>Ga0123342_1003331_pt1 | contig 25854 bp, 12 predicted proteins | sample Turbeawhitnodule_FD_89960 | JGI IMG/M metagenome (GOLD analysis project Ga0123342, IMG submission 89960) | Root nodule microbial communities of legume samples collected from Mexico - Turtle bean Mexico white nodule | ecosystem: Host-associated > Plants > Roots > Nodule | place: Mexico: Nepantla...
AAAAAAAAAAATAAAAAAGAAAAAAAAAAAAAAAAAAAAAAAAAAAAAACAATAAAAAAAAAAAAAAAAAAAAAAAAAAACATGACAATTCATTTCAAGATTTAGAAAAAAGGATTGCCCTAATATTGTACACACATAAGCTAATGATAGAAAGGTTGCTCATCCCACCCCGAGAATCTGAATAAACATTATGTTAATGTATTGTAAGACTACTCAAAGCCTAACTGATTCTGGCCTACATCACTAACCCTATACCATAAACCATATAAAACAGAACTACCATTCCCTTATGTATATTCCTTCATCCAGTAAGATCCAGGATTATAAATTATTACCAAAATTAGCATATTAGATCCATACTCAGATTTCATCAAAAGTAATGTCCAAAGCAGGGAGCAGAGGTATTGTAATGAATTAACAAAAATAAATAAATAGCATAAGAAATACAATCACTAGTCTTACTTGGTAATAGTTCCATCTACATCAGAAATTACAATTCTTGCATTTCACTTCCGGAAGTTAAAAGAACATTAAAAAGCATAAGAAGAATTATCTCTAGTCTTACTTTGTAATAGTTCCATACACATCTAAAATACAATTCTTGCATTCCAATTCCACAAGTTAAAGAACATTAAAAAGCATAAGTATGAACACTGGTCTTACTTGGTAATAGTTCCATCTACATCTGAAATTACAATTCTTGCATTCCACTTCCATAAGTAAATATGAGCATCAACCTGTAACATGATTATACATCCCTGCTAAAGTAAGTAAAACCCAACAGTGTGTATAGTCATATGGAACTCAGATCCACAATTAATGTCAAACCTGCTGTGTTCCAAGAACCCTGGAAGAGAAACTGAAGGTTACCAAATTTTGACCATCCTTGAGATTTAAGGACGCTATCATCTCATTAGACGGAACATTTGTCCTCACGAATTGCTTGCGAGGAGACTCATGCCTAGCAGATGTTGGAGAAGGTTCGACAATAGAAGTTTGCCAATCAGACTCAGAATCTACGAATACATCCTCATTTGATGCACTATCAGTGTGCTCAATTGTCTTTACTCTTCTAAAAGCAATTGGCCAAAGTCTCCATCTGCGTCCAGATGAAGCTGGCCCGGAATCTTCATTTGTAGCCTTTACTGCACCATCCTGTCCCACTGGAATTGTATCTTTGGGATCAACAGGTAAGTCTAAACCAAATACAGTCATTCCAAGGACAACAGGAGCAGCCTTTTCCCACCGCAGATACCTCTCTCTGAACTTCAAAACCAGATTTTCATTCTTAATTATGGATGGTGCAGAACTTCTAAATTCCTCCACAGATATCCGATGTGCTTCAAAAACCTCAGCAGCAGCAACTAAACCCATACCCACCTTAAGTTCATGACCACAAAGTGAGGCCTCAAATCCTGCACATATTTTAAGAAAAATAAATAAATAATTTAATTGCTTAGTATCAGCCAAACTAATTTGAAGCGCAGTTTTTAGTTCTTACTCAAAGCAGAATGACATTGGTTCTCCTCGTTGGAAGTTTCTCTTTGAGGTTCAGTTGGTTCACTATTCTTACTGGCATCTTCAATTGCAGGAGTTTGTTGACTATCACCAACCTGATCATTTGATACTGACTCTCCAACATGTTCATCGTTACATCCAATAATATCCGTAGTACCAGAATGACTTCCAGAACCAGTGTCAACTTTCACCGATGCATCTTTATCAACCTCTTGAGGTTCTACTTCTAATTCTGGAGAACTATGGTCATCCAAGGAAGAAGGTGCACTAAGGGGAGATAACTCGTCAATTTTTCTACATTGTTCGATGTTTTGTTGTTTATTTTCATCAGTAATTGAACCATTTGCAATGAATTCCTCTGCTGTATTTCGAACCTCCAGTGAAGAACTTATTACATCTAGTAAATCAGCCTGAATGTTTTCGTCTTCATTCTCATCAGTAATTGAACAAATTGCAATAGATTCCTCTTCTGAATTTTGAACCTCCAATGAAGAATCTACATCTTGTAAATCAGCATTTCCAGCCTGCTGAGCAAACTCGTGTAATTCCAAACAACTTTTAAAGACTGTCTCTCTCTTCATACAAGATACAACCTCTTCTGAATCAGTTTGCAAAACATGATTTTCTTGATTTTTAATCACTAAGGTTTCCTCAGTGCAACAATTATTTTCCTCCTGTCTTTGAGCTTCCAACAGGAGCCCCGAAGTATCATCACCAACCTTAGTGTCATAACTACTAGAAGCATCCAGCTGACTAACATAATCAGCAGTCCAAGCATTTTCATCAGAAATAAGTTCCCCATTGCCCTCATAGAAGTCAGTCCCTTCACCTGGGCCTAGATGAAATTGAGGATTTTTTAACTGAACATTGTCCTCATTCTGCTCTGATTCTGAGATAGGGGCCGTCAATACATGACCATCAACACTGACCAAAACCACCTCCGGATGGGAGCCCTGTGAGTCCATAAAATTCTCCACGTCTAGAGTCTCATACCTAGTAGAATCATATTCTGAAACATCAAGTGAACCTTCAAAAGAGGATTGATCATCAGGGAATTCATAAAATCTCCTATCGACATCAGATTCTGCTCTTTGAAGTTGTGACAAAACCGAGGAATGGTCTTCACCAGTAAGATAAGGCACCCGTGAATCAGATATGCTATGGTCAAGTCTGTGACCAAGCCTATTATCCATGCTCAGATAACTATTATTTTTTTTATCAATTTCAACACCAACGTCTTCTTGACTACACTCAGAGTTATCAGCAGTCCCATTTGACTTTATTCCTTTATCACCACCACCATCATCATCCACCTCTTTTACAAAATAAGCCTCCCCCGAATTGTCAAGATACATGTGGAAGTGTGATTCAACCCCATTGACGTTTATCCGAACAACTTTTTCAGTACCTTTGAGCACACCTTGAAACTTACCAAAGCGAACATACCACGGCGTGCAGCGGAACGTGCCATCTTGCTGCTGGACAACAATGACATCAACCGCCCCACCAAAGGGATGAAAAGGGGTAGCAACTGAATAGACACCTTGGGTTATCAAGCTTCCAACTTTGCCCACCACATTCATTCTTGGCAGCAGCAACCAATGACCAAATCTCTAGAATTTTGGGAGGCCCAAAACTCAGACCTCAAATGTATTGAGTCTGATCCTGCTTTGTTTGAATCACGACAGGTTGATACAACCATATACTTAAATTACTCACCAACCCACCTAACCCAAGATTATCCTAATTTCTTGGTTTATTTCCCCGTGATTTCAAATTCTTGTTCAAAAACAGCACTGCATGGCACTCGACAAAATTAACAAACGGAATGATGCTTAAGGTGATGAAATTCGAGCAACTCAATTCCAAGTCACAAAATTTCAAAGTTTGAAAATAGCAAAACTTGTTCAAGAAATAAGAAGAAAAGGCGGCGAGACTTACAAATTGAGAAACCAACAAGAGAGCTGAAAAAAATTGAAGGCGATTTGCGTTGTTTTAGCAACAAGGCTTCTTGAGATTCTTGCAGTGCGTTGAATGGTGTTGGGTTTTTTTTTTCTTGGGGGTTTCCAAGTGAAGACTTTTTTTTTATTTTGTTTATTTATTTGTTTTGATGAAGGAATGGATAAAGAGAGAAAAATCAGGTATTAGAAGTTTGAACAGTGACTACGAAGCAGAGCATTTAATAAATCGTGCCAACCCAGACTACTAACCGAGTGAGGGCTCTTCCGCCATTTCATACTAGTTAGTTGCCGTTACAAGTGTTTTTCACGACAATTTTATGTCTATGTCCAGATCATGTTACGAAACCAACTTCGTGTAACAACTACAACTCTCTCCTGTTTAACGATCCAACATAAGGTGCAATATTTTTCTGAAAAAATTAAATTAAATATATTTTTATTTATCAAATAACATCTCTGAATTAAAACATATTTAATTGAACTACTAATACTAAATATATAGTTATATAGTTAAATATTTAAGTAGCTTATGGGTCAGATCTATGACAGATGTAATGAAGAATGAAAGTAATGGGCCTAAAGAGGAAAAGGCCGTGTTGGGCTTGATATGTTTGCAGGCCCATGGAATGTGTTAGCTCCACGTAGGTGGCAAGTCATCGTCGTGGAGAAGGAGTTGAGGAGCAGATTCAGATCTAGGAATATGATATGTTGAGATCGGATTCACTCACATTCTGAACCCAAACCAGAGCAATGGCCATGGCCGGAATGCGAACGGCATTGTCGCTGATCATCGTCCTCTGCCTCCTCTCCCCCTCCACGGCGGAGATAAAGTCCCTGACCATAAGCTCCGACACCCGCCCCATGATCCTATTCGAGAAATTCGGGTTCACACACAAAGGCCATGTGTCCATTGCAGTGTCCTCGGTCTCCGTGGGCGTGCTCTCCTCTGCGGTGCAGCCGGAATCGTCGCGGTTGGGATTCTTCCTCCTGAACGAAGAGTCTCTCCTCCAAGTCCTGATGGAGATCCAACAGAACCCTTCCTTCTGCGTCCTGGACTCCCACTACATCCTCCACCTCTTCACATTCCGCGACCTCTCACCTCCCCCCGCGGCCTCCTTCAACCGCTCATACCCGGTCACCTCGCCCAACGAGTACAGCCTCTTCTTCGCCAACTGCGCACCGGAAACCTCGGTCACCATGGTCGTCCACACCGAGGCCTACAATCTGGACTCCGACGCTTCCCGCGACTACCTCTCCGCCGGCCAGACACAGCTCCCCTCCCTATTCTTCCTCTTCTCCGTAACCTACTTCGCTTTCTTCGCCTTCTGGCTCTACCTCTGCTACACCAACCGGCGCTCCGTTCACCGCATTCACATCCTCATGTCGCTCTTGCTCCTCATGAAGGCCTTGAATCTAATCTGCGCCGCCGAGGACAAGCATTACGTCAAAGTCACCGGCCTCCCTCATGGCTGGGACGTGTTGTTTTATATATTTCAGTTCATCCGCGTGGTTTTGCTCTTCACGGTCATCGTTTTGATAGGGACGGGATGGTCTTTTCTCAAACCCTTTTTGCAGGACAGGGAGAAGAAGGTCTTAATGATTGTGATCCCGCTTCAGGTTCTCGCTAACTTGGCTTCCGTTGTGATAGGGGAAACCGGGCCTTTTATCAAAGACTGGGTTACTTGGAACCAGGTGTTTTTGCTTGTGGATATTATCTGCTGTTGTGCTATTATTTTCCCTATTGTTTGGTCCATAAGATCGCTGAGAGAGACGTCCAAAACCGATGGGAAGGCTTCGAGGAATTTGGCTAAGTTGACGCTTTTCAGACAGTTTTATATTGTTGTGATTGGGTACTTGTATTTCACCAGAATAGTGGTGTTTGCTTTGAGGACTATTGCGGCTTATAAGTACCAATGGGTGAGCAATGCTGCGGAGGAAACTGCTAGTCTTGCGTTTTATGTTGTCATGTTCTACATGTTTAGACCTCTGGAGAAGAATGAGTACTTTGTGCTTGATGAGGAGGAGGAGGAGGCTGCGGAGATTGCTCTCAAGGATGAAGAGTTTGAGCTTTGAAGATCTTCTATATGGAATTTGGCTGGCCCTTTTCTCCTTTGTTTTACTATACCCCTTTAAACCTTCTGCTGGCAGAGAAGTGTCCACAAGGGAATACTGCCTCTATGTTTAGCTTCTTTTTTTCTTGGTTAGCTTTGATGATGATGATGATGATGATGATGAATTCCGCGGCATAGAAAAAGGTTTTCTGCTTTTCATTTCTCCATTTCAAGCTGTATGTCTTTTGAGAAGTTGTACTGGTGAGATCTTTTATTGATCGATCATTCTTGGATTTCTTCCTTCAGATTTGGCGGGAACAGGTGCTGTACATTTCTCAATTCATTCATTAGTTTCTTACTTTATCCAAATTTTTCCTAGTAGTATAATACTGTTGCTTTACTTTACACTACTAATTTCTGTGCAATTATATAATGTTACGTTTATTACAAGAGGGTGTTCCTGTCATAATTCGTATTGCTTTTTTATTTAGTTTTGATGCAGAGACCCTGATTAGAATATTGGATAAATTCTTTAAAAAAAACTTGAAATGAAGTAAACAAGAAGGAAAAAAGGCATTGAAGTTGTCCTATAAGCTAAAACCAACTGATGTACCTGCCTTATGATGTAGTCGTGAATAATAAAGGATTTATGCTTCTTTAGTTAGCGGCGAAATGAATAGAGCGTTGTTGAATTGCCTGTGAATGGTATCAACAGCCAGGATCAGGCTTCACATTTTTTATCAAAAGAACAACTGATGGGTTATTCACTTCATAAATATGTGTTTTATGCTTAGTTGTTTTTCTGAAAGATCTTCTATATAAGCTAATCTTCTTTAATACATGATAGTTGGAATATAATTTGGGCCCAATCACTAAGTTGATCAAATGTAATTCTCCCCGTTTTAATGAGTTCACTGAATAAAGACTTTCCCTCTCTAAGAAAAAGTGTCTAGAGTGATTTTTCCAATGTGAATTTCTAACTATATTAGGGACTTTGAGTGTTATAATATCACCAATAATTCTTTTTTGAAGGAGTCATTTAGGTCAAATTGGTTGGTAGATAATAATCATTGCACACCAGCTAGCTTTCTTGGGGGAGTGGATATGAGTGAGAAGAAAAGTATTAATTTGAAGAGAAAGAGAAATGATTTGGATTAAGGTAATTGAAGTTAACAAAGTAAAAAAAAAAGTTATAAAAGGTTGTGAAATATGGATCTGATTAAAATTTTAATTTTATTCATAAAAAAAATACAAATTTGTCTTTTATTTAAAATTAAAAATAGTGGAAAACAAATATATTCTCATTTCAAAGTTATTTTACAAATTACGATTCAATGAACATATACTGTAAAATAAAAAGTAATTTCATTTCAAATGAACTTTGCCTCACAAATTCATCCAATAAAAGAAAAAGGAATGAATTAACAATGGTGTTTACACTTCTAAGAGTGAATGAAAGAACCACAGCCATCAACACATGAACAATATAATCAGACAATACTTGCACCACTGCGGAAGTAATCACCGGTAACACGTCCACACCAAAAATTATGGAAACGATAACTCATAATTGATTATTCATGGACCAAGATCATAATTACTATTCATTACCATAATCGATTAACACATACAAACATAAGTCATAATCCTTTATCAATGTATAGATAATCGTTTATCACACACAATACTCATATAATCGATTATTCTTTTTTCATAACCAGTTATGCTTACTTTATGCATTTCTTCTCCACTGACCAACACCACACCACCTCAACGACAACAAGAACCAAGGATCCAAGCACCACAAAACCAGTTTCACTCACTTACACACACCACCACTGTGTTTGTTTCATGACTTTCACTGTGCATATAAATCTATGCGCCTAACAGTGAAAAGCAGGTTGCCATGTACAAATTTTGTATTTTTACATGCAGATACATGACTTTGCTCTTGTTTCTCACCATGTAAACGAGGCTATAATATTTAACAGCCTCCATTTTATTGTACATCACTTGAAGTAATCAACCTTTAACGTTAATGAAGATTGTGTGGATAAGCCGATTTAGGAATTTCTAAGTTAGTTTTAACTTTAATTTTGATGTGAAGATTTATTTTATGATGGATTTCCTTATGGAAATTATTTGAACTAAAAAATACTTTTTAGAATTGTATGCAAACATATTTTGAAAAGAAAAACATTAAAAAATGAAAATAGAAAATAAAAGTCAAAAAGTTATTCTTTAGAGACTTTTTAGATAACTTTTTAAATTTTCCTGTGAGAGGAACAAACGAGACTTATTCTAGGGTGATCACCTTAACAAGTGGTCTTCTATACACCATTGATACTGGCCATTGGACTAATATTAATTCACGATTATATACAGTTTGTTATTTTCAGTTAAATAAACTTTATTAGTCACCAAATGAATCATTAATATTTATCCTTTGAAGATGTATCACGGATGTATTTTGAGTATTATTGTCATCTTTTTTTATTTTGTATTAATTATTCTTTATTGTATTTAGACTTTATTGTAATTTTATTCGTCCCTATATTTTGCAAAATTTGCAACTTTGTTTCTATTTTGTCAAATTTTAGTCTATTAATTTTTTAATTATTGGTAATTTTGGTATTTGAAATTTCTTTTACGTAATTTTAGCCTCTTAATTTTTAATTATTTGTAACTTTATTTAATTATTAGCTTTAAAATTACATTTGATAAAAGTCTTTACAGGTGGTGAGCATCATGCATTGTTCTTCCATCTCATTACGTCATGCCCAAAATAATAAAACGTTACGAATAATGGTAAATTAAGGAATCAAATTTGTGTAAGAAAATCAGAGACCAAAAAAAACATACTAAATTGTGAAAAACAAATATTAAAACTATGAATTCTATAAAATATAAGGACCATAATTATAATAAAGAATGGTAATTTTGTTTAAAATTATATTACAAAAATTGTAAAATAAAAATTTAAATAATTACATTCATACATTTCTAAACATCGATAACTTATTTTTTTTTTCAAGAGTAGAATTCCTTGTAAACAAGACATTTATATCCAAAGAAAAGTTGAAATTTTAGTTCAGTTATAAGAGTATAAAATAAATTAGTAGAAAGATAGATATATAATTAATGTTATTTGGTGTAATATATAATAATGAAGAGTTTTTAGAAAGCATAGATATCGCAAATGCTACAGTAAAAAAACATAACACCGTAGAGTGCATGAGTGAACGGGCGTGGATATATAATCATTATCATCCACCAAACTTGTATGTATCACTCAAACTTGCGTATTCACCAGGACCTTAATCAATGCTCTAATTATTTATTCATTTTTTTACGGTTTAAAAGACAATAACATTTTACAACTAATTTTTTTTTAGAATAAAATAATTTAGATGTTAAGTGAGAGTAATCCATATAAAGAATCATTACTCTATAATCAAATTAATAAAGTGAAAAGAAATCGCAGCAAAATCAATGAGGGTGTCAAAACAGCTAAGGCTGCAGTAGAAGTAAACTTCAATTCTAAGATTCATATGCCATATGAGAATATTTTTAATTTCAGAACAAAAAATGGTTTAGTTACAATCTTTAGCATAAAGATAGTTTAAAATCCTCCAAAGGAGGAAACAAAAACTTAGTAATGAAATTTGTTCCAATATCAAGTATGAGAGATAACATCGTTAGAGTCAATCACCACATTCGAGATATTGTCCGCTTTGGAGTTCGGTATTCCGTCACAATTTTGTCCTGAAAATGTGTCTTGACCTTGACTCCTGAGCGATGTGGGACTATATTGGCATACCGAAACAATCCCCCAGTTGAGGTCTAAGGGGAGTGGATTCCCCCTAGCTGAGGGGCTAAGGAGCCTAGAGAACGATTGTCTTGTTCCTCCACTCGATCGGTTGTTGCCTCTCTTAGCTTCTTGTTTCTTCTCTCCCCTCTCGGTCGTCTGGTAGCACAGACTGGGACAATACTCTGACAACCGAGGACCGACACCCTTACTGACTTGATTGTCGGAGTGTCTTCTGCGGATACCATCTCAGCCTGTGCTACCAGACGACCAAGAGGCGAAAGAAGATCATCGTTCTCTAGACCCAACACCCATTCGAGAACAAAAATTTTAGAAATTCACGTGTAAAATAAGAAAGTTAAGAAGAAAAACTCGTAATTTTATTATTTTAAAATTTTTAAATCTTATAAATTTATTATTTAAGGTTTTTTTTATTGGAAGTGGTATCGAAGTTTCATTTACAACTATCAAATCATAAAATATACGATTAAACAAATTGTATCTAGTGACTCTTGAAATATTCGAAAAACCCATGGTCTCTAAACCCGCATGAAATGTGTAGCGAGCCGAGGACAAGGACCCCTAAAATGTTACAACCTCTACAATTTTATTATTTAAGGTTGATTTTCTTTCATTTTTTTTATTTTTTATTTTTGCATAAATTGGTCGTATTTAGGTTTATAGGTTTGAGAAAATAAAGGAGTAGAAAATAAAATGAAAATATGAATAAAAAATGGTACATAAAATTTGCTATGTTCGAAGGGACAAACCTGGCGTGAACACCGCTAGGCGTGGAAGGCGACCAACTTTCTATTTTTAGGAGTACATCACAAAGGAAGATTCTAACATCTCTCTCACACTCCCAGAGATAAATAATGAAACAAAAAAATTAAAAGAAACTAAACAAACCATCAACATTACATGTATCATTACTTGATTTGTCTGCAGTTTTTCCAACTGCCTTCAAAACATAGTTAAATTTTGAAAATCCAATATGAAATAGGATAAAAACTATGTTTCTGATATCCAAATATTAAGCGTGGATCATAAACTGAAACTATACATTTTCCTTGATAAGACCACAAAAAAGTTGACATAAGGCAAATACAGCATCACAAACAGAAATGGTAGTAAAAAACCACAAACCTTTTCCTGTAAGACACAATTTTTTTACATACAGAAGTTAATAAAAGAAAGCAAAGTGAAAGATACAGCACTAACAAACTCTTCTCTCTGGAGCATAAATAGGAACAGAGTGTGTATATATATAAAAAAAAAATATTAATCGTGGACAACATCTACACTAGCGGAGCAGAACAAGACCCTTCGGAAAATCCTGGACAAAGCAGAACATGAGATCTCCTTAGCCTTACTCCAAACCAAGCACTTTCTTTTCCCAGTCTCGGGCTTTGAGTTCTTGTTCTGCTGTTTCTTCTTCTTCTTCTTCACGCCAAAACATTTGTGTGTTTTCTCACCTTCGTTCTCTTCTTCCCTGGAGAAGGTGTAGCTTCTGAGATACATCTGTCTGCAGGAGATGCTGTCCACCACCCTGGGGTGTCCGTACACCTGGGAACCCTTTTCTCTGTTGCAACTCACTGACCTCACAAACTCCGCATCCGATTCCGGCCACTTGTAGAGGTTCACGTACGTTGCCCTCACCGGGACACGTGGGTCACGTGCATCGTTGAGGCAGTTGGATATGCAAACTGAGGTCATCTTTTCTTCTTCTCACCTCTCAGGTGAGGTGGGAGGTTGTGCAGGGGGTATAAATTCACAAAATGAAAAGAAAAAGAAGAAAAAACTTAGATTACAAGAAAAGGGTGTGGAAAGGAAAAGACTAATAATTGAAGGGTTTTGTAGTGGACATTATTTGTGAGGCTATGATGTGCCATGATTTGCAATGACTACGTTTTTCGGTGTTAGTTGTTGTGTGTATCAGAGTTTCTGATGCTGATCGCAAGATTAAAGCATGTTTCCAAGCATCTATACGGTGCCAAAACAGAAGCCAAGTGGGCGGAATCATGTTTTTTTTTAACCTAATTTTTTTTATCTTTAGATAAAGGCACATTTTGTAATATATAACTAATTACAAATTTTACTTTATAAATTAATTATTATAATGTTGTGATAGGTTTAACGTTCATTTATGTTTTAATATGATAATAAAATCATTTAAAGTCTATTTATCAAATTATCTTGACGTTGAATAACTATATTACAAAGTGAATTTTAAGTCTAACTCAACCCATAAAATTGGCTCATAAAATGAGATTTGCACTCACTTATATACAATGAATTGTCATCATCTCTAGTCGGTGTGGAATCTCCAATAAATTAAGATAGTCTCAATGTAAAAGACATGCGTTGAATAGCTATGATTAATAAAATGAAACAAACTTAAAGTTAAAGTCTTAATATATCTATTGATTCCTTATTTGATGTTATATGTTGAAATGGATAATGGCCTCTTCTGAACCAAAATGCTGATGGAAAATAATAAAGGAAGAGTTAGCGGGTCAACACAAACACCATGCGTAAACTTTGCTTTCAGATTTAGGGAAAAAGAAGGAAGGATTTGACACTTCAGAAAATAAAACAAGCAGATCCAAACAATTTGGAGCATCTCCTGACTTTTCGAATGGCTTCTTAATTTGTTTTTTTGTGTCGTATAATAATGTCACGTTAGATTTAAGAATTCCCACCAAAATGTTTAAGTTGTTGACACAAATTTTAACTTTCTTACGTGGTTTTTGCAATTAATGATATTGCAACTTTATATGGTGCATGAGAGAGGTGCAATGCATTTGTGGATAAAAAAAATATATAATAATAACGTATCATTAGTTGTACAAATAATCAATACCAATCGACTAGATAAATAGACAACATACATACGCAAAATCATAGAGGATAAAAATTATGTATAAGAAATATCTCAAATATGTGACACCGAATTTCAAATCTGTTTATATTTTTTATATTTATTAGAAGATTGTAGTTAAAATATTAAGATCAGAGAGAGATACAGAGTAATCGTTTTGAAATATAAAATTATTACCTTAAAAAACAAGCATAATCATTATCACGTTATTGTAATTAATTAACTGTGTAATGCATAAGATAGACGCTTATTTTATATCACTAGCGCTTATGATAAATGTTTTTAAAATATGTAATTTTTTAGTATATACAGCGTTATTTTTATTTTAGTTATTGATAATTTTTTGAAAATAATGAAATACATTTAAAATAGGATAAAACTGATAGTTTGAAAAATAAATAGCCGATATAAGAATGTGAATATATCTCTGTGTGTGTGAGAGTGAGATTTAAAAAAAATTAAGAGTGAAAACTATATATAAAAAATATCGAGTTTTAAAAAGTCTTCAAAAATATTATTTTCGTTGAAAATGACCTATTGAAAATATTGAGATAATAATCTAGAGTTGTAATTTAGTAAGAACTTATGTAAATTGAGAAGACATTTCTCCAAATTAAGAAAATGTTTGAAACATAAAAAGGAGTAGAAGAGGCCAAATAAAAGTGTAAAAACAACGATAAACATAACATAAACATTAATTACATTGAACGACGTCAATTCATGTACAAAATGAGGGAAATAAGTTAAGAGAAAAAAAAAACTAAAATTGAATGTTTAATTATTTTGTAAACTAGAAACAAGTGAAAAATTAAAATTAAAATTATTTTGAAAGTTATTTAATTTATTACAAAAAAAACACAAAGAAATAATTAAACGCATAATATATAGTAAGTCCTATAATATTTTTTATTCTCTCATCTTTCCTAAATCAAATAATTAGTATTATATTTATATCTCTCGTATCGACGAAACCAAGTAATTTAGAGCATTTATATGATATAATCGAAGATTTTACGTATGCATTTATGAAGTAATATGGAGCATTACGCGGGTCATAAAAAACTCGCGGATTGTGCTTGATGGGTCTTAGATGTTGGGCTGGACCTTCCTTGTTTTGGGTGTGCTTGGTCGACCAGAGGCTCGCGAGATTGGGCAAGATGGTCGGTCAGATTCCTAGTTGTGATCCAGACGGTACAGGGACTGATGAGTCTTTAGATGTTGGGTTGGACCTTCCCTGTTTTTGGGCATGCTCGGTCGGCCCAAAGACTTGCTAGATTGGTCAATAGGGTCGGTCGGATTCCTAGCTGGGATCCGGACGGTACACAGCCCTCCAGCCTTGAGCCACGCTTCTGTGGGATAGAAGCTTAACACTACATGTCGTTGAGTATACAAAGCTATAATTCAAAAGACTTGTGGTCAAGCCACCTTCCGACGGCATCTGACTGATGCTACTTACTCTGTTGTTGATGTGTCTGGACTCCATTGAAACATCATGTTTGTACCATGATTTGCTTTGATTACTGCTCGGAGGATTAAGCTCTTTATTGGCTTATGATTTCGTTCCCCTTTTTTTGCGAGCTAAGCGCATCAGGCGGGAAAACCCCTCTTTTAAGGGTACTGAACCTCCTTTCCTAACTGGGATCTAGACGGTACAGTCACTTAGGCAGTGTTTGTTTATGCAGTTCCACTGTTAAGGCATATGGAAAGGCGAAAAAGCTCTGTATTTGTTTCTTGTAATTCTTGATGATTTGCGAGCGCAGAATGGCGAGGAGGTTTTTTTTTTTTCCTTTGTTCAAGTGCAGAGAAAGCATGAGAAAAATGGCATGACACATGTTTGTTCTCCGTAATGTTCTTGTTTTTCACGAATCATCACTTACAACATCGATTGTCTAAGGTTTTTTTAGTGAACATTGATGTTGGTTATTTTTTGTGTAAGAGAATCGATGTTCCACAAGAATCGATGTTGGTTATTTTTTGTCTCACATAATCGATGTTTTACTCTATTTATTATCACCAATAATCTATTGTCCACACTTTTTTCACTAAATATTTTCATTATTTATTTTATGTTTTTTCTTATATATACATTTGTAATGTATGCTATTTAACTTTTTTATACACGGACTTTATCCATGAATTTTGTTTTAATACATTATAATTTACTGCATTTTCAAATTTTCACAGACATATTTTTCCTTTACACAATTATAGCTCTGACACAGTATTGGAAATAATCTTTTAATTACAAACAACTATCACAAATAAATAATCGACAATTGCAATTTTTTTAAATAAAGTTTCTGACAATCATAAACATCTTTAGAAAATTGTACACAATTAATATTTTTTTCTAAGTTTGCTCTAACATAGTGCCGAAAATAATGTTTCAATTAATGAAAATAATTTTTTAATTAAAAACAATTACAATCTTCAAATAAATCAATCAAATTATTTTTTAAACAATTTTTAAATGTAAGGAAAAATTTGTAAACTTACATTTTTATTAATTAAAAAATAAAATTTCAATCACACACGTGACATTACTCACAAACTTTTCCCACAATTTTTACTTTATTTACCTTAATCCAAACAACCTTACTTTCTTCACATTTTTTCTTCAAATCATCTCAAATTAACTCTCTAATCCAAACAAAGAAATGACGTCAATAAACCACAAAAACTATTATAGAAATAAAAATCATACCATATCAAATTTATCAATGACCAAAGCGTTTAAAATTATTGGGAACTAAGAGTGGAAAACAATGCACATAAAAGTATGAACCAAAATATGTCACTTGACAACATCCACTTAACAAGTATCAATAGATACTAAAAACAAAAAAATTATTAAGGATTAATGTAACTCCCTTTTTAATACTAATATACAAGATACATATGTTACTGGGTATGTGTATATAACTTAGTCTACACAACATTGGAACATTAGGTTCCCATAAAAATATATACATCAATTCAAGCAAAAATTAAAACATAGGTAGGTTTTTCACTCTCACCTACAACATCTTTTATTATTTTCGTATTGAGTAAGATTTGTACTAGTGAATTAACTCATAAAGAATCAAAATACTCAACAACATGTACATTACGGGTCCGTTTGTTTCCAGGTAAAGAAAAGCGCAGTTTTACTTTGTGAGGGGAAAGCGTGAAAACCAATGTAAAAAGCACGGATATTTAAAAAATATTTGCACTCTAAACTTTCTTCGTTCAACTCCGAAAAAAGTTGATTAATTAGTTTTAATTTACTATTTTATGCTTTTTATTTTAAACAAATTATTATTATTTATATTTAAAATAGAATTATAATTTAAATATAAAAAATATATTTAAAATTATACGAAAATAATTATTATAAAATAACATAATTAATCATATTATATATATAATAAATTATAAACATAAATAATAATAATAAATATACCTTTTAATAATGAAGAAATAAATTTATATAATAATTATATTAATTACAAAAAATTAATGATAAAATAATAATTTTATTTAATATAAAAAAAATTATCAAATATTTATAATTATAATTATTTAAATAATATTTTAAATAAAAATAATTATAATTTATAAATAAAGAAATCAAATTAATTTTTTAACAATTTTTAAATATAGGGATAAATTTGTAAACTTACATTTTTATCAATTAAAAAAATAATAATTTCAATCACATTCATCACATCACTCACAATTTTTTATAAACCTTTCCTACACTTTCTACTCTATTTACCTTAATCCAAACATCCTAACTTTCTTTAAATTTTCCTTTCAAATCATCTCAAATTCACTCATTCATTTCCACTTTTTAATCCAAACAAAGCATACAGATATATCAACCATATCATACTATCAACATAGCGCAAACACAAAAAATTACAAGTGAATAACTTACTTCAAATGTAAGAATCATCCAATAATGTATTTTTATTAGCATCTAACAATGTAATTTATTACACTTTATGTCTTCAAAAAGTCTTATATTAAGAATGTCTCACTAAAGATTAATATCTGACTCATAGGAAATATCATTAGTAAAAAATAACCATAATTTCTGATTAGGGTGATTATTTGCATTTGTTATAGAAAATGGTCATACAATAACCTCTTTTAACTTTCCACCCCCTCAAATTTATCTATGTGATTAAATTATTAATGAAACATATGATATATCCTTTTGTTGTGAGTTTCATACTCAATACTACGACTCTTGGGGAGCATACCATCTCAAACATTCTCACTACAATCATAGAGGGTAGCATACTCATAAAGGGTCACACCCATGGAGTGCAACCTATCATACAAAAATCACAATACATATCATCATATATATTGTATCAATGCATATATCTTATTATCAAAACAATTTATCAAACATGCATCTCATGCATTAATCATATACAGTTGATATAACATATAATCCATCAACATCGTGATCACCATGAGCTAAGTGTCACTTAAGTGAACTCCTCTCGCTTAAGCAGTCTCGTACCACTTGATCAGGATAACTCCAAGGAGCAAGATTGATTATATGTATCCCTTTCTTAAACACTCTTTTCACACTTGAGGGTCCATCACTTTAGTGTCCTTACAACTTTTAACAATGCATTTTTTGTATCACTTATAATAAGTTTCAGAAGAATAAGATAATTATTTCACCATTTCTTGAGCGACTCTCTCATTGGTTGAACATCATCATCTAGTTTCATGAACTCACATGTTCCAAAAACTGAGGAACCACCACCAAGACTTAATGGTTGATAATTATATTGTTGCTTGAACATCATCTACTTTAGAGGAGAGGGAATCGACTCAACCTCTCACTCGTTCAAATTTCAAACTGTTCTAGACAGGCCAATTGGTGACCTAAACCCAGAACATTCAAGGTAGTCAAGAACAAGTGCTCTTAACCTAATTTGTGATATGTCTATATGTGAGGTTTTACCTAGTATATATAGAGTAAGTATTAACCCTTTGTCTGTCGTTATGATTCTCTCTTTACTGCCTGGTTAATGCTAATTAATCCAAATCTTCATCCTATACTATTTTCTTTACATTATTCATTTACATCGGCGTCCTACCTAAATGAGAAAAGGTCGGCCCAAGGCCCATAACCCAACATGCCCTCCAGCCTTATGCGCAGGCAAATAAGGCTACTACTAGCTTAAAGTTGTACTTGATCACCAAGTTGGGCTACACCCGCGATAATTAGATCGGCGTCCTTCCTTAATCGCCAAGGGTCGGCCCAAGACCATAACCCAACATGCCCCAAGCCTTCTAAAGAAGGCTATTGTAGATCCCTTTTCACTATCGACTTCCGAGCTCGCGCCTTTTCCACAACCCCTCATTAAATGCATTCTGCCATGCGTCCCATCATCTGACTGTTTCGTCTTCCCGGGCCCACGTGTCGTCAAATTGGAGTGGGTCGACATTTTCTTCGTATTGATAGATCTCCATTTCCTTCACCTGCAAAAAATATAATTTCATTCGGCATCTCCTTCCTAAACTGGACCGATTGTTATTGGCATTTTTTTCATCTGATAAATCTCTATTTCCTTCACCTGCAAAACATATAATTTAAATCGACATCTCCTTCCTAAACTGGACCGATTGTTGTTTGCATTTTTTTCATCTCATAAATCTCCATTTCCTTCACCTACAAAAAATATATTTTTTGGTACCTTATCAGGCTTTTCACCTTATTAAGGATTTTTTGGTACCTTATCAGGCTTTTCACCTGATTAAGGATTTTTTGATACCTTATCAGGCTCTTCACCTGATTAAGGATTTTTATTTGGACCAAGCATCTAGCTTGGCACCATGATCAGCATGGATTTTATTTGGACCAAGCATCTAGCTTGGCACCATGATCAACATGGATTTTATGGGACCAAGCATCTAGCTTGGCACCATGATCAGCATGGATTTTATTTGGACCAAGCATCTAGCTTGGCACCATGATCAACATGAATTTTTTGTATTGGACCGATCATGCTCCTACAAACTTCAAACTTGTACACCATATAGTATATTGAACACCAAACTTATTTTCAATCAACATAAATTTCAACGAAACACTCAACTTAATTTACATATAGAATAAGGAAAATTTTAAATATATATTATGGAGGTAGGAAAAGTTTTAACTAGCCCCACGGTGGGCGCCAAATGTTCTAGCCAACTTGAGGTCGGTCGACATCTGGATGAGCTTCTGGTGGTGGTCTCCCTTCAAGAGATTCAACCTTCGGGAAACGAAAGGGGCTCCTCCTGCGATAACCCTCCGACGCTCAAGTCAGTAAGAACATAAATATAATGAGTATAATATGAAATAGGAGTTGAGAGCACTCCATGTGTTATTTATTAGATGATGATTAGATCATATATTATATTATCTTTTCTTTAGAGCGTAATATGGTATATATAGATTGAATTGTAACCTTTCCACCTTTAGTCATGATTATACCTTAATTGAGTGATTAAAGTTAATCAATTGAGATCCCTTGAATTGTAAAGGTTTTAGACAGGCCAATTGGAGACCTAAATCTAGAACATTCAAGGTAGTCAGAAACAAGTGCTCTTAACCTAATTTGTGATCTGTCTATATGTGAGGTTTTACCTAGTATATATAGAGTAAGTCTTAACCATTTGTCTACCATTATGATTCTCTCTTTACTGCCTGGTTAATGCTAATTAATCCAAATCCTCATCCTTTGCACGCGTCCCTTCAATCTTTCATACTATCAGTTGAAAACTCTCGGAAGTTCCAATCTCAAGAACAAAATGAACGGTTAGGATGAATTTGGTTTCTCTACAGTAACTTTACCGAACCCAGTAGAAAATAACTAAAACGCTTTCTCTCACTCACTTCATAGCGAAGCAGCAGAATAGGAAAATGGGAAAGGAGAAGGAGCAGGAGGAGTTGGTGCCTTCTACCGTCACCGCCGACGAAGTTAACCATGACGACTTGATTCTCAGCCAGGATCTATTTTGCACACCAGATTACTTGACTCCGGAAAACCAGTTTCCTTTGAAAGGCTTCCATTTTAGCGTCGACATGGAGGAGGAGGAAGATTACCCTTACCCCAAGTCACTAGAGAAGCCCAACACTTCAAAAACCAAGAGACGTCGAATGGATGATGGTATCTCAGGAGACACTCTCAGTTCTATGTCTTCTGGTGATGGTCAGGCAATTGTGGAACTTGGGATGGACTTTGTTGGAGAGGAAGTCGAATATAAGCTTAGGGCTCGAAGTTATGTGTCACGTTCTGCAATTGCATTGCGTTGCAGGGTTATGCCTCCTGCTTGCACTAAAAACAACTTTATGACAAGTCTTTCGGAAGAGGAACTGTACCCTTTTAGACTCCAAAATTCTAAATGTGCTGACCTCTTCCCTTCACTTACTCGTGGTAATGGTCAATCACGCTACCACAACGACTTTTATCAGTATGAGCAAATTGGTAGAGGAAACTTTAGCAATGTTTATAAGGTATTGAAGCAACTAGATGGTTGCTTGTATGTTGTGAAATGTACCACCAAGAAGTTGGGCAGTGGAAGAGAAAGGATTAAAGCTTATACAGAAGTTCAATCTATGGTTGCCATAGGTTTCCATGAGAACATTGTGGGATATTATTCTTTGTGGTCTGATAATGGACAACTGTATATTCAGTTGGAGCTATGTGATCACAGTTTATCCACTAAAAATTGCCCAGCATTGCTTACTGAACGACATGAAATAGAAGCTTTATATCAGGTTGCTTGTGCATTGCAATTTATACATGAGAAGGGAATAGCTCATCTTGATGTTAAGCCGGAAAATATTTATGTCAAAAATGGTGTTTATAAGCTTGGTGATTTTGGATGTGCAACTCTACTTGATAATAACATGTTTATTGCAGAGGGTGAGCCAACTCGAGGTCGGTCGGCATCTGGATGAGCTTCTGGTGGTGGTCTCCCTTTAAGAGATTCAACCTTCGGGAAACGAGAGGGGCTCCTCCTGCGATGACACTTCGACGCTCAAGTCAGTAAGAGCATAAATATAATGAGTATAATATGAAATAGGAGTTGAGAGTACTCCATGTGTTGTTTATTAGATGATGATTAGATCATATATTAGATTATCTTTTCTTTAGAGCGTAGTATGGTATATATAGATTGAATTGTAACTGTTCTAGCCAAGACAGATGACCCTTAGCTAGAGCATCAAATATATTAGGAAACAGTGGTTTCCAATTTTTCTGGTCCCTTTTCCTGTTCGGCCTCCTTTCTTTCTTATAGAAAACTTCTCTCATGCCCTTCTTTGTAACAGTTCTCTTTCATGGCTTAACTCCTTCATAAATTCTTGTAACCCCCACCTTCGCCAATTTCGCACTCTATTCTTTATGAAGATTTTGCGGGTATCTTCATTAATTTCTCGGATCAGACTGTTATAATATATTAATTGGATCGGCCAATGACCTTACAACCCCTCAATGATCGTCCCATGACCTCACAGCCCCTCAATGATCGTCCCATGACCTCACAGCCCCTCAATGATCGTCCCATGACCTCACAGCCCCTCAATGATCGTCCCATGACCTCACAGTAACCTTTCCACCTTTAGTCATGATTATACCTTAATTGAGTGATTAAAGTTAATTAATTAAGATCCCTTGAATTGTGCTCCCTCATAATGTTAGATACATAGGTCGGGAAACAACCTATAAATGACCAAACATCGGGTCAGGCCCATGACCTAACATGCCCCCCAACCTCAGGTGTAGGCCAATGAGGCTAATAAGTTCATAGTCATTATTTACATAGATCGGTATCAGATCCATTTCACCACATAATTGGACTCGACACTTTTTTTACCTGCAATAAATATAATTTAAAACTTACAAACTGGAACGAGTGAGATCGGTATCTCCTTCCTAAACTGGAAGGATCATTGTCAACATTTTCTTCACATGATAAATCTCCTAAACCCAGAACATTCAAGGTAGTCAAGAACAAGTGTTATTAACCTAATTTGTGATATGTCTATATGTGAGGTTTTACCTATAGAGTAAGTCTTAACCCTTTGTCTGTCGTTATGATTCTCTATTTATTGTCTGATTAATGCTAATTAATCTAAATCTTCATCCTATACTATTTTCTTTACATTATTCATTTACATCGGCCTCCTACCTAAATGAAAAAAGGTTGGCCCAAGGCCCATAACCCAACACAAACTATCATTTGAGTGTTTATATTATTGTCCATATGATAATGAAAGATGTGTGTAATTAGGACTTACTACTTGAGTATTGTTTAAACAATATGACATTACTTGAACATTAACAATAGATAACGAAACATACAAATTCTTACACAAAACTTGTTGAGCATATCCAAAATTTACAAGTTGCACTACCAAGTACATTAATTCTTACTTTGAATTATTCATAATCACTTACATAATGGATAATCACAACTCAACATATATAATTTTATTATTATCTTATTGTATAATTATAGAATTCATTCATCTAACCGCATGATGTAATACTTTTATTTATTTTATCTTTATTAAACCTTAAGTTTTATAGTTGAAATATTTTTTTATGGAAATCTATGCAAAATTCACAAATTTATAACAGACAAAGAAGTTATTTAAGGCATGCATTGTTTATTAATTTTTTTTAAAAAAAAATACTCTCTTCGTAAAAACATTATTTTATGTGTTTCAAATATAAAAACTGGTCTAATTTATTTAGAATAAAAAAATTGAAAATTGAAAACACTGATTAATTTTGAATTTTGTAACAAACGATTAAAACTAGAGTGTATTAGTTTTACATTACTATTAACAATCCTACTAGGACGTGAAATGTCATGGCCAGTACAAAGTGAAAATGAGAACATATCTGAGAAGGTTATCATGCACCAGTACAATTACATTTTCATCATAAATAACAAACAAATAAGTTTAATTAAAAAGGAATTTTTATGTCCATTTCTCTCATAAAATGAAACAAATTATAATTGCCTATGGTTCTTTTTTTATCAGAACACTTTAAATTATTTAATAATAATTTATGTAAGTCAAACTTTAACATATATGGGCCTGTATGAGATCTAGATCTACGACCTTTTTAACTTTTTAAATTCCAAAAACACAACTTTTAATTATACTTAATACACCAGATATATTAGAACCCAATGTTGACTCAATTTACTTTTTATTTTATTTTTACATTTGTTATAAAGAAATAAAAAAATTTGAAAAAGTGATTTTTAATTGATTATTTATTCAATCGACGTGGAAATCAATATCGAAAGCTGTAAAATGATTTCTAACTATTTTTCATTCTCATGTATTCATAAAAATGATAATAAATAAATAACTTGTTTTAAATACTCTAAAAAAATTAAATAAAAATGTCAAGAATTAGTTATTATTTTAACTGACAGAGAGATCAGAATAAGCAAATTTTGTAAAAGAGAGTATTTTGCCTGTCATCAAAGAGAAGCAACCTCGACCTTTCCTACCTGTGGATGCAAAAGTTTGAGATTAGAATATAAATATAAATAAATAAAAACTTAAATCTAACATTTATAATGTTATGTCTTGTTACATGTGTATATATTTTTAATCAAAGTAAAAACTATCTTTATTATTTGAAATTCTCTTTTTTTTATTTACAAACATATACATTTAAATTATCTATCAATGTTAATCTACATTGATTAAACTAAGCTTCAATAATTTTTATGATGGTTTAATTTACTGTTTATCAGAATATATAAAGATCATATTTAAATATATCTATTTTATATAATTTTAGTTATAAAATAAGTTATAGATTAAAACTATGAATTTAATATTTCAATTTCAAATAAATATATATAATCATTTATTATATGTGATCTATAGACATCATAATTAGCCCCGGTGTACTTGTCCTCATTTGGAGCCAAAGCAAGCACATATGTGACATTTTTCTATCAATAGTAATGATTTTTACAAAATTCTCTGAGTGGAACACTTTTCATTTTATTTTCTAAACTAAAATTATTTACTAATCACATGTGAAAATTTGGTTTCCAACATGAAAATTTGTTTAAAATTTAGTTTACATGAGGCTGAATCTTTTGACAGTTTTAATTTTTTATTTTTGGTGGTGAAGAAGAGATGTGGATGAGAATTTGGTTTTTGGGAAGTTGAAATCTTATCTATTTTTTTAATTTTCAGACACAAAAATCTGTTCAAGATCAAATTTTCGGAACAATTTTGATTTTTTTTCAGTAAATAAAGAAAATACGTGGATTTCAATTGATATTTGATCTTTTGGGAGCTAATTTCCACTTTTCTCTTGCCTTTTGGGAAAAAAATAGTCATAAAATTTGGTTAAGAAACAACTTATACAAATTTATTTTTTTAATTTATTAATTCATTTTCATTTTCAATTCAATAATAATCACAACTTTGATTTCAAAAAAATATAACAAATTAATTCTCCACCTACATTATTTTTTTTATTTTTCTTCCTGACTTATTCAAATTAAACCCAACACCTATATTTCTTTTAATATTTCCAATTGTATATTTTAAAATCATCTAAAAAAAAATTATTTTTAATTTTTAACTTTCACATTATATTTACTTCTATTTTCAAATTTAAAAATATTTTAATCCTCTACCCAATAAAATTATATTCAATCTTACATAATTAAATAATTATTTTTCTTGTATTTAAAATTTATTCTTCCCATCTTTAATTAAATTTTTTAAACATATTTTACTTACAAAATTATGACCACCACATATGTATGTTCGGCTCTACTCCAACACTAAAAACAAAAATAAAAAAGTTCCTACGAGTTGTCCATAAACACTAAAGACGAGTGAAAAATCAGTTTTCTAAAGACTTAATTTTGATCATGCATAAAAAAATCCCACATTTCTTCTTCTTCACCGAAAATAAAATAAAAAAGTTTAAAATTGTCCCAGAATTTAGTCTCTCAGAAACCAAATTCTGAACAAACTTTTATGCCATAAACAAAAAATAGGTGAGAATTCGGCTCTCCAAAAGCCAAATTCTCACCCAGTTCTTTTTCACCAAAAAAAAAAAAAAAATTATCCCAAAATTGTGTTCATGTAAACCAAATTCTCACAAGTGATCAGTAAGGTTCTAAATTGAAAAATAAAATGCAAAGTGGTCTATTTAAAATTTTATTTTTGGAAAAATCCATACTATTAATGAAAAAAGTCGCGTAGATGTTGTTGTATGACATTTGGTTTGTTTATATTGATGTAAAAATGAATGGGTAGTTTTTTTTTATGGATCTAATTCTTTTTATGTTATCTTCTAAAATATGAAGAAAAATCGAGAAAGATGTATTAAGGATAAATTATCCTTTCACCTCTATACCTTCCCGCCAAATGTGAATAGTCACTTCATTTTAATTTAAATATCCTAATTTTGGCATAACTTCACATTCCTACATCCTCGCACCTCTTCTCTAGTCGCAACACCCTCATAATTCTCATGTTGAGGGTATCCATTTTTTGTTTCGTATTCCATTCATCGCACCAACCAATTTTTACCTTGGAAGGTCTTTTTTTTCTTTGTTTTGTTCCTTTTGGATCTTATAATTTGGAAGTTATTACCAAATTCACTTCCCAAATTGGTATTCCCAAATCTCGTAATATATTATGGATTGTACAATCTATAATGTATTTTCATAATACATATTATAGTAAATGAGTGTTATAAATTATACAATCAAATATACACAAAATAAATATATAAGTGAACAGAAAAAAAAAAAACATAATAAAACTTACCTTAACCACCAACGTTAACCCAGAAACCACAACTGACTACCATAAGCAACCAAAACCAATTGAAATGAAGAAAATATCGAGTTACAGTGAAAATTTTCCTATATTAAGAGTAAAGAATTTCTTTCCTTTTTTTATATAGTTGTATTAATATTTTTATAGTTCATAATTTATCATATGTAAAAAGCATAATTGATTATATAGATTTATATTCAGTCCTTTGTTACAATATAAATCGTACATAATTAATTATATGATATACAATCAATTATATAAGTCCAAATTCATCAAATTAGCACGCTTTTCATTGACATAATTAACTATATTTTTATATCCTTACTTAGGCTAAAATAAGCATGTAATTCGGACACACATTTTCATTTATAATTAGTTGTCTATAATCTTTAAATTTAGAGTACTTTGGTAATCACTTAAATTAATTACAAATTATATTTTATTATTTTAAACTAATCATAATCATACAACTTTTTACTCGTTTATTCTTTATTTTTATTAGTCTACAATTTTTTATTTTTTTTAATTAATCTCTTTTCACTTTTTTTTATCAGAAAATAATAAATAAAATAAAATGAGACACTTCAGAGGTAAATTTCCTATCTAGCACCATTTACATTTTTATTTCCCTAACTAGCACCCTTTTGTTTTTATTTCCCTATCTAGCACTCTTTTGTTTTTATTTCCCTATCTAGCACCTTTTTATTTTTTATTTCCCTATCTAGCACCATTTCAAAAATAAATTAAAAAATAATAAATTATTATTTTTTGATAATTTTAATTTTGAATGC
>Ga0123342_1003332_pt1 | contig 25853 bp, 13 predicted proteins | sample Turbeawhitnodule_FD_89960 | JGI IMG/M metagenome (GOLD analysis project Ga0123342, IMG submission 89960) | Root nodule microbial communities of legume samples collected from Mexico - Turtle bean Mexico white nodule | ecosystem: Host-associated > Plants > Roots > Nodule | place: Mexico: Nepantla...
GGGGGTTGTTTAGCGATTAGGGTTGGATTAGGTCGTTTCCTAACCGTGGGTTGACCTTTGCTAATTAGGTCAACGGTTTGACTTGAGCACCTTATGTCGGTCGGCCACATATGACACGTGATCGACCTCGTACCTTAAAGTATGGTCTTAATGACCGGATCAATAGACCGGTCGGCCATCCCAGTACAAGTCTCGTTAGGAATTGGCATTATCATTGACCTCATTAGAAATCACATCAGCAACCAAGTCATTTTGTATGTATTCTTTATCAACAGAAAAGTATTGAACAACATCATGAATGTTTTCATTATCAACAAAAAAAAAAATATCGGAAAAGTATTTGACAACATAAAAAAATATTCTCGGTGGCTTTTTTAATCTTAGCAGCCTTGTGAAAATATTTAGTGTTACTGTTCCTAAACATGCTAAGAAACACGGGTTTTCTCCTTCCAAAACTCACATTTAAGAAATAAAGTCAACTCTAAATTTTTCAACTTATTGATATGATCATCACCAGCACCAGCAGTACCATAATCAATACTGAATCTCCTAAGAATTTATAACTAACCTTGCCAAAAATCTCACAATTACAAACACCTAGTTTCTTCTTAACTTTCCTTCTGGATTAGGATCCAAATCACAACTTTACAATCTAAATGTTTAATTATGTTGAAGATTAATTTAGTAAAAATCTTATATTAAGTTTCATCAGTGATTGAGCTTGGTTATATGTGAGGGAACCTTGGTCCCTATGATTTGTTTTACATATATATATATATATATATATATATATATATAAATATATAAATATATAAATAAAAACGTTTTTTAATTAATTTTAGTATATTTTATATATTTGACATCTTCAAAACTTTATATATCTATAAAAGAATTGACACCTCAAAATATCTTTTAAAGAAATGACATGATTTAAGGGGCGTTTTTCACAAGAATGTATGATGACATCATATAATTTGTGTGCATTATACTTTAACTTTCTCTTCTACTAGTACCATTTGAATAATTTGTCTAAGTGACGTTTTAAGTCCAGTAAACATTTTTTTTGCGTGTGTTTGAGAAAAATTCAATAACTCATAATAACAACTAAGCGTAAAATATGGTCACGCTTCGTCTGAGACAAAAAATTTTGTTTTATATGTCAGATGATACGACATTCTATAATTTCTTTTTACATATGATAAACAAAGTATTCACTAAGATGGTAAGAACATAGTCTTAAGTTAATATAATACTTCATGAATAATTTTTATGCTTATTCTATATCGCAAAGTTCCCTTTATTTGCCAAAAGGATCTGCAAAAACTTATATCACATCAATAATCTCTTGGTATGAGTTAAAGATTTTTTGTTTCAACAACTCTCTCAAGTATAATTTGTCAATCCTATAAATATAGTTATATCAATCAACTCAATATTAAGATAGAATATAAATATAAATATTATATATATTTATTTAAAATAATAAAAGAATTATAAAATTTAAATTGAAAAATCTATGTTTTTCATAATATCCCAAAATAAGTAATATCAGTATTACTAAAAATAATTATTAAATTATTTTTTTATATTATTATATAATCATCAAAAAATATTTTTTATAAAATATGCAACATCAAGCTGTTGTCATGATAAAAGTATAACTTCAATTTATTATAAAAAATCTAAAATAATTTTTTAAATATGAATGTATGAAAAGGGAAGAATGACCCCTAGCCATGGAGTTGAAGAAGAAGTCATAAAAGTGAGGGTAGGATGGTAAGTTGAAGCAGAAAAGAGAGTTTGATTGAAAGAATAAGCATGTAGATGCATCTTTTGTAGGTCATCCCATTACGAAATATTTCCACATTTCCACCTCAATAACACCGTGTTTTGTCATGGCTGCTTTTGGAAAAATATGCCTGGTTTATCTTCATCAATTTCATGATATATATTCTTCTATTTAATTTATAAAGAAAATCTCATAATATACTATATAAAAAAATATTAATTAGTTTTTTTTTCATGTCATGAAAATGATTTATGTTTTTTACAAGGTTGAATCGGTAGTTTTTTTGTTATCATCATTTCTTTCTTTTTCTTTCACTTTTCGTATTCCGTCTTTCACTTTTGATCTGGGAATGCATATGTAAAAGGTTTTTCAATATTCAAGTAAGTGTAAGGTATTTAAGTGCAATAAATATTGTGATAAACTTTTGCTTTAGTTATTTTGCCTATTTATAGGATTTTGTTGAATCCTTTTACGATTTGGTCGAGATTAAGATATATATATGATTAAGATTCGCATTCTCCTATGGAATCGGTCGATACCAGACACTGACGTATTCTAGGACCGTTCGGTTCGACCCCTAACGATACAATTTATGTAGTAGAAAAGTTTTTTTTGGCACACAAATTTGTTAAATTAGCGAGAAATTACAAATTAAATTAATCTTTCATTAAGTAAATTGGACAAAAATTAATAAAAATTTAATAATTTTGTTTTTTCCTGAAGAATAATTTAGGCTGGTGAACATATGAAAATGGACCCCATAAAAAACATATAATGGGAAACTTTTCCCAGATTAATGATGCCTGTCTGGACCCAAAGATGCAGTATTATTTATAATGAGGTTTCAAATCAGCTTTCTTTATATTCGTAGTAGAATAATGCTAAATCCTCCAACTACTTAATCCTTGTAACTATGTTTAATAAAAAAGCAATTGCATGAAAAGATATGTTAAAAAAAATATAAACAACATCAAATGTTTTCTTTGTTTAATATGGGTATCTTACAATAAGATTTGAAATTATTTTCCATAATTTAACATCTCATGCGCACGTTAGAAATGATATTTATTAGAAAAATTTTAAATGTAATGACTTGAATATTGTTGGCATTATTCCTAATCGAAATTAAGGTTTGGCCTTAGAAAATTCATATAATCTGATAATTTATATAATATATAGAGGACAAGTAAAGATTGAAGCTACTTAAATTTATGGATTCTAGATGGGAAGAAGCCAAAGAGAAAATCTTCCTTATTTTTGTGTTGTTGAGTGGAAAAAATTCAATTCTTTAAGAGCAAATTGAACTTTTGTCCATACGTTTTTTTAAGGGATCAAATCAAAATGATATACGATAAGCTTATTCTAAGACGACTTGACTCAATAGTTTAACTAAAAGTCTAATAATTGTGTTAGTAATTAATTTGTAATATATTTTACTATTGGTTTATTGAAAATTTTAAAATAACAAGTGAAACAAACTTTATAAATTTGAATCAATCATAAAAAAGATGTTAAAATAGATTATATACTATATTTATCATGGTAATGAAAGATGTAAGGCGAAGAACAATAAATTTTGTGAAACATGTAAGGATGCATGCATGGTGGCAGTGGCCATACTCATGGTGGCAGTGGCCCCATGGTGGATTGGAAGCAAGAATCATCCCATGTGCTGTCATGCGCCATTTTGAGATGAGATTCTCTCCATGTTTAAATTCAATGTTTTAGGGTGTTTTTTCATAGACACCTATATTATTCAGAATATCCAAATTATCCTTATTAGTTTTGGGTCATTTTGAGATAGAGATGTTTCATAAGTAAAATGTATTTTTTTTTAAGATAAAAAACCATTTCATAAAAAAAGATTTAGAATATATATTTTGACTTCCAGGTAAATTCAAAAATTCATAAAGTGTGTTTAGAGAAGTATGTTTTAGAAATATTTTGAAAAGAATAATTCAGAAATATTTTGAAAAGAATAATTCATAAATATTTTTAAAGTGGTAAAATAATCTTTAAAAAATGATGGGATGTAGGAAGAAATTTGTTGGGATGTAGGAAGAAACACCATATTTCTTTCAAGAGGTTAAATGAGCTACATACTTAAATGACCAAATGAGAAAACATTGATTAATATGTACAAGGAAAAAGACAGATACACAATTTTATTGTAATTTCATTTTGTGGCACAAAAGGATTCATCCTAACAATAGTGAATAATCAACTTCGAACTTCATCCAAAAATTAAATATTTTGTTTTACTTTAAAAAGTAATTGGTAAAAGTGGCTCAATGCTGAATGTATAAAAAAACATGTGGGTTGTTCACTTGTTCTCCTTTCCATCTATTTGTTTTTCTTGGACTTGTTTAATTTTTCTCTTTCAAGAATATATGCAATTAACAAGAAAACAACGATGTTCAGCAGTTTTAGTTTATTTCAAAATCCTTAACACGGCCTAGGTAGTCCTTGTGGGGTAGGTAACATAAAATAGACACAGAAGTACCACCAGTCATAAGACTAACAAATTATTTAACTTCTTGGTCCATATATAAAATTTCGATTTAGTTCCCATGCCTTAACACTCTATTTTTATCCATATACAAATAATTTTGTAAGTTTAGTCTCTATGTTTTCATTTTGTGACAGTTTTACACTGTCAAAAAACCAGCATAAGTGACTAAAACATTAAAATTTTGTTTGTACAGACAGATTAAAACAGGGTTTTCAAGTATGGAGAGACTAAAACAAAAACTTAGTACAAATACAAAGACCAAAAAGATTAATTAAATCTAAAGAAAGAAGGAGGGGAGTTCTTATATTAATCCTCTACCCAACGGACACCATGTTTTGCCCAAAGGTAGTATGCCCCCACAGGACCTCGACCCCCCATCTCATAAAGCTCCACTGATATATTGTCTTTGTCTATCTCATTCAGAATTGGAGTTAGAATGTTCCATGCAGCTTCCAGTTCATCACTTCTCATAAACAAATGGTTGTCACCATCAATGACATCAAGAAGAAGTTGCTCATACGAATCTGGAACCTCCATGTTGTACCTTAAACATTAATAATCAACGTAAGCAACTAGCATCACTTTGTCAAAGTGCGATGCACACAAACAGTCCAACATGTAAGTGCTTACTTGTCCTTGTAAAGCAAATTTAGTTCTGAAGAGTCCAGTTGCAAGCCTAGTCCTGGAACCTTGTTGTTAACTCTCACCAAAATAGCTTCATCCGGAACATCACGGAGAATGAGCTCATTTACAGCACGGTCCATGTTATGCCCCATGCACTCACGGTACACATTACCCGGAACATTTCGAAATTGCATCCGTATCTCCATTCTGCATTAACATATTTTCTAATATGGGTCAGCGAATAATACATTTCCGAGAAGTAATTTTCAGACCTATTCTATGTAAGCCCATAGATTATACATTTAAAGGAATAGTTAAATTCAAATATAATCATAAGCAACTCTTAGATCTTCAATATTCCCTTTGAGTACAAGTTTAAGACATGGGCCAGGAGAGGAAGGAATCATGTACTATTCAGTATTTCTGACTGATCTTGAACTTCCCTTTTTCCCCTTTATTATTTATTACTTTTAAGAATTGGAAATTTCATAGGTGTTGCAAGATCAATATTTTCTAACAAGTTAGTGTTGGAATTGGTTAACAAAACAAATTTTGTAAATATATATCTAAATATGTAATTTTAGGGCATAGTAGACATCTAAAGAAAATTGACAGAAAAGATGATTTTACTGGTGTTTGATGAGTCCCAAGCCTGTTTTAATAAAAAACGGCACACCATCCCATCGTGCATTGTCAATGTATAGTGCAGCAGCAAAATAAGTAGGTGTCAGACCATTTAAGCATGTATCAACTTTGGCTCCACCACTTGCTTTATATTGCCCAAGAATGACATCCTTAGGCTCCAATTTGCGAATTGACCTCAAAACCTTGACCTGGAAAAGAAGGTTGTTACCAACACTCCTAGGCAATAATGAGGAAATAATGCATCTTTCAAGTTGTCATTTGTAACAAACAACCATAATATCTAGACAAAAAGTTGTCCTTACTCCTTAAACAAATATTAATAAAGTATTAGTGCATTTTTGTTAGAGTATAGTTAAGTATGTTTTAGACTCGCTCCTTTGTAATTTAGCCATTTCTGCATGTGAATTAGGTCATTTTTCTTACTTCATTGCTTCTTTATCTTGAAGTTAATGAATGAAGTGAAGAAGCACAAGGTATGGATAAGTGGAAGGACTAAATTTCACAGGAAAGTAGTCTGTTGACCTAGCAACTGAGCACTATAATAACTGTGTTGTGAATTAGATGTAATTCAGGTTTGGATTGAATTCAAGCTTCTTCTCTAATTGAGTTATTAGTTCTATTCTTGATGCTTTTTTGAAGATGCCCTACATGAAGTAATTGGATGATCACGCTTACAATTGTGAAATTGTATGACAAGGCGTCAATCATCATGTCAAGCATACATCTAGGTATAGATTAAGGGAAGAAGCTGTAATCATTCCCGAATCACATCTTACTTATTAGCCTTCTTAAATTATGACCAATCTAAGGAATTCAATAATCAAAATTGACAGAAAGATGATTAATAATTACTAAGGAATTGGTTATTAACTTACAAGTTGTAGTCCAACCATCATTTAAATTGAGTTTGAAAGAAATCTAAATTCAGTTTATCCAAGCATGAACAATGTTGAAAATCAAATTCCTTCTCTTTGACTTAGAATTTAATGAATATGGTCTGTCAGTGTAAATATGTTTACAATATCAAGTATGAACTAATTAAAAAAAATCGGTGATTTGATTGTTAAGGTAGTTATTATAAAAGTCAACAAAATCTATTTTCTCTTTTACTTAATTAAACAAACAAGAGATATATGTGAGTGCCAGTAAAATTCAACTTATAATAAAAAAAACGTGTTTGAAAGAGTATTTTGAGAGTTTATTGTTCATATTCTTTAAAATAAGAATTGCTTTCAAATTATCATTTTGATGCCAATAGAATTGATGACATTAATCTTCTTGACACTGGTCTTGCTGAACCTAAACATAAGGTATGTTATAGAGTTTATAATCCGTAGTCTGTGGAGTACCTTTTCATTTCGAATATCTTCTCCATCAAGGCTTACTGGTGGTTCCATGGCAAGCAATGCAATTGTTTGGAGAATGTGACTATGAACAATATCACGGATAATGCCATAGCCACTGAAATATCTGCATGGGTAATAATGGACTAAGTAAAATTATATAATAAACAGCTACTGGTGGAGGAAAAAGTTGTTCATGCATATTCAATACAGAATGATGCATTGCATTATATTTACTCAAATGACACCATGGTCACTATGATCACCTTCCTGGATGCTTGGTCAGGTCCTCTGATAAAATGAGCTACAGTGATTTAATAAACCAATTTGATGACAAACATTAAATTTCATAAAAGACATTTAACTTTACAAAAAAATCCAGAAATTAAGGCATGCTAAATCAGATTAAATGAGGGACACTGACCTGTACATTGTCTATGTAAGTACGACTCCAAAGTGGCTCAAAAACTAGATTTGAAAACCTTAAAACTGTGAGATTTTCAATGAGATTCCTTCCTAGAAGATGATCAATCCTAGCAAGAGAACATGAATCATTAATTTATGTAAAAGTACTTTGTGTGTGCTCAAGTGATTCACCCACTCTGTTTGTGTGCACGAGCTGATAGGTGAGATGGGAGGAAAGCAATAAATACCTATATATTTGCTTTTCCTCAAAGTTTGAAAGTAGATATTGTGTCATCCTAAAGGAAGAAAGTGCATCAAAGCCAAATGGCTTCTCAAATATTATGCGATTCCATCCCTTTTGAGTCTGAGCACTGCTAGAAAGACAAGCCGTAACATCTAAAACTGCTTCTTGTGGCACAGAAAGGTAGAATATCCTGTTGGTTTTGGATCCTCCCTGAGGTAGATAATAAGCTGTAACAGAATCAGATAACAAAGGATGTACAACTTGTGAAAGAGTTTACAGGAACTCATTTGAGACAGAAAAGAACTCTCTTATATTCTGGTGAAATTTAACCAAAGTTACCTCAATTTGTTCCATTCGGGCATTGAGCATGGACATCCCATATTTATTGTCATAGCCTCCATTAATATGATATGTTCTACTAAGGAAAGCATCTAATTTGTCCACACAATTCTCTCTGAGTTTTTGCATTTCACATTAGTCAACAAGTTAGAATACCATACAATTTGGACAAAGGAAAAAATGCAACTGGACATTATTCTTTTATTCTCAACTCTGAAGCGAGATAAAGACGTGTAACTTTTCAGTTTCAAGGGAAATTAACCAATTTAATTACATCTTTGGAATTAGATAATTAGACACAAAATGTTTACTTGAAAAAAAAATTCCAGGAGATTTTTCTGCTATAAGTTGAGATTAAATTTTCGTAAATCATGGCTTAGTAAGCAGTTTCCCAAGTTAGCGAGTGTAAAATTCAGTGCTAAGGATATTTCCATGAACAGAAAACAAGACATAGAAAGTAACAATTTAGGAAGCGATAAGAAAACCATACTGATGATCAACTCGGCATGTTAATGTTGAAGCTATAATAGATCGCAGGTCTTCATCCGTTATATCCTTCCTTGAATACCCAAAAATGCCTACATCCTGCAGATATGGCAATTTGAATTTAATATTTTTACAATTGGAAAGAAGATAAGATTCACTAGAAATTAGTAGTTTGATATGTTCCAATTTCTTCATTGTAGAAAAAAAAACTTGGAATAAAATTTCATACCAAAATCCAATATATTATGTTACTAACAATGAAATTCATTCACAACAAAAGAATTCTGCCGTGGAAAAAGAACAGAGATACAAATTAGTTTACGTAAAAAGTTCGATAGGTGGATGGACTACGCTCCTGGTCTCATAGCTAGTCCGAAGTCCAATGTAAAACTTGTCAAAGTCTATGGATCATTCCTGACACACTATGTGTGTTGTTGTTGCTGCTTGTTAAGTGGATGAGTCTAATGTAATAACTTTGTACATTTTAATCAAGTGTCAAGATATGAATTGGGGCTTTTATTGGAAAGAAAAAATTCAAGTCTCAGATTGAACAGAAATAATGTGAAATAAGTAAGAGTTAGTAAAGTTTTGTAAGGACAAGTTAGACTTAAAATCTAAGACCGTGTTACAGTACTGATGATTACAGTTTAGGCCACTTATTATCAGGTGCGTCATGGTTATGGACAGCTGAAACAACAATCTTAAAAATTAAAAAGGAGGCAATAAAAGGTGTTGTACCTCAGGAAGAAAGCCACTGTAGTAGAGGGCAAATAAAGCAGGGAAAATCTTACTCTTTGCCAGCTCACCGGTAGCTCCTATGACAGAAATGCAAAGTGAGGGTTTTCTGCTAACATCCATGGGAGTAGCAGACAAACCTGTCTGCAGCAAAGATGGAGACTCCATGGAAGTGAGCTTATCTGTGGGAACGAATATCACGAGAAAACATGTTGCAAATTTTAAGATAGTAAAACAAGAAGAGAAGTGAATAATGGTAAATTAGAAGTCAGCACACCATCAGGAACACGGAGAATCGAGGATGAATCAGAAAGTGGTCCCTTTTCATTTGATGAACCGGAATTTTCCAAATTATTTTCGAAGCGAATTCTATTCTTAGGTTGCTTTGGTGACTGAAATTGAGAGTTGAGTCTCTCAAGTACCCACAGTTTGAAGCCACGAAACCTTCGACACAAGCTTGTGCCTCCAACATTCAGTGCAAGACGACCACCACAGGTTACTGAGTGAAAGTTATTTGATGCAACCTGCAACAATATTTAATTTAACCACTCACAGATAAGTGAGTGCATTTGGAGCATCAAGTTTAGATGATAAAAGAGAAAAAGAAACATACTTTAGAGCACAGATTTGGTGGTCTTTGGAATGCGAATGAAGATTCTGAGAACGGAAGCGAGGTTGACGAGAAAGACACTGACATTGTTCGTGGGAGTTTGTCTTGCTTCCTTCCTGGTATTCCGACACACATCAACGTGTCGGAGGAAATGCTTCGTTAGAGAGTGATCAAAGAGAGAACGGATGCAATCAGTGTTCCTGGTTTCGGATGCAGTGGAGTGGAGACACTCTGCTTGAACCACTGTGACTTTTCGTATAGCATGTATTAGTTGGATTGTAAATTACATAAATATATAAATTATATGATATTTTACGAATTTAGATAAAAAAAACAAAAAAAAAATCAAATCTTGAAAATCACGTATGATATTTAAAAAAAATTAAAATTTAACATATTGAAGAAATTCAGTGACAAACTTTAAGAATGATATATAAAAATATTAATATATTTTAAGTTTATTATTTCTGTACTATAGTTTAAAATTATTTAAAATCGAGTTTAATATCAGTTTATATTCAATTTTCTTATTTAACTTTTAACTTATTGAGATTATTCTTTAATAATAGTTTTAAACTTCAAAAGTGAAAAATATTTTTTAATTAATATTTTTTAAATATATGATGATGATTATAGACTTTAATTTAATACTTTAGTTGACGAATTTAAGTTCGAAACATTCGTATAGATAGAAATATTGTTCAATTATTTTATAGAATAGTTCAAAATATAAGAAAGTTTTAGAAATAGTATAAATAATTAAAGTGAGCAAAATAATTAAACTAATGAAATAACAAGTTAGTCTATAAAAATCCAATGAACACTGTTTCTATAAATAAAAATTCTATTTTAATATAATAAGATATAATTACATGTTTCTTTTATATAGTAAAAATTAAATTTGATTTTATTTTCTGTTATATGTATTATTTACGCGACCTAAGCCCGTGATATCAATTCAACGACAATATTTTAAATATCGTGATTGATTTTAATTATATTCAACAAGTCCGAATATTTATTCTAAAAACAAAAAAAGAGGATTTTAAGTTCAAAAGTTTTGTATTAGTTAAAAATAAAATTAAGAGATAATCTATATATATTATTCTTTCTTAACCCATCAAAATATTTTTAAAGATAAAATTATAATGCAAACACTGCAACTTAAACAACACATTATCAAAAGATAATAAATGTAGCAACAACGTAATAATACAGCATTTACTTCAAAGTCAAACCTAATATCTAGACATAGACTTCTGGACCTCATACTCTCATTTCACTAATTCAGCTAAGAAATAATTCACACCACTTTCAAAATATAAAAATAGAAAAAAAAAACACTCTCATTCAGTAGGTAAGATCAACTTTTATCACACCAAGTCACACATCATAAATAAAATTTATCAAATTTTTTAGTTTACACTGAATTTTAAGAGTCCAGGGAGATTGTTTATTTAGCAAGAATTTTCTGGGTTTTTTTTTTTCAGAAAATGATATTCTACTATGAATTAAAATAATTGAACTTAATTTTATAGTTAGTCATTAAAGTGAAAAATATAATTATCCTAGTGAGTTTTCACAAAGATGGCGTAGGTGGAAGCCCCTGTCATAGAACCCCGTTGTCAACTACTTTTTTCAATAAAATATTACTTTAGCCACCTACCAAACCTTAACGGCACAGTTAAGATTAATGTTTAGGTGAATTTAGGGCAAAATATTTTTAAATAAGTTTCAACCTTTTACACTTCATTGTAATAAAGATTTATGGGTGAGGAATCCTTGTATAACGAGGAAAGTGTTGAATTTAAGTTTAATTTAGTTTTATAAAATTAATTTGTAAGATAATTATTTATTTATATATATTAAAAATGCTTTTATAGTTTTTTTTAAAGATACATAATATAATATAATAAAATATATTCTAATAAAATTCAAATACTCAATTAAAATAATGTATCTTAGTCATGTCGAATTTATAATTCACAATTAATTTTTCCTTTTTTTTTAATGTTCAGACATTACATTTACTACATGGAATAAGAGTATAGAAGATATTGTTTATCTAAAAAAATTGTTCTTTTTCCTTTTAATTAACCACGTGATTTTAAGTAATAAAACATGTGATTAGCCTCTTTATTGTAGTGTGCTAAATGATTAACTATGTTGTGTATGTGATCTGAGTTATGAATAAGACTAGGATATTTGGGTAAAAAATTATAGAAGATCCTCATAATTCTCATTCAATTATAATTTAATTAAATACTGAATAACGATGATATTTTATTTTATTTTTAAACTATTTTATATTTTTTTTTTGTAATTTAGTCTATTTTATAATTGAATTATTATTTTTGTTTGAATTTAGATTGATGCACTTTAAATGTGTAAATTGTACATGTAAGACTTTAAGATGAAGTTATTTATATATACTAACGTGAATACAAGTGTGATCTATCTCTATTTTTTATATTTATTATTTATATATATTTATATTTAATATTAAAATTTAAATAAATAATATTATTATTTGTACACTTATATTAATAATGTAAATTTATAGTATATTTTAATAAATATAAATATACACAACATAACACATAATAGTTATATATATGATAAATTTACAAATATATTTTATTAAAAAACATAGAAAAAAATCAATTTAAAATAGAGAAGTAGTCTCAAGACAAATGGGCTAAAACTCAAAATCAAACTATTTCATGATTAATTTGAATTAATATTAAATTAATATTGGTTTGTTCCATTCAAGACAAAAATATCAAATCAATGCTGCATAAATGACAGTGCAAAGCAATGCATTTATTTATTTGTATAAAACTTTTACCCGTACAAATAAAGTAAAACTTTACTCAAATCATATTTAATTTTAACATTTTTAAATAGTTTTCAAGAACTTACTATAGAAATTATGAAAAACATGCTCGACACCTTGGTTGGCTTAGCTGTTTCCTCTTTTTTTTTTTTTTATGTTATTCTTATTCACATTCTTGTACCCAAAACAATTGTTGAAAGGGTGAATCCAATTTTTTTTACAGCCTCCAACAAAATTGCTAAAACTCAGCAAGTGAAGAAATTGTAACAAAAACAGATAAAGGAATAATTTGCCACAGCTACGTTTGTTGTTTGAAGGTGACACAGTGACACACGCGCCCACCTGTACTTGTATTGTTTTGGTATTCGTGTGTGTATATATGTGTTATGTGTGTTTTCCTATCTGTTAATTTTTCTTCTAAATCTAATTCGAATCTTCGCCAGTTAATAAACTTTGAGTAGATAAAGACTGGTGGATGCCGCATCTCTTGGATTGAAGATTACTGTAAGACCCTCTCTCTCAATCAAAGTTCTGTTGCGTTTTCTCCTTTAATTTTGTTTTTGTTTTGTAGTTCATGGCTTTTTGATCATTTAGGTGCTGATAATAATCTTTTCCTTAATTTTGTTTCATGGGGTCTTGGGTTTATGGTTATTTTCGGGTTCTACTACCATTCAGCGAAAAACAAAGTGCTTTTCTTTCTTCGGAGACTGATATTTATCTGGAAAGTGAAAAACTTTGGTCCCATATGCGATCACCCTTCTTTTCACCACTCTTAAAACTGATTTTTGTGTTGTTGTTGGTTACTGATATCTTAGATTTGTGAATTCTGAGATTATGTTAAGACCCATTTCTTCGGATTCTCGCTTCCCTTCTGCTGTGTTTTTTTTGTCATTTCTGGTTAAATGGTTGCACTTTCTTCAAAGTTTACTTCTTTTCTGGTAGTTTATGCAATCCATCAACATTAATATTAGTATCTGAACTCTATGTTGAATCAAAGTTTGGCTGGTCTTTTCCTCAAAGGTTTGGAGGGTTTTAATATTTTCAGAAGATGGAGATTAAGAACTGTGATATATTTCGTTGGATATGATCCACCATGTAGAACACATTTCAATTTTTCAGTCCCATAAAAGTTCAAATCTATTGATGCAGGTATTTGGAAAATAGTTTGATTTGAGGCTCTAATCATTACCAGCTTTACTGTATTTGGCAAATGGGTTCTGAAGGTCCTACAACACCCATAACAACAATTCATGTGACAGGATTTAAGAAATTCCATGGAGTTGCTGAGAATCCGACCGAAACAATTGTCAATAATTTGATAGAGTACATGAATAAGAAGGGTTTGCCAAAGGGTTTAGTTATTGGGAGCTGCAGCATTCTTGATACTGCTGGTCAAGGAGCACTTGTTCCACTGTACCAGAGATTACAATCCGCCGTTATTTCCAAGGACTCTGAATCTTCAAATTCCAATAGAACTATTTGGGTGAGTTCCCCTGTACTTGACATATAGCTCCATTGTTTGTTCTCATAGTTTTGTGCATTCATTCTTTTCAATGGTGTTCATGTATGTAATCAAATCCTAATTTGTACGTCTCAATTAATTCACCCACTGAACCTGGATAATTTATGTTATTCTAGCTTAATTATATTGAAAAAAGAAATAAACGTAACATATGAAATTGAATATGACCAAAAAGGAGATTATCGTATTATCCTACATGGTAGATAGCTCAATCGAAGAATATTCAGTGACATTCCTTGTGAATATCTGTATGCAGCAATAAAAGTCTGCAGTAACTGCAGAGGAACAACCTAAGACTGCTCTAATAACTTAAAATAAGCAACATTGGCAGAGGGTAACGTGGACAGATTCTTCGTCACTACCATAGTACTCACAGCCAAATTTGCTCATTATATACTTTATTACGTGGAGTAGCAATTCCTAGAGTATGATATATTAACTGATTGACACAAATATTAGTGTCTTAAGTTGACTCAAAGCATGTTCAGATGTATTGTTAATGACTTTTTGCGATTAAATCTCAATGGAATTTGAACTTGTCTTCATAAATTTAGCACCAAGCTAGAATGAAACTTGTAATGGACTTTCATTTTTAGCACTTCTACATGTTAATTCAAAAGCTGAACTATAAAGATCATGAATAAAGGTTGAGCATCTGAATAAATTGTTGACTGGGGTTTGCCTTTTCCTAGACTCGGATACATCATTATCAATTTGAATATATTTTCATTTCTCCATCCCTGTAAGTTCTGGCTGTTTCTGATTTTTGTTTATTCAGCTGCATTTTGGGGTTAACAGTGGTGCATCATGGTTTGCCATAGAGAACCAGGCAGTCAATGAGGCTAATTTTCGATGTCCTGATGAAATGGGTTGGAAGCCTCAGGTGAGATTGGATTAGTGGATTCATTTCAAATTTTCTTTCATCAACAAACCTTTAGAAGTCCAAAGAGCATCCTAACTAAAATTTGCATAATTTTATATTGCAGAATGTCCCCATTGTTCCTTCGGATGGTGGAATTTCACGAACAAGGGAGGTAAAATGGACCCCTTATGCTGCACATACACCTAATTCCTAAACTAGTTACACTCTTGGGCTTGGTGTTTAGTGTTAACAGTGTAAAATATTGATTACCACTAACATAGAAGAGCATTTTATTGGGTACCATTTCTAGTACTTTAAGGTGTTATTAGTTTTGATGGCACAGAAGCAGCTGCTTACTCCTTACACGGTAGCCAATTTTCTTATGCTGTTCTGAAAATCATCAGCAAATACAATTTTTAGCTCCTCATTTTGTCAAAAATAAAAAGAGTAAGGAGGTATAGAGGAATTTAGTTTTGTGGGTTTGTTCCATTTCCTTGATGGAGAGAAATTATTATATGATTCGAGCCATAATTAAATGTTATTGTTTCCCTCATAAAGAAATAGTTAGTATTCATAGACAACATGAAGAAAACCAATTCAGAAAACATAGTTGGTTCTGCTTACTAATGAGAATTCTACCCAACTTTTTGCAGACTTCACTTCCTATAATGGAGATCACCAAAGTCTTGGCAGAAAAGGGGTATGAAGTAATGCCATCAGATGATGCAGGCAGGTTCGTGTGCAATTACGTTTACTATCACTCCCTTCGTTTTGCGGAGCAGAATGGAATCAAATCCCTTTTCGTGCATGTGCCACTCTTCCTCGCAATAAATGAAGAGACTCAAATGAAATTCGCTGCTTCCTTGTTAGAGGTGCTTGCCTCTATATCTTAGAAGTATGATTACATTGGGACCCTAAAAAATGGGAGCTCCTATATTTGTTCTGCTGTGAAAGTGGATGAATGTATCTTGAATGAATGAGATATTTATGATAAAAATATTGTATTTAAATGGAAACTTATATGTAGTAAAGGGATTAAAGGTTCCTGCACTTTGTGCAGACAGTTTGATTGACATCTTCAATGTTTACCTTGTGAATAAATCTTCATTTTCTTACTTCTCCCCCCAGCAAACCTGAAAATAATATTGCATAACGTGCCCTTCTATATTGCTGAAGGTTGAACCTATTCATATGCTTGACGATTACTTTTATCATTCTTCTCAATCTATCTTCCCCTCTATGCAAGTTCTTGGGCATGATCTCCTCAACAATGTGCAATGTGCGGTTTTTTTGTTACCACAATGAGACTATTTTTTTTCTTTTTTTACCAAAATAGATCGTTTTTAAAAAAATTATAAATTTGAGTAAGTCGTGTTAATTTGGCACGACTTTGCGAACTCAACCTGAAGTTGTGTCAACTTGGCACGACTTTGTTCACGTCATAATTTTTTAACTCTTTTTTAAAATTTTCTTGTTTATACATTGAGTAGTAAGTTATGAAATATTTAAAATTGATTTGATACATAATTTTTTAAGAGTTTTAGTTTTAATCAACAAAAAATTGGTAATGAATAGAAGGTCGCACAATAGAAGTAATTGTCCGCAAAGCTTGATAATAAAATTTAATTTCAACTTTGATTATTAATTTCCTCATTTTCTTTACCTATGTATTTATGCCTTTATTTATTTTATTCAACTAACAACCTAAATTAACCAACAAGTATTTCTCCATAATTTTTTTATCAAATTAATTTTAAATATTACATAACTTACTCATCAATTTTAATTATAATTAAAAAATTATAATATATATTTATTTAAAAACAATAAAATTTTAAAAAATTAAAAAAAATTATAAAATGAAAAAAAAGTCGTCAATTTACCCAAATTTATAATTTTTTTAAAAGCGATCCCATTTTGGTTAAAGAAAAAAAAAACACATCGCAATGTGCAATGTGCTGAGCTTATGCAAACTAAGAAAAATTATACTTTGGCAATTGAGAGAGCTATAAACAATTTTAACGTAATAATTTTAAAAGAAAAATATAATATTAAAATAAATTTGTAATTAAATAATATAGAAAATAATTAAAGTAATAATTAGAAATTGTAGTTGATGTCCTAGAAAAAAAAAATTCTCAATGTATCATGGTTCGCAAACTAATCACCATGATGCAACATAGTTAACCATAACCTTCAATACTTGGTTAGAAGAGTTTTGCTATACTTAAATACTTTTTTGTATATTATTTAGTCTATAAATTTTATGTAAGTCAATTTAGTTAACAATTTACCATGATGTGGAATATAATATTACGTATTAACGTGTAATAAACCCACTTAAATTTTAGTACGTACAATCATTAAAAGTATTACATTCTTCAAAGGTTAAGTTTGAATTTTACAGAAAAAAAAGAGTCTGTGGTACAAAAATTCTTAGTAAATTGAATTTCTCATTAAAATAGGAAATGAAACGAAAAGCAAAGACAGATTGAGACAATTAATTAAAGAAAGAAAAATGTCCAAAAATTATAAATATCAAAATCCACCAACTCCTCCTACCTCGCCAACATCGATTTGCCAAAATCGGAACAAGAAGATGAGTTAATGAGTTAATCGCTTTTTTAAAACTGGTTGAATATTTAAACATGCTATTTATTTTTATAAACTGGTTGGTTAGTGACTGAGTGGGTCAAACCACTACAAAATATTTTTATTTTAAGAAAATCATTCGTCCATGCAAAAATCATCATCATCTAAAATATTTTTTAATAAAATATAGATATAATAGTAAAAGTATAAAATACTATTAGTTTATAGTTGAAGAAAAAAAATTGATGAATTTTCCTTTCAAACTCAACTACAACCTATTTTCCAGGTGAGACAGGTTAAAATTGTTTGGTGGAATGAAAATTTTAACCTATTTATAAAAGTAAGCTAAAAGAGTTTATACGAAAAAAAATTAACTCGTTTTACCATTTTTTATTATTATAATAGATAGATTACAAACATGTGAGGACACTGAATTATAACAATTCATTTGCAATGTTTATTCACTATTTTTTTATTCTTTTTCAGTTTATTAATTATTTTATCCCATTTTTGTTTATTTTCTTGATTCTCTCTTTTCATCTTAAAAAATTGTACAAATTCGATTTCTCACTACAATAAAACCAATTTATTATGTAATGAGATATATTTTAGATATTATATTTTTTTTCTTCTTTTTCACACCTGTTCTCTAAACTTTTATATTCACTCTTCTTTATTGTCCCTTTACAAACTTTTACGGCAAGATTTTGTTCTCACTCTTTTAGACTTCACTTTTGCTCATAATGGGTAAACAGGTGTAAGAACTAAGAATAACATGTTGGGTAAATTTTGTATAATATTATATTACACATTTTAGTACTCGAATTTGTTCGTATAATTTGGATATCGTATGTGAAAATGTTGGTGTATATATAAATAAATAAATAAACGTATATTATCTTTTATTTAATGTTTGAAATCATTGGTAAAGTAGAAGAAGATCCTATTACCGGGGCACTTAAAGAACATTATTTGACAAATACGTAAAATTTAGAGACAAACAGAATCATGCGATGTTTCTCGACATTTCCCATTATAATCTGGAAAAAACAATCTAGGACATTAATTTTCAGCTTCAAAATGAAGTTATCTTGCGATATTAGTCCAAAATGGTAGGTAGATGGTCAATTGAAGCATTATAAAATGCATTAGTAGAGTTAGACAAACTCTTGTGTTCTGGTACAAGAGTTGACACTTTGGCCAATTAATCCAAAGGTTGGTTCACAGGTAGCCACACATATTTATTTTCAAAATTATTTTTACTTCTAATAAGAAATTAGTATGTATTGTATAACAATTATAGATATTGTAATTGTCGTTCTTACAAATAATTAGTATTCTTCTTCTTTTCTTAATATTTTGGACTTTCATTATTATTTTGGGTTTTCGGCTACAAGGTCTATTGGGTTGGGCTTAGACTGGTTCTCAGTTGCGGGATATGGACTCTCACTTGTCTTGTTTATCCTCTTTTCAGTATCTTAGACTTTCACTGTATTTTGGGTTTTCGGCTACAAGGTATTTTGGGTTGATTATCGATTGTGGGATATGAGCTCTCACTCGTCTTGTTTGGTCAAGTTCAACTCTCTGCTTCTAGGCTCAGAATCAACTCTTGGGTGGAGTGAGTGTGTGTATCCCCTGCAAGGGCTCCAATAATAAAGTCAGAATTAGTTTGTTTAATTATTAGATAAAATCAATTTACTTACCTATTAAAATATAAAACACTGTATTTATAGTACTCATTTATTGGACTTTGCACCTTACCATTATTAAATATAATGTAAATATTTTTGGACCTATTTATGAAATTTTAATATAATGTTTTCTTATTCTATTATCAATTTATTTTATTTTAATTTTTATTATGTCGATGACCTCTCGATGTCGGCCTAACCACTATATATACGTCCTTTTATCACCATTTTATCAATGTAAAGTTTCTTTTGACTTGTGGATGATTAATTTCTACTATTTTAATTATTACTTAACTATAGTGAAATCTCTGACCATAATAGCATTTTTCATATACCAATTTTTTATATGCTCTAATAGGAATGCCACCCTCAATATGGGAGTTAAATCCTCCATTCAATTCTTATATCTAATAAGAATATTTGTGTGTGTGATGCTTAGTAGCTATTTTCATGGAAATCAAAGTAAACAAAATAGAATGTTTTGGCTAATAAAAGTTTATTTTTTCCTTTAAATAATAAAACAGAAAATGTTTTCTATTTGTAGAAATAATTTTTTTTGAGAAAATTAATTGCAAAAAAATTGAAATTATTTATGTATTATATACATTGACTCTTCAGTTATATTTTGAAAAAACTGAAACTTTTAAACAAAACTAATGATTTATTTATTGATGTTATTAATAATTTTTAAATAATTAATTATAACTGAAAATTTTAAATAATTATTTTCAGTTAAACTTTGAAATAATTATTTATAATTAAATATTTTAAATTAACTTTTCAGTTAAATACTGAAAATATATATTTTTTCTTGGAACCCGGAGTTACATGTGGTTGGGGTAGATTCATTTGGTATTCATCTATTCTGTCTTCCAAAACTCATAGTACTCTCAAAAGTTTTTCATTGACGACTTTTCTAATGTTTTGCATATTTGGAGTTGAGTTTGACAAATTTTTCTTATTTCTCATTTCTCTAATAAGAATGCTCTTATTTCTTTTATTAAGAGTGATGGTAGTCTTTTGGTTAAATTGATTAAGCTTGTTGTGATAATTTTTTCTATTTGGATGATATGGCGTATGAAAAATTATGCTATATTTTAGGATAAGATTGAGGTTTCTAGGGCTATTTCGGTAATTAAAGACTTAATTTGTCTGGTGGGAAATTCATCTAAAGGTTCAATGAAGAATGATTGGTTGGATTTCAACGTGATTAAGTTTTTGTGTATTAGTACTCGTTGTGGTAAAGTTCTTCGTCCTCTTCCAGTTAGATGAAAGTTTCCTTCACCAGACTAGGTTAAAATTAATATTGATGGGGCTGCTAAGGGTATCTTGGTTTTGCTACTTGTAGAGGTATTAGTGCTTTCTCTGCGTTTTTTGAAGTTCAAATTGCTATGGTTGCTGAGTTTTATGGAGTTATACATGCTATGGAGGAAGCTCAAAAGATGAGGCTTACTAATGTCTGGCTTGAATGTGATTCTGCATTGGTTTGTGTTATGTTTACTGTGGGAAAATCAGGTTTAGGATTACTCATATTTTTCGTGAAGGAAATGCATGTGCTGATAAATTAGCTAATTTAGGATTTATTCATAGAGAACCATTTCATTGGTATAATAGACTTCCATCTAGTCTGTTCTTAGAATTCTTTATGAATAGGTATAGTCTATATACATATCGTTTTTGTTAGTATATGAGTTTTGGTCTAGTCCTCCATATTTTTCATCTAATTACAGATGATAGATGATTGTTGTTATTTGAGGTGTTTACTGTTTGCTTAACTGAGATGTCAAGTTGAATAATGATACCTAATAAGAAAAATTTTATAAAAAGAATAGTGAAAAGATATAAGCATAGACTTAAGACATATTTCGTTGAAACGTGATGAAAATTACGATTGTTTTAATAAAAATTTATTTTAACTAGTTATTAAATTATGATTAGTAATGATAAACATAATTTTAATTACTTATTGAATTGTGATTAATGTTTTAATAAATTTTTATTTTAATTAGTTATTACATTATGTTTGGTAATGATAAAAATAATTTTAATTACTTACTGAATTGTGACTAATGCTTTAATAAATTTTTATTTTAATTAGTTATTACATTATGATTAGCAAGGATAAAAATAACTTTAATTACTTATTAAATTGTGATTAGTTCTTTAACAAATTTTTATTTTAATTAGTTATTAAATTATGATTAGTAATGATAAAAATAATTTTAACTACTTATTAAATTGTGATTAATGATTTAATAATTTTTTATTTTAATTAGTTTTAAATTATGGTTAGGAATGATAAAAATAATTTAATTACTTATTAAATTTTGATTAATGTTTTAATAAATTTTTAATTACTTATTAAATTATGATTAGTAATGATAAAAATAATTTTAATTACTTATTGAATTGTGATTAATGCTTTAATAACTTTTTATTTTAATTAGTTATTAAATCATGATTAGTAATGATAAAACTAATTTGAATTACTTGTTAAACTGTGATTAGTGATGATAAATGTAATTTTAGTTAGTTATTAAATTGTTCTTGGAGATCCACATAACTAGATATATGGGGTTAATTTGTAGAAACAATTTTCATTTTATAACTATCTATGATGTCATATATTATTGGATCACTCATATATAAGTATTTAATTACACTCATTCACTATGATTGAGAAGTGATAAACTCAACAGAAGAAGGAAAAATGTTATTTTGAAAATTGTAATATAGTAATTATTTATGTTTGGAGTTGTAATATAGTACAAGATGATCAACATATCATCACTCGTAGAGAAGACCATTAGTGAAAGAAGGTTCACCAATAAGAACCAATTGCTTTATGGAAATAAAATTATCTGAAATTTTCACACTTTAATTTTCACCTTCATCTTCTCCTTTTCTTAGTTATATATCCCTCATCTTACCATAATTTGGTGTGTACACTTTACTTTATTTTACCCAAACTTTGGTGATGTCATTTAAGTTTAGGTTTGTTAAGTGATAAAACCAACTTTGATTTGTTGAAATAGAAAACAAGAAAATAAGATTAAGACAGAGTAGAGATTAATTTATGGGAACCAAATACTAGAAAACTTGAAGAGAGCCATGTTTCTATTATTTGATTAACAGAATGGTTCTACGACGACATATGACTATCGAATATGTGACATCCTAAAAGATTGTTGAGATATGAGATGGGTAGTGGAAGGAGTCTCTTCAAAGATGACTTCATAACCATCACGCATGTTATTCATTCCTTCGACAAAAAGTTGCCAAAAAGCTCCACCTGCGCATGCTCCCATGTGACTAGCGCTAAAATATATCCTATTGAATACTTCTGCATAGAATTTGTCCCTTTTCGCAACTGTGTATCCTGGAACTTTTGAAGACAACCCAAATTCCGTAATAAGAATGGGTTTTCGTAAAACCTTATCTGAATCTTCATTATGAATGTTAATCCATCTTTCAATGAACGCATTTTGGGCTGTTTGGTTAGACCTCCACATCCTGCATCCCAAAAGCAACCATCAATTCAGACATGTGAAGAAAAAATGAAAATATATGGATAGAAATGTTACATATTCTATGTAGTGACACAAAGATACGAAGATTAAATATCACATTAAAACCGACACGAAGACTAGACATGGACACTGACCCTTTCCAGATGTATTCTTAATAAACAAATATATAAGATTGGACACCTTACGAATACGTTAATTAAGAGGGATGTTGGATACCATGTAGGGTAGATATGAATGGTGGCATAATCGATTTCAGGAACAAGGTTGTTAGAAATGAAATCAGTTCCTCCTTCGTATCCAGGATTGTACTGTAGTCTTCCTGCCATTGATCTACCATAAAATCCTTCCAGCCCTACTTGCAGTAAGTGAACGTTGTCAATGGACTTCACATAAGCAGCCATCTCGCTCACCCAATCCTGCAAGTTAATAAACTTTCTTTTCATACATCATATCACTTTATTTTTACACAATCACACACAAAATCAAATTACCTGAACTAGTTTTCCAGATAAGTCCAAAGAACGAGGCTCATTCATGAGCTCCCATGAAAAAATGGTTGGGTCATCCTTGTATAATATTCCACTCACTGTATTTTTTCTTGTCAACACAGTCTGCATGAGTTACAGTAATTAATTAAAAATCACAGTAACTGAAATATTGTGAATGCATGATCAGCATATTTATGATCCTTATACCTTGACATGATTTTTGTAGAATTGCCTAGTGAGGGAGTTAGAGAAGAAGTCATCTTCACTCCTTAGTTTCTGTCCACGTTGATTTGCCCATTCAACATACTGATGCTTTCCACCAGCATCTTTCCAATTATTTACCAGGCTTAGAATCAATCGACACCCATATTTTCCTGCTTCTGATATCACAGCATCCAACGCCTGCAATACCATTTCACAAACAAAAATTTAAATAATAAACTCAAATGTGGAAGCATGTGTGCATGAGAAAAGCATAAGGGCAAGAAAGATAAGATGTAGTATACCCTGAAAACACTCTCGTCATAAATGCCAGGTGAAGTTTGAAGGGCTTTGTAACCTCCTCCATCGTTGAATGCAAAGGCTCTTGCTAAGTTTAAACCATATTTGGAAGCTTCTTGAAAAGCTGTGGTGACCTTAGAACTTGTAGATGGATCGGCTGCAAAAGACATTAGCCAATAGGCATTGAATCCATTGAAGTAGTGTGGCTTCCCATTAAGAAAAAAACGGTTGCCATTTCGTTGAATGAAACCATTAGGTCTTTGGGAAACTGTTTCATTATGAGGTTCAACATTATCGATGCAATTCACATATACACTAATGCACAATATCATCATACAAGTTATCAGGGTCAAGTTTTGAAACCCCATGACTCACTCTCAAACCCCAAAACCCAAGAGTTAAACTTTTACACAACCAATGAAAATTAGAGATAGAGAGAAAACAAAGCAATTGTTTTAAAAGATAATGGATTTTGATAAAACTAGACCATTAGGATGGAGTTTAAATAGATGTGAAAATTCATACAAGGCAGAAGTTTCTTAAATAGTTTTTGTGGTTCCCACGTTGTTTTTATTATGACATGTCAATAAATTTTTAAAAAACTTTAATACATTTTTGTTTCTGCATTCTAATAAATTTAACTTCAGACGTTTTTTAATAAATATTTATGAAAGAGCTTCTTGAATTATTTTTTGTGATCCCCACAATGTCATATATTTTTTAAAAACACATATTCACTTTAATATTTTCAATAAATATATTTTACAATAATTTTCACTACAAGAAAAAATTAATTTATCTATGGAAGAATTTCGTAAGTAACCGTTAAAATCCGTAAGTAAATCAGCACTGCCTACGAACTTAAGGATAGTGGGTCCGTGAATAACGAAAACAGTAGTTACTTACTAACTCCAATCCGTGTATAAATCCATAGGTAACTCAACTTATTTTATTTTTAATTTTTAATTCTTATTTGAATTTTTATTTTATTTTCAATTATTATTTATAAATAGTATTTATGTCTATTTTTAGAATTATTATTAACAATTATTATATATTGTTCCTGCTAGGAAGATGCGATCTAGAGAATTATTGAAGTCTTCATCTTCCTCCTTCCTTCGGGCAGGTTGTTAGGGTTTCATTGTGATCCTTCTCGCATTTGCGCTACTCCTTCGATTCTTGGTCTCGGGTGAATGCCAAATGGGGGAGGTACCTTCAGAAGGCACTCTAACGCTCAAGTCAGTAAAGGGTGTTCGGAACTCAAGTAGGTGTACAATAATAATGACGTACTTTGCTCATTGGAATGTGTGTTATTTATATTATTTTAATGGGCTTACCTCATTGGATTTGATTAGTGAAATGAATCACACTTATGGTTGCATTACCTAATTCTTAATGGTAGTTTAGCTTCACTGAACTTGGTTTGATCGTTAATGGCTATATGTATCGGTCGGTCAGGTTGTTCGCGTATGTCTTGGCCAGCTCGGTCAGAGAGACTGAGTCACTTCAGCGTGTGGCTCAGTCTTATTATTATTATTCATATATTTAACATCATTTATATTATTAATTATTATAATAATGTTAATCATAATACTAATTATTATTATTATTAATAATATTATAATTAATATTATTTATAATATTTATAATATTAACATTAATAATATCATTAATATTATTAAATATTATTATTAATATTATTATATTAACATTATTAATTTTATAATGGTAACAGTATATATTTATTATATATTTATTAGTTATGATTATTATTATTTACTATTATTATTTATTTATGAATGTTAGGTACAATTTTATAGATATTTATATTATAATAATATATATTTATTAGTTATGATTATTATTTATAATTATTATTTATTATTATTATTATTTATGAATGTTAGGTATAATTTCATAGATATTTATATTATAATAATATTTTTAATGTTATTATAAATATTATTAATGTTAAAGGCTTGAAGCTAAGTTAATATTAATAAAATCAATAATATAAAAGTTATTAATATTATTTTTATATTTAATATCATTTATATTATTAATTTCATTACTATTATTATTATTTAAATTAATAAAAA
>Ga0123342_1003333_pt1 | contig 25845 bp, 14 predicted proteins | sample Turbeawhitnodule_FD_89960 | JGI IMG/M metagenome (GOLD analysis project Ga0123342, IMG submission 89960) | Root nodule microbial communities of legume samples collected from Mexico - Turtle bean Mexico white nodule | ecosystem: Host-associated > Plants > Roots > Nodule | place: Mexico: Nepantla...
AATTTATTACTTTTTTATTTTTATTTTGTAAAAACTCATTTCTTTATTCATTAATTATATTTCTAACTATTTTAAACATTAAAAATATTTATTTTTTAATGCATTCAAAATTAAAATTATCAAGTTTTTTAAATTTATTATTTATTTATTTATTTTTGAAATGGTGCTAGATAGAAAAATAAAAAATAAAAGGATATTAGATAGAAAAATAAAAACAAAAGGGTGCTAAATAGGAAAATAAAAACAAAAGAGTGTTAAATGGAGACATAAAAGTGTAAATGGAACTAGATAATGGAACTAGATAGAGAATTTATCCCCAATAAGCTAGCCCTATTATTTTAGTATAAAAATAAAATTTCGGATTCTCGAGTCCTAGATCAGATATTTTCCTACTTCGTTAATAGGTGAACTTCTAATACAGTCATGGAGACCATTCACTAAATTAGTAAAAAAGTAGGGTCCAATTAATTTCCCACACCCAGAAAAAATCATGATATTTCTATGGATTAGGAAGAAATTCTCAAAAAAGAATGCTTTTCAAAATGGCAAAGATACAAAATAAGCATTAGCTTTTAAAAAGTGTCACGGCAGCACTAACACAACTGGATGAACTTAACTTTTCCAAGCAGAGATTGTGGTGGAATCTAATGCACTCAATAAAAGAATGCCTTTAGAATTCTTGAGTCGAACAATACTCCAAAATGGGGCCGAAGAAAGTTTTTCCACGAAAAGGAACTTGTTGCAAATAGTTGTGCAGAAGTGGAAACATTACTTGTTGGGGACCACATTTCATCATCAAAAATAGATCAAAGGAGTTTGAATTTTCTTACTGACCAAAGCTTGCTGGGGAGAGCAAAATAGTTGGACTCTGAAGTTCGAGTTTTGATTTTGACATTCTGTACAAACTAGGTTATGAAAATTAAGCAACTGACAGACTTTATCTCCCGTGAAAATGCAGGAATGACAAAAGTAGGAGGGCTAGATAGCTGTTAATCCACAATTACAATGGTTAATGAAATAAGTGATGTATAATCCTCAAAAACATAGTTGTTATCAGTTCCGTGATGGCGTGCAGGCGTGTTTTGAACCTTTAAAAGGTAGCTCCAGTGTTCTATTGAAAAGGAATGATATGGGAGAAGGAAGAACTTGGTGCGAAAACGTAGTATTTGCTAAAATATAAAGTGTACGTGCAGAGACTAAACAGTAGAGATAGAGATTTAATTATAACCAACTCAATTGTAACCAGTAAAATAAAAAAAGATATCAACCGGAGTTAAAAGGGATGATTATTGTAGTGTTTAAGGGAGAGTTCTGGACACCCTTGAATTGTACTGAGCAGTATATCCCTCCTTTTGGGTCATACTGGCTTGAGAAGGATGGTATAACAATCTATGTTAGTCTAGTCCCGAATCCCTTAATTTTCCTTAATTACCAGTCCATTGTCAGTGCTTAACAATGGTGATAATCATTAATTGTTAGCAGTCTATAAGTTGTAGTACTCCTAGAAAGGTATTACTTATAGTTTCCATACCAAGTGGAGTGAAGAATCAACTGGGTGCTGGACCGTGTTAGTGTTATATATTTGTCTACATATATGACTTAGTGGTGTGGGAATGAATTCTCTTATGCTGAATTTTTATACGACCATGTCATGAGAAAATTTTGGCTTCATCTCTCCTTAAATACAAATTCTAATAACTCCCCTGTTTAATCTCTCAAAGAAATGAGAGTTTTAAACAAGTCACATGAATGAAATTATCCATTCCCAGTATGTGCCCAAGCTCATTATTTTCTGTCTTGAGACAGTTGCAGAAGCGTATAAATAAAGAAAGATGATCAGAAAAAGTGTAACGCATTATTGAGTCGGAGAAAGTGCACCACAATGTAATTGTGTACTACAGAGTCTTGCCAAGACAAGTATGATAAGTTAAAGAACTCCGTATGGGAACAGAAACAGCCGTCACCACCATCATGAGAGCATGTGACACCTACAAGATCCGAAAATGACATCTGCCAGCATACAACATAGAAAACATGTTAGCAATAAATATGAACATATCAGCACTAGTAGAAAGTCAACTACATTTCACATTGGGTAACAATAAATTGTAAACATATAGCCCATTGTCATTAGTTGCCTCAAGAAGCTTAGAAAAAAAAGTAGAGAAATTTTGCTCTACATGATCCGTTGACCATACTTCAGATGGAACATTGAATATTTTTAACAATAGCTATGCATTTAACGTTATTCCACTCTACCAACTTTTAAGACATAGACGGTCTGAGAAGTAGATAAACAATCAATGATAGACAGTTTAATTTTCATCAATCAATATGAACTTGTTAAGACTACCCATGATTTCAATCATATAACAGAATAATACTAAGGTTTGGTGATCTAATTAGATCTTATCTAAGTGCATAAAAAAAGGCAAATTTTTACTCTTAAAGAAAAACCAAGATGAACCTTCTAAAAGATCATCAAACCCTAAGGTCTAGACCACGTATAACGATTAGACAACAAACATCAAAAGATGTTGATGACAAAGTAGACACTGAAAACATGTGTATAACACAAGACGTAAATTTAAATTACTAGACCATCTACTCTTTACCAACTTTTAAGACATAGACATGTATTTCACTCTACCAACTTTTAAGACATTTACAGTCTGATAAGTAGATAAATAATCAATCATAGACAATTTAATTATCATAAAAAAGGAAACCTGCAATATACTAATTAGGCAGACTAAACAAAAACAAAAAATAGAGAGACAGCAGGCATACCCCAGTAGTCCTCTGCCTTGCCAAGATCTAGGTGTAATAGTTATGTTGATCACTGTGCCTTGCCTCACAATAACAACTGGTACTGCACGACCCAGATTTGACTGAGCCTCCGAAGAAAGCCTTTGGAGCAAATTATCACCTGCTTCCACATTGCCAAATTTAAGAATTTGATCTCCAAGTTGTAAACCATCCTCCACTGCTGGCGACGCGTCTGCTATCTCATCTACCATAGCGAAGGGTCTACTAATCAACACATCCACATCCATTGAATTGGGAGAATGTCTCATAAGGACATTTTGTGCTGTCATCGATGCAACAGTGTCTATAGTTGATGAGGTCTGAGTATCTGAACCATCATCATTAACTGAAGTCAAACATCATGATAATAAATATAATTTATTATTCATATACCGAGAGTAATCTTAATCAAACTAAAGACAAAGGAAGAAAGACTAACACAAGAGTTCATACCAATACTAACAAAAACAATGGCTTTGCAAAAACTAAGATCAGTCACTTTAACAACAAAACCCAATGACAACAATCATATTTTCTTACATCATGTTTACAGGAAACTTTGCAATTCAATTTTGGCATCTTCGAGGAACAGTGGCTTTGTCAAGCCTCTTTGGACCAATATTTTACCATGCACACACATGACTTTGAAAGAAATATTTAAAGTTCCTTAAGCAGTGGGTAGGTTTTGCAGGGTTGAGGGGCTTGTAGTTTGAGGACATGCTAGAACTTCTCATGAGATGGAGTGGTAGATTCGCTTCTGTACGAGTGTGTTAAAGTTTTGATGCTGATGGAATTCGCAGCATAGGGTACTATTATGGATAATAACATATGGAGGTAGAATTTTCATGTTAGTCAGATTCAACGCCAAAAATATTACAGTGGGTTTAGACTTTATATTTTAGAAACATTTCAACATGAATATAAAGTATTATAACTAAAACAATAAACAGATGAAGTAATGATTTGCACAACAATTTTGATTATGCCCCATAAGCTAATGACAAAAAAATACGCTACAAAAAGTTGTCATAACATGCGATTAAAAAGAAAATTATGGCATTGACACAGGAAGCAGGGCAAGGAGCACCCAACATCAAATTTGACAGAGCACAAGGTTGCTCCAGAAAAAAAATGATCCTAACTCACGCATTTAGTGACTAAGCAAGCAGATGCAGAAAACTATAAGGCAATGCACATACATAAACAAAGAACAAACCATACATGACAAAGACAACCTTAAAACCAGGAGTAGAATGCATTCATGCTATCATAATTCATAAAGAACAAAGGCACCGCTAGTAATACCCATAACCATAAAAGATATACATAGAAACAGAATTTCAAAATCCCAAATTCCATGGTAAAAGGTGCAGCTAGACCACTATGACCCACCTTATTGATAAACAAAACCCAAGTCCACAGTAGAATATAAAATCAAAGTTCCAACATGTAAATTTGCATACACAGGAACACTGACTCTTTGTTGATACCTGGATTCTTGTAGACCGATGACCCAAGTCTTGCTGAATGCAGAATTTGAATATTCTGGTCTATTTTCTCAGTTATCTCCTTGTGGTCATTGCGCAACTCTACAAAGAGAACGAAATCATGAGGGAATATAGCACAAGCACGTTGACGCTTGTAAAGAAGCAATTGAACACGCGTAAGAGTGATTGGATGCGCGAATCTGCGAACCTGCAAGGCGACGTCGTTCGGCTCGAACAACGGGGATGTCGATATCGGAACGAGGAAAGCCCTAGAAAATGTAGCAGCGGCGTTTCGTAAAGAACGAAGGAATAAACGGTTATACAAAGATTTGGAATGAATAGATGGTTGAAGTGAATGGAAAATAAAGAGAAGGGAAAACCTCCGAATTGAGGAGACCGCCGGACAAACCAGGAGCTCCGGGCTGTGAGAGGCGAGCGATGATGGCGTTCATCTCAGCCTCCACTGCGCTGCGCTTGTCCATGAGAGACATGGTTTCTGCCTTCACGTTCGTCGCCACCATAGTCACCTTCAAAAAAACGATTCTTCTTTTTTCTTCGAATCATACAATGAATTGTGGGAAGACTTCTGCATCAACTAAGTAATGAACTGACATACTTATCTAGGTTTTTTTTTTTTTCTATCCTTTTGGGTAAAGAACTAATTAATTATTTTATTAGTAACTATCACTTTAATTATATTCTTGTTATCTTTGTTAATATAATTATTTTTAAAAAATAAAAATACTAAATTAAATAAGAAATTTTAAATATATTATTAAAATTATTTTTATCATGATAATATGTTATTTACAATATTTCCATTCAAGTTGGTAAATAAATATAGATTACCTTGAAATTTGTCATGAGAAGTTCTTGTGTAAGAATGTGAATATGAAGTCCCAAAGAAGTAGATTATAATCAGAAGATCTTTTTCAATATTATCTTTTTTATAGTTTGTGTAAATTTTAATATGTTTAGTTTTATTTTGTTATTTATGATTGATTTGTTATTACTATACAATTGCATACGTTGTTAACCTTTACTTTATTTTAAGATAATCTTGTATGATTGGCATCCAGAGGATTGAAATTCAATTTTTTCGCATTAGAACAACAAATTTTATCTTCTTTTTTTTCATATTCATGTTACTAAACATTCTTAATCCATAATCTATATTTTTATATATATTTAGTATTAGTGTCTTTTCTTTTTAATAGTAGTTTTTTTCATAAATTTGAATATAAGTATTCATTAAAGTTTTAACTATTTATTTGTATTTTTCGTTTGGATCATCATAAATTAACTTAACATACTAGCTACATTCAGAATGTGTGATCTCGTAAGTGATAGATAAATAAGTTTTTTCTATTAATATTTGATATTAGGTCCTTAATATTGTTTAATAAGATTATGTTTATGATTATGTTTAATAAGAATTATTTAGGTTTTACACCTCCAACTTGCATATTTCTCTAAGGATATAAAGAACATATTTGTTTTTAAAGATGATAACTTGTTTTCTTAATAGGAAACATATATTCCAAGGAAAATACTTGAGTTTTCTCTTGTCTTTTAAAAATAAAGTATGATTTTTTGGTTTAGCATATATCCTAAGAAAATTATTTTCTCTATATATCTCTCAACCCATGTTCTTGGAGACCATATAGGACTTTTGAAGGTACATGCAAGCTTTAAAAGGGGGTTGAATAAAACTCATAAGACTTTTGTGTGTAGACTATTAGATCGTCCAATAATGGATGACCAATGATAGAGAATAATACAACATGTTTATACTGGTTCACCCTTAATTTTTCGGTTACATCAAGATTTCCTTTAAGATAAAGGGTTACACTAACAAAAAAAACTGATTACAATGAATACATAAATCACTCATAATTATCTCTTCTTATTCTCCTCTTAAGATTAAGAACGCAAGTATTATTGGTTATTACTTTTGATTACATATAGAAGGTGTTTATAAGAAAACCAACTATCTTAAAGACGATAGACAATATAGTTTTCTTATATAGGTAGTTAGTTCACAAAGTGAATAATACAAAGTTTATCACATTCCTACTACTACTACTACTAAAATTTATACATAGAAGCTTATATAAGTTATATATAAAGAATAAAATGTATTGCACTTGTTGTATTTCTTCTTGTGTCTCTTACCTTGTATATATAGCTTGCTCGAATATGATTGTTGTGTGAGAAATCTTCTCATTGATTTTGTTATTCATAATTCTGATAATGGTTGATAATGTAACTATTGTTATTTGCCATGCAAAATTACTTTATTTAACTTTGTTTGTTCTTTTTTTGTCTTTTTATGAATTTTCATATTTCCTTTCTTAGCTTGAGTTGTATAGAAGTATAAATTTTACGAAGTATATTTTAAGCCTTTTGGTTTCTTTCAAATGTTATAATTTTATCGTAACTACTTCGTATGTCTTTGGAACATATCTCTTGTCATTTGTTATGAGCATTTGTTATTTAGGTATCATGATATATGATTGTTTGTTGTTGTTAACTACATATATGCAAGATGTGTTATTTTTGTTTTAAGTACCCATATAGTCTTGAATCCTTTAGTGTTATTATGTCTTCATGGTTATTTCTTATAAAATGTCATTAAACAATGCAAAATAACTTAATGTATGTTAAGTCTTTTGAGTAGGGATGACAAAATGGGTCGGGTTGGGTCAGGCGGGCCAACCCGCCATCATTTAAATGGGGTGGGTTAACTTTTTGAACTAGTCAACCTGTATTGGTCTGGTCTACCTAAACCGCCAACTCAGTTCAACCCGGTTTTTTTTTTTTTACTCTTTTAAAAAGGGATCTCATGCTTTTGGAATAAAAATTGGTAGTAATCAATGTTTTATATAGAATTTTATTTACATTAATTTCTTTATAGATCATTTAATTCATTGAAGTATTGTTGATATTACTTTATTTTTTTAGGTATTAGACCTTCTTTCATTATAATATTAAAATTTGATTTAATTTTATTTCTCTTTCTTGTATTTTTATTGTTCAAAAGGTGATATCAATGATTATAACCAAGTAAATAGATCTAAAAAGGGATCTCATGCTTTTGGAATAAAAATTGATGGTGATCAATGCTTTATATAGAACTTTATTTACATTAATTTCTTTATACATCATTTGATCCATTGAAGTATTGATGATATTTACTTTATTTTTTTAGATATTGGACCTTCTTTCATTATAATATTAAATTTTATTTTATTTTATTTTCTTGTATTTTTATTATAAAAAAAAGTGATATCAATGATTATAACAAAGTAAATAGATCTAAAACAAAAAAAAACAAAAAAAAATTAAAGTGACGAGTCAGCCCGCCAATCCACCCTATGACATGGTGAGTTACTATTTTCAGTCCGTACAACTTTGGCGGGTCAACCTGCCCCGCCCGACCTTTGGTGGACCAACGACGAGTCGGGGCAAAACGGGTCGGGTAGGTCGGTTTTGTCACCCCTACTTCTTTTGATCATAATGCTTATTAAACATAAAAACAAGATTGCAAAATGTTGTATCGTTTGGCAGACGAAACACTTGCATCTTACATGATTTATTGTTAAACAAAGACTTACATCTTATGGATGAAATATGATTATGTTTTATACTTTGTTGTTTTTACCAATTAATCAAAATCATGGTTGTTAGACTTTTCTCAAACACTTTTTATTTGTGTTGTTGTTACCTTGAGTTCATATTTTTATTATACTCTTAGACCCATTCTTATACTTGTGTTATGAACAAATCATGTTTTATGTTTCTTTTCATATTTTGAATTAGTTTTGACAAACTAGTTATGACTTGATTTATTGAGTTACTTGAAGCTCTGAATTAATTAAATTGTATTGTCTTTTAATTATACTCATACTTTAAAATTACAATTGTTAACAAAAAAAAAGAAAAATTTTCAAAATCTTAACCAATTGACCTTAACACAATCAAACCCGCTCAAAAAATGTTTTGTGTTGGGTTGAACATTAAAAATGTAGAAACTCAACCCAACGAGGTGTTTGGGTTTGTCCAAATCCCACCCAACCCAACTTGCGAACACCTTTACTTCAAGTATAGTGTCTTGTACTAAAATTCCTATATGACTCAAGTTTTTAATATTTAATCAAGCTAATTCAAGTTAGACTCGCATAAAAAATGACATTAAGAACTTTCTAATGTTGACATGAAAAGACCTATATGACTTAAACAATTAATGAGATGACACAGAGGTACCCACCAACTCATGTCTCATGGCCAAAACCTCTTTTGACATCTCATTAGATGACAAAAAAGAGGTAAACTTCTTTAACATTTACTTTATCATAGAAAGCATATCATGAACTTTTATCTTCTTCGAATCTCTTGTCTCAAACCTTTCACAAGTCAAAGATAAAATTCAAATATTTAACTAAGCATGTTGATACCTTGAAAACAAAGTTTACCATCTTAGAAGACTCGTATTTTGAAAACTAACATTGTTGTAGAAATTGAAAAACTAAACTCTGAAATTGAAAGTTTAAAAGAGAAATGTAAATCTTTTAGTCTAGACTTGATTATTAAAGAAAAAAAAAATAACTCTATCCCATATACTATCAAAACTTTAGGAAGGAGACCATCCAAAGATGTCAAACTCTTATAGTAGATTATTTACTCTTTGAAAATGAAATTATAAGGATATTCATATTCTAAAATGAAAAAAAGGAAAATAAGAAGTTTAATCTCTTGATAAGATCCACTAAAAAAAACCCTTTAACAAAAGAGGATTAGACTTTTAGGAAGAAAAGACAAAAGCACTTACATCTCACAAGCATAATGCAACAAATGCGTCTAAACATTTCTCAACTAACAAAAAAAAGGACCCAAATTCTTTTGGACACCTAAGAAAAGAACAATTTAAGTTTACATTTGCTTTATTAAGAGGAAAAAAACTCCTATCATAATGTTTAGACAATGAATGCTTGAATTATATGACAAAGAAAAATCTATGTTTTTAGGTCAAAGAAACATCCTAAGGAAATGCAATATTTGACAAAAACAAAAAAATATAAAATAATAAATATTAAGAAGATATGTATGAATTTTACTATTTGTATTAATAACATTTTATTAGTAGATGATCTTAAAGATAATCTATTAAGCATAAATCAATTATTCAAATTATTCAGAAATGTATATAGTGTTTCGTTTAAAAAAGAACACGTGTGATTAAAATGATTAGATTATTGTATTTTCTACCAAGAGACAAGATAACTATTCAATAATCTATATAGTATTTCGTTTAACAAAGAACATGTCTGATTAAAATGATTAAATTACTGTATTTCTACAAAAGACAAGATAACTTTTTTAAAATAAATTTATCAGAACTATAACATCATAAGTCTATTGCTTATCATCTTTTCAAGAAAAGCACGAATTATGACATATGAAGTATGACCACAAAAGCTTAAAATTATTCTCAAAAATTGCAAAAGTTGAACTTGGTAAGAGGAGTATCTAGTAGGCCACTCAAAAAGAGAATCTTTTATATAAAAAATTTATTATGGGAAAACAAGTTTACATTTCTTTTCCCAACAAAAATGTTGTTTTGTAGATTTCAAGACTATTAAGCACAAATACGGGATATGGACACGACAAAAACACAAAAATACATATAATCTCTAAAATGTAGGATATGGAAACACGGATCTATATATTATATAATTTTGAATTATATAAATTGAAAATAAATATTTATATGTTTCAAATTCTTTTGGAAGCAGAAAGATATTTTTCATGATTGGTTCAAAAGAATTTGTTCCTTATTTTTATAATGATAATAAAAATTTATACAATAAATTTGAGTTTCTAGAAAACTATTGTATTTATACCTTTTAAAATTGTATTAGAACTGTGTTAGAATTTTTAAAAATTCAACAAATATTTTTTGAATTGAATACTTCACCGATAAGTGTCCTATGAGTGTCGTACGAGTGTCGACACCGATACATGTGTCCGACACGGATACGCCCATTTAAGAGAAGTGTCCGAGTCTCATTAGACTTATCTCAATCAATGTCTAATATGAAAAAAAAACTCGTAAAACCTTATTCTTCCTAGAGATAATAATTTATTTAATTTTCACAAAAAAAAAAAGTTAATAATTTATTGATAATTCTTCAACATGTTTTTTAGTGATCTGTGACAATACCATAATGTGATTCTCTACTAATTATTCAGACAACTTATTTAATTTTCTAGTTAAAAAATTAAGTAAACACTAAACCTAATTTTATAAACATTAGATTGAACTTTTAAAAACTAGATATTTCATATACCATATATGGCTACGAAACGAGATAGAATAAGGATTTGTGAGCGTGTAGAGTGCGCGAGTGCGTTGCACTGTCAAGAAAGCCACTCGTCACGCCAAGGCACCACTTTACCCCACGATAAATAAGATAGACCATCGCACACCGGAAAATGGCATCCATAGTTGCAGCCTTCTCCGCATTCTCTTCTACACTCACTACTCAATTTCTCGTTCCGTCTTCTTCTTCTTCTATCTTTCTCAGAACACTCTCTCGAAGGTCCTCGCCACCGTTACTGCGTCTTTCTCTCACGTCACCACCACTGCGCAACCTCATGGCTTGCGCCAGCCTTGGCCTCACTCGCCCATCCAACACCGAAACCCCCAAGGTTGAATTTCGTTTCTCTCCATTCCTTAATTTCATTTCAATTTCAATTTCAATTAATGCTGACTTGACATAGAGTGTGCAAATGGAAGGTTTCTTTCGCGTCGAAGGAGGTTGACGTGGTGCAATGGAAAGGGGACCTGCTTGCGATTGGCGTCACGGAGAAGGACTTGGCGCCAAACGCCGAGGCGAAGTTCCAAAACGCGATTCTGAATGCATTGGATTCCAAGTTGGGCGGGTTGTTGGGCCAGGCTTCCTCCGAAGAGGACTTCACCGGGAAACCGGGCCAGTCCGTAGTTCTCAGAATCGCTGATGGACTCGGATCCAAGCGCGTGGCCCTGCTCGGCCTCGGCGCTTCCGCGTCCTCCTTCGCCGCGTTTAAGTCCCTCGGTGAGGCTGTTGCCGCTGCCGCCAAGTCCGCCCAGGCTGGCCACGTCGCCGTCGCGCTTGCCTCTTCCGACGCATTTTCCGTGGAGTCTAAACTTAACGCAGCTTCTGCGATAGCATCTGGTATTTGTTTCTCTTAAGATCTGCGTGCAGCATTAAATGGCCGTGTTCTCAAGAAACTCTCTTAGAGGAAAACAAGAAGTAGAAAAAAATAAAAACCAAAACAGAAAGTTAGCTGGATTTCAGTTAGGAAATTAGGTTGCGTTGGTGAAAAAGAGTAACTCATTGATGCTTTTAGGTTTACTAGAGTTTGAGGTGAACTTTGCTTCTTAATGAATCTGAAAAAAAACCCGTCAAACATACCGATACAGTGTTCCATGGAAACTGAGATTGGTTTGGATGTTCCAACTGAAATCCAAACACATCCAAGGAATTGAGTTTTGTCGAGTTTAAATTAACTTAAGATAACATTTTTACAGCAACTTCTGCTGAAGTGTATAAATGATAGGAAACGTGTTTTTTTAGTTCTCGTTCTTTCAAATACTTTGGATTTTTCATGTAGTTATAAGCTATGCGGAGAGAATACATTCACAATATTTTTTAAGATTTTAGACCAGGATCGTCATTATGAAAGTACAATCTATGAGTACCATAGAAACACATTCTTTCCTTGAATCTTCTAGTTAACAGAAGAAGCTTTGTTTATTTTACTTTTTTATTTTTTTTCTTCTTGTAAGTACAAGTTTATCTAAATAGAGGCTATACATTAATAGAAAGGTTGTGATTTTGAAATAAGATTGAGTTGTGTTGTGTGGCAGGGACTGTGCTGGGAACTTTTGAAGATAACAGGTACAGGTCGGAGTCTAAGAAATCGGCACTTAAATCGGTGGATATTATTGGGCTTGGATCTGGGCCTGAATTAGAGAAGAAACTTAAGTTTGCAACAGATGTTTCTTCTGGAATCATTTTTGGAAGGGAGCTTGTGAATTCCCCGGCTAATGTGCTCACGCCAGGTTCATATTAAACGAATGTTTATACGTTGCAGATAGGTCAATTTCACTAATTTATTAACAAGCTCTATAAAGAAAGTAAAACAAAACAAACTTTTGACAAGATTTGAAATTAATTTATACATCTGAACTTTAGTCTTCGCTGTGGAATTTTTGCAATTAAAAAGATCTTGCAGATTGAAAGCTAATACAAGCTGGGCCTTGCACACACACACACACACAAGGTTGCTAAATTCTACTGTTAACAGCTTACGTTTTTTATGTTCCAACTCTAACAGAGTTAATGAAATAACAATATAAGTCAATACCAGATGCAATGGCTGTGATATGTGCATTATTATGTAATTTAATAAAACATGACAAAGATATCAATGAAATTGTAAACTGAATTTCATAAAATTATTCAAGTACTCCAACAAAGTTGGAAAAATTAAGAATTTTGGGGCTAAAACCATGTGAAGATTTAGTCTTTTAAATTCAGTAGCAGAATCAAGAATTCACTCCATGTTAGTTTAGTTGAACTTGTATGAAAAATAAACTGAGTTAACTTGTTCTTATATCCTATGGTTGTAAGAATTTAAAAGTAGATTCTAGAGGTTCAACAACCATGTGTGTGGATCATATCATGTAAAAGTGTGAGAAGTTTTAACTTGACCACTTAATTTTATGTAGACAGTAAATATTTATGCTCTCATTCGACACCGTCATATGTATGCATTTTTCCTCTGTTTGAAGTAGTGAATTTGCCTTAGAGGGAGAAGCCACGAGTTGTAGCCGTTGATTTGAAAATCAGTGGTTGAGATTGTGACAAAATGCAAGAAGTGCACATGTATACAAGTTATGAGCCTATGTTTAAATATATTATCCTGATTTTCTCGTTGATGGATATGATATGACTTCTTTCTCTCTAAAGTGAATTTCTCTCTTCTAGGAACTAGAATATAGGCTAGAATATAGATGCACGCTTCCTTGGCTTTGAAGTAACAGGGCAGTTAGTTGAACATTGCACTGTTCCATTTCTACATGTGTGAGATACTTTTGCATTTCAAGGAATTGATGTGTCCTCGATGAATTATTTGGCTCAGGGGTATTGGCTGAAGAGGCTTCAAAGATTGCTGCAACATATAGTGATGTTTTTACTGCCAAAATTTTAGATGCTGAGCAGTGCAAGGAATTGAAAATGGGGTCCTATCTTGGTGTTGCTGCAGCCTCGGCAAATCCTCCTCATTTTATCCATTTGTGTTATAAACCACCAACTGGACCTGTAAATGTCAAGTTAGCATTGGTTGGAAAAGGTTTGACTTTTGATAGGTACTTGATTTAACCCATGTCTCTTTTTATTTTAGCTGCAACACAACATGAAATGAGATTTTCTTCGATGTTATCCTTTGTGTTGATTTTGGGATTATAACTCTTGTTTTTCTCTTAGCTATGAAGCCTATAATTGTAATAGAGAGAAAAAGAAAGGAAGAAAATAAAATAAAATAATAAAGCCTATAATAGTTACAAAGATAAAGAGAAAGAAAACCTAAGTGAAAAGCAAATAAAGCATGGCATCTGTATGATGCAAAATATAAAATATTATTATTATATTCAAAGAGGCAAAAAGTACTGTCCTCTTCTCCTCTGAGGAGCATCGTTCCAATCGAAGAGGCAACTGACACTTCCTTTCATTTTTTTTGGTGTGTGATGCTTTGTTTGTTGAGCAGACTTGCACACCTTATGAATCATGTGCGACAGTTGTAGAATCGTGAATTACATAATTTAGTTTTGATTCAAACTACAATTCATTGTACGATATGTATTGGGAGGAAGATTTTCTTGAATCGAACTTCAAATCATACGGCTCTTGCTATTCTAACTACAATGATTAGGACTGATAAACATGCATTTACTTTTTTTCCCCTTATTTTAGAAGTTTGATTGCTACAAATAGAGGTGATGAAAATATAATTTGTGTGTTTATGATTAATAAAATAATTCTTTATTTTCGTACCCAGTTCAAGTGCTCCCATTACAATTTGTGGATAACTTGATGATTAGAGGGCTATAACTAACCTATGAATGTGGTATATGCTGAACTTGGTAGTTTAGTGGAGGTGTTATTGGATAGACAGATAAGGGTGGACAAATGCAATTTCTCCTTTAATTTCTTATTTTGATTTAACACTATAGTAGTTACAGTTTTTCTTTGTTCTTTTCTTTTTTTGTTTTATTAGTGGTGGTTACAACATCAAGACAGGACCTGGCTGTTTGATTGAACTCATGAAATTTGATATGGGCGGTTCTGCTGCAGTTTTAGGAGCAGCAAAAGCTCTTGGTCAAATCAAACCCCTTGGAGTGGAGGTCTGACGTTTATATCATTGTTCACTTCTTTTCCTTTTCGTATGACACATTGTTTTTTATCCTGCTGACTTTCAAAGTAATGGTTAATGCCTGTGCTTGGTAACTAGTTGGTGGTGACTTCTTGTAAGAATTGAAGGAATTTTTTTTATCTCGTTTTAGATGTTCTGCAGTTAAGTAATAAATATGAATTGAGTGGCTACTTTGCTTTATGATAATGTATGCTGTTGAATCCTTTTAAAGGTTTTAGTTACAATATGGATGCGAAAATCTTGTAGGACTAGTATTGATCACTAGTAGTTTATGCAGTTGGTTTTGGTAGAATGCTTGTGTTTCTAGTGCATATCTTTAGCCCTTGCATATGTTTTTGGAATAGGATAGTGCTTATAGCTTCTTTGTATCCTTTTACACAAAAAGTACATTTTACATGTGTTTAAAAATCCTGAATGTGCAGGTTCATTTTATAGTTGCAGCTTGTGAGAATATGATAAGTGGAACAGGTATGAGGCCTGGAGACATTCTCACAGCTTCAAATGGAAAGACTATAGAGGTCAGGATTTCATATTGTTGTTTTCGATTGTACATGTTGAGAGAGAGAAAACTTGATGGAAGGTGTGGTGGAAAACTGTTATGGGCTACACAATGTCCGATTTATATAAGATGATGTGACATGCCTATAAATCATATTCTACTAAATTTGATTCTAATTAGATATTCTTATAATCATAAAAATCCTCATTAAATAAGGAAACAAAAAAAAATCATCATATAAAAGAAGAATAAATATTAAGATACTCCAAAATATTGTAAGATAATATCTCTCAAATATTAGGGTAGAATAAAATGATTTTATTGCTAAGAGTACATCAAATATATATACAAGATTGGAAAACTAATTTTGGAAATAAAATAACAACACTTAATGTAATCATATTCCTATGACTCAGGGATATAATCAGATCCCTGTTATTCAAGGATATAATTAGATCCCTATTATTTAGGAATGTAATTAGATTCCTATTTTCAGGGATATTTAAGTTATACGCTTTAATTATAATATACTAAATATGGAATAATAAAATATGATTGCTGATACTCCCCCCTAGCTGGTAAATATTCATTTTCCATGCTTGGAAACAATCCTTTCAAAGTTATTGCTATTCAGCCCTTTTGTTAGAAGGTTGCAATGTTGTCTTGAGAGGAGACCTAATTTGATCATTGTTTAATTTTTCTTTGATTGAATGCAGATCAATTTCAATGTGTTTGGTTCTATCATGTTGCACCAGATTATGGGCTAGGCTAATAGCAAATTTATTATCACAATAAAGTCTCATTGGTTCATCCCACTTTATTCTCATGTATTCCGAGATTATTTTCCGCCATAGTAGTTCAATGATCCCTTGTGCCATTGCCCTGAACTTTGCTTCAACACTGGATCATGCTAGCAAATTTTTTTTTTACTCTTCCAAGTTACAAGATTCCCACCAAGGAAAGTACGATATCCAGTAGTTGATCTCATATCCACAATTGGCTCGACATAGTCAACATCTGTATGTACTTTGAGATTTACATTCCCATTTCGTTTAAACAAAGTTCCCTTGCCTGGAGTCCCTTTCAGATATTGCACAACTCTTAGTGCAGCCCATAAGTGAATCTCCTTTGGTTGGTGCATGAACTAGCTGACTAGACTCACTGCAAAAGTAACATCAGGTCTAGTGTGGGACAAATATGAGTGTGCCAACTAATCTCTGGTATATTTCCTTGTCAACAACAATATCTTCTGCATTTCCCAACTTCATATTTGGATCAATTGGTGTACTTGCAGGCTTACATGCTATCTTACCAGTTTCCTTTAGCAAATTAGGAATGTATTTCTGCTGGGATATAAAAGTATCCCTTTTAGAATGGACTACTTCAATTCCAAAAAAAGTACTTTAATTTTCCCAAGGTCTCGATTTCAAACTTCTTGGCTAGATGTTGGCTAAATAGTTGTTGACCCTCTTCATCATCATCATGTGTCACTATAATATCATCTACATACACAGTAACATTGTTAATCCCCCCGACTCAATGTGTTTAGCAAATAGTGTGTCTCCTTGGCTTTATTTGAAGCCCAAACTTGTCATAACTTTAGTAAACCTTCCAAACCATCTATTTTTCTTAGTAAGTGTGTTTGTGCCTAACTCAACCTCACAAAAGCGGCTTTTAAGGTGAAAATTGCACCCTACTTATATATTATAATTTGACCTTATTCCTATTCGATGTGAGATCTCTAACACATTCTCTCACGCCGAAGAATGAACATCTTGAGCATGAGATGAAATATTTATGGGTGGTCTAACAGGAGTCTAATAACGGAGACATAATAGCCCCAAAGAACTTGACTATAATATGTTCTGAATGACTATGATATCATCTTAGTAAATAAGTTTATGTTTAACTCAATCTCACAAAATCGGTTTGTAAGGCGAGAATTGCATTCCACTTATATATTATAATTTGATCTTATTATTAGTCAATGTGGAATCTCCATCAATGTTATTTTCTTTTGAAATACTTAATTAATTGTTCTTAATGAATTTTTGTATATTTGTGCTGCTACTACCCATATTCACCGCAATAAATAAATACATTTAGCAAATACATCTATGAAAATCTATACTTTCAAGTTTGACAAATGAGATCTATATAATTGCACGAGAGTATGGCATTGGTTTAATTAACCTCTTTTATAGGTTAATAACACAGATGCAGAGGGTAGGCTTACCCTTGCAGATGCTCTGGTGTATGCTTGTAACCAGGGTGCTGAAAAGGTATGCTGCTGAGAATCTGAATCTACATTTACGTAAATCATAATGTATTGGCTTAAAGTTTAATATTTCCCGAGTGTTAGATTTGGCCGATAATCATTTTATTTCTAATTCAAGTTCTAGAAAATGTTGTAACTTTTCCAATTTATCCTGTTGAACTAAAGTTCAATTATTTGAATAATGCTATTTTTCATTGTTAAAATACCTGTGGCGTTCCTGTTCAGTCTGAAAAAACATTTATACAGAAAGTACTATGGAAATTGTGTTTAGAAATGGCTAGTCGGTTGTCATTGTGTTTTTGAATTTTGATTATGTAGTTTGAAACAAGCTTACCACTTGTTAGTTATATAGTCTGGTTTTAGAATTCTAACAGGTTGGTTAACTGTTCTTCAGATAGTTGACTTGGCAACATTAACTGGGGCCTGTATAATTGCTCTTGGATCCTCAATTGCAGGTAATTATAATATGATCATTTTACGAATATTTGTTAGTACAAAAGATGACCAAATATACAGCTGGCAACTTACACTTGTAATATTGTGGGAAAGAGGAGAGCTTGGCACTTAGGGTGGCAGAACCTGAAAGTGACATCTGTGACTTGTGAAAGTTGCCACACGATGTTATCTTTTCCTTCCGTTAACTACTGAACCCATGCAAGGAATTATTTATTATCAGCTGGTTATTGATGCGAACTATTGTTTTCGAAGGTGTGTTTACACCAAGTGATGACCTGGCAAAAGAAGTTTTTGAAGCTTCAGAAGCGAGTGGGGAGAAACTATGGAGGTTGCCATTAGAAGAAAGCTACTGGGAGTCAATGAAATCAGGAGTAGCTGATATGGTGAACACTGGTAGTCGTCCAGGCAGTGCTATTACTGCGGCTCTTTTCTTAAAGCAGGTATGTGCTAATGAAACATTTTATGTTTTCATTTCTCATTAAAAGTATGCTTCATTGCTACTATGGGGTAGTTATAATATTTAAAACAATCAGAATTTTTGGTATAAATGCTTGTGATTCTTATTTTGGATCATGGAGCGTTGCACTTAAAGTGAGTAGGATGATACGAGAACAGACTGGACTCTTGTTGGAGAAAAAGTTTATGTAGATAGAGACTATTTATGAAGGAACATAATGGGAAGAAAAGCAGCTGCTTATCTTAATTGGCTAGGTTTTATCTGCAATCTTCATGGAAATTTTTGTCACTGTTTTTATAGAACAATTGTGCTTTTTACAGTTCGTTGATGAGAAGGTTCAATGGATGCATATTGACATGGCTGGTCCAGTTTGGAATGAAAAGCAGCGATGTGCAACAGGATTTGGTGTTGCTACTTTAGTACAATGGGTTTTGAGGAACGCATCTTAAATTCCATCTGAATTGTTGAAATCTTGTCCAATTGTAGTTTGTTATTAATTATTAATGAGTTATCTGAAGGGATATAAAAGGTGTGGCAGTTTTTAGGTGTATTGCAGTGTATTTAAACATCTATGAATAACTGGTTAAATCGACTTTAGTCTGTTTGTTAATATTGTTTGCTTCGGTGATCCTTGTTCATGTATGTATATGGCATGAAATTCTAGCATTAAATACAAAACAATCGTGATGTAGTCTAGCCTTTATGTTTTCTCAATCTGCTTCAGGTGGTGTGGTGAACAGGGCCTGACCTAGTATGAACACCTATCTAGTGTTACGGTTTTACACCCTCTTATTTAAAAAAAAAAAAACAGTTTGCCCTTTCTATTTTTTAACAATACACTGGTTTTGGTATGATTTTTTGTGTATGATTTCTTTGTAAATAGTTTAGGCCTTCCTGAGTGTAGTTTTTATTAGTATGGTTTGGAGTTATTTTTTTAGTTTTGGTTTGGTTTTATTATGTTTTTTGTATTTTTACTTGTTTTATGTGGTGACATGTGATTAATGAAATTTTAAGGTGCTAACCTAGTTGGATGATAAAATTTCATTGTGATATTTAATATGATTATGTAAGATATTTTTTTCTAGAATTATACAATTTGAAAGTTTTTTATACTGAACAATTTAAAATAGTAATTTGAGTTCTAGTACTGTTACACGTAAAATATTCTAAAAGAGAATGTAATTTTCTAGATATTAGTTAGAACAAGATAAATTTATACAATGTGAAAAAACATTTCGTTAGAAGAATTCAGAATGATATATTTTTGTTATTTTGAAACACTTAATCTGGAATAATATTTACAAATCTTAGATATGACTTATTTATATTTTTTTTTCGTTTCTTGATTGTCGAGAAAGTTTGTTTTTTAATTCTTGAATAGTATTTACCAATTCTTGCAGCTTTGCTTTATGTGCTTGTCTCTTGCATTACAGGCTTCAAAATTGGAAGACCGATTGTGAAATGGAATGAGAAACATGTATGTGAAGCCCTGAAAATCAAAACACTCTGGTCGGTAGCTTCTCGTGAAATGTGAATAGAAATTTAGCAGAGAGCAGAGACAAACGCAAATACCATCATTATGCTGCCAGAAAAAAACTAGCGACGGCTCCGATTTAAGGGAGAACACTTAAAAGGCTAATAATAATTGCACACACAAGTAAAAAGTATATATTAAAATATTCTTCGGCCATCTATGATTTCATTCTCCATTTTTTTAATCTTTCATTTATTAGTTTGTTTGAATTTGTTTAGAGGAGCCGCTATTCTTTTTCAGTCTTGCGATATGTTTATAAATGAAGATAAAGAAAATGAGTAAGATTATACAATTATAAAAAATTAATAAGAAGTATAGAAGAGAAGTATAACATGGTAGATAGGAGGAGTATGCTTATTGCCACATGACAACTTTATGGGGTCTTTCAATTGATTTTTGATGTACACACGTACTTTAACAGATTTTCTTATCAGACAAACTAAAACTTGTAAATGCGTTGCTTGTATCTTGTAAAATTTATTTGAAAAACTTTTGTCTTATAGATGAAACTTTTATTGTTATTATTGCTTCTGTGTTTCGAAAGTTAACACAAAAAATATCTTTTTAGGATGAAATTTGTTGTTTTTTATGGTTAGCATAATTTTAATTGGTTACAAATATTTTATTTCAAGTAAAATCTAAGAATTTTTAAGAATTTATAACTAAGCAAAGAGAAAAAGTCGTTTTTCCTTTTTAAATTTATCGATATTTTAACCAAGTGAATAAGGAGAAGGAAAAACTTGTTAATAATAGAGAATAAGAAAAAAAAAACAAAAATCATGACAGAGAAAAGTAAAGAAGAAATTAAAAAAAGATTGCAAGGGAGATTCACAAAAGGCCAAATTGATAAAGTTCTTAATTTTTTTATAAACTCTTAGATCATAAAATATTTCTTGATTCTCTTGAAATATTCTACAATTAAGAGTCACCAAAGGACATATGTTGGAAGGTTCATATATTTGGAAAACTCACCTAAAGAGTTTCTAACCAACATGTCACTTTTCTTCATCTAATGCGCCACATGTGCCTCTTGCATATCTCTTACATATGTAATAATGACACCTTCCTTAATTTTAGGAACTACCGTGTGTTTCTCCCTAATGTCAAGGAGTTACCCATGTACAAGGATTAATTAAGAGTTAACTAAGTGTTAAACATATGATTAATTGAGTTATCTTTAGCTTAAATCGTCATATGTTATATCTTATATATGAGTTTTCTAATTTTTTTAAATACTTTATGCTTATTCTTCTTTTAGGTCGTGACATCTCTTATATAAAGGAGTCTAAGTCCTCTTATAAAATCACTTTTAAAGATAAATGAGAATACTTCTTTTTGTGAGCTATCTTTTGAAGTCTTGAGAATTCTTCTCTTTCTTATGTTCTATCTTGAATTTTTTTTTTGAGTGATGAATCCTCATGACAATTATACTTTGAGAGTTCTCTTAAAGGTGACATGTCCTTATTTTCCTTTTCTTCGTCACTCCATTTTATATTTTCTTTTACAACTTGTTAGTGTTCTTGCTTTTTCTTTATTTTCTTATTATCAAATTGATTCTTCGTCATGGAGCATGCTTCCTCAACCAAAACTTTTTCTTCCATGGGGTTATTCTTCTCCAACGCCTTTTAAGTTGACCAAGATCTTATCATCCTTACAAGGATTACATCAAGTAGTTTCAGAGCCTAGTCGATCAACCCAAAATAAGAAGGTGTTTATTGTTGTAGGTGATGTTAATTGTAATGCTTTGCCTACTACGCTTTTAAATAAAAAGAGTTGCGACTTTATAATTAGTTATAACTTTTGGTCTAATGGTAAGCGCTTGATCCATCAATTGCTAATAGAGCAAACAAATGTTACGAGTTTGATTTCCAAAAAGAGAATTATTGAGGGAGAAATTGTTGCAAGTAATATCTCGGTAGTGGATGCTAAGTGAGTGAGGTTACAATCAAATTGTGACACTTTATTTGGTACATTTTTAAATAGAAAGACTTGTATTTTGGGTAACATCTATAACTTTTAGCCTATTAAAGCACTTAATCCAACATTTATCACATCCAAGTAAGTGTTCTTCCAAAAATGGGTCTCAAACTCATCTATCTATAGTGTTTTCCTTCTTTATTTGTTTGGCCTAAATTATATTAGTGTTGTTTATAATATGTTTTAGTTTGTTTCATTCTTTTCTCCATTAATCAAGCAACTGTATCCCTGTCTTCCATTGTTGGTTGAATTCTATCTTAAGAAATTAGAATGATTTTTTTATGTTTGGTTGATCAGTACTATTATATTTTTGTTTGTTTTGAGTTTATGTTTTGTTTTTTAAGTTTTATAAAGTTTAAAAGGGTTAAAACTCCTTTTGAAATGAACATGTTTTGGGTAGAATTGAGACTTACCAATCTTGTGATACAAGTGTTCATTTAATATTTATAAATCGTTGGCATTTTACATCCAATAGCTAACTTTAAGTTTTTTTTTCGGTTTATAAAGCTGCACATAGGTCAAAACTAAGATAATGTTTGCACGAAATTAAGTGTAAACTAATTCCAAAATAGTAAAATTAAAAAAAATAAAATTAGTTTAAATGAATTTAGATATAAGTAAATTTGTAAAAAATAATAATTAGCTTTTTAATTTTTATTTTTATTTTATTCATAAGTTAATATTAATTTATATAAAAGTTAATTTTTTTTTCTTACAAACTCACATAAATCCAAAGAGTACTTGGCGCGAAAATAACTGGCTCAGCCAGTGCTCCCTCCATTCCTAACTAACTGAATATTTTATTATATTTTTATTAGTTGTCATTTCATAACTTTTGTGTATCACCAAAACTTTCTCTCTCTCAATTTTCACCATTTGCCGTTCTCTTCTTCCAACAGAATTTCAAAAACATCTCGCCGGGAAACTCATATCCGACATCGACCGGTCTCCCTCCGTCCAACTCCGGCGACTGATTTTCTCCTTCGACTTCGGCAGAAAGTAAGGTATGTATTCTCCTTCGGTCGAGTTCTTTAGATGCCGAAATTTCTTGTAGTTGAGATTTTTTTTTTCTGCTTAATTGCGGTTTTCTGCTTTTACCGTCACATGATGCAAAAATTACTGAGTGTTTTACTCTGAGAATTTTTTTCCATGGTTAATTTTTTGTCTCAATCGGTTCGATGTTTTGTTCTTAAATTTTAGAATCCAAGGAAACTCTGTGTGCTGAATATTATTAAATGAACTAGCATTTTGTATTGTTTCTGCCAGATTCATAGCAATGAAACATTCAACGTGTTCTCTGAAATAGAGACAGGAACATGTCCGTCCATCCAGATTAAACAAAGAAATATTTAATTATTTATTTTTATTAAATAAATAAATTATTCTTTATTTATTAAACGGTAAAATGATTCAATAAAAAAATATACAAAATTGGTGTAGAGTGTAGATGTGCAAACTATAGCAATGGTGAAAAAGGAAATTACCATTTCTATTTTAGAGTAATATTATTATTTCTTTCTTGAAGGCATGCCATGCCATCTCCCATGTTTATCTGCATTTATCCACATTTATATAGGGAAAAAGAAATTTAATTTTAAAAAGTAGAATATAAATAATTTGAAAGAATGAATGGAAGAATTGCGCAGTAATTTTTGAATTATTTTTTATTAGAAAGATCGTATAATTATATATTTTACGAAATACTGAAATTCTTTTAATTTAATATAAATAAAACTGTCTAGTTAAATATGATGTAAAAGATATTTTTATTTTATTGTACACAATTTTTATTATTATTAGCGAGGAAGAGGGAGGTAGTACTTCAATAAATAATATTAATAGTACAAATAATACTAAATAGTTATATTATAATTATAGAAAGATACGATAATTTGTAATATGTTGTTTGATTGAGGTGTGTATCTAGTTAACTTTATCATTTTAATAGTTTATTTTTATTTTTTAATTTTAAAGTGTCTACACACACATATATATATATATATATATATATATATATATATATATATATACATACTATTATACGTTATATATATGTAAATACGAAAAGCACGATATGGTAATAACGGGATTTGCATACTAATGGTGCAACTTAGCGTATAATTTAATAGATATATTTGGAAGAAATTATGTAAATGAGTAAGTGGTGCTCAAGTAGTAGGGTTTCATTTTTAAGAAGTTATCATGATCCAATACGACTTAAATTTAGTGTAAAAATTTCTACCAATGTTATTAGGATACACTACAATTTTGGTTTAGTGAAAAAAATTGAAGATGTGCTCATTAAACACAACTTTATTTGTTAAGATTTTTTTCAAAAGGTGAAGTTGTTAGGAGTTGACGACTTCAATGTAAACGAAAGCAACAGAAAATAAGGTATAAGCGGAACATAATATCGAAATTGAAAATAACTATAATTAAGTGAAAGGATTGAACTAAAACGTAAAAAATTGGAATTAAAAACTAATGACAATAAAAAACTCGAATTAAAATGACAAAAAAACAAAATTACAATAATGAAATAAAAAGCATAGCATGTTTTAGAAGTGGAAAATAAAACTATACTAAGTGAAAACAATGCAGGAATATAAAAGCGAATTGAAACTACAATTAAGATTTTAAAAGAACACATAAAACACATGAATTTATGAATCAAAAAGACTAAGTGCAACTATTAGACGGTTTAATGGACAATTGTCAAGAATTTTAGGCCTTAAATAAGGGGGAGATGAATTGTTTATAAAAGATTTTCGCAAATATTGAAGGTATAGAGAAAGCCAATGAAGAATCAAAGAGAAATAAATCAAGTTAGCCAAGAAACAAATCTGTTTTATTATGTTTCCAGAAAATCAACCAGTTGTTTATGTGATTCAACCGGTTGTTTTTATCAGTAGTTAATAAAAACAAACCAAAACAGATATAAATGAGATTAAGGATAGAAGGAACCATATAACAAATTTATACTGGTTCACTCTTATTCAAGAGTTACATTTAGTCATCAGAAACCATTGGGTATTCCATTAAGCAATCAATAACTTTGATTACAAACCACACACCAAAGAGGTGATCTTGAACCCTTCAAGAATACACCTGATGTGAATGCAATAACAAGAATACATGATTCTTTGACATTCTTAGGAGCAACTTGAGTTGGTCATGAAATGACACTTTATTTAGAATTGGATCAATGTTCTAATTCAAGAACTCACCAAGACTTTGCACCAAACCAAAGCTCATATGGAAGTTCATATATTGTCAAATGGAATCAAAACAACAAGAATTGAAGAACAACAAATGGAAACCGAACAGAATTTGAAAAGAATGCTACTGCACCGAACAGAATTGGAAACTAAGCTAGAAAACACAAATTTAATCGGTGAAAATGAAAGGAAACACTAAGCATTAAGCAACTATCGAATGAAATTGACAAGGAATGAAAGAAAGAACACTTATGGAGTGAAGCTTGCTGGATTTGAGACTTGGAAAAAGCAATCACGCCACTTGGAGCCTTGTTCCAAGATAAGTGAAGAAATGCCGCCACTTGAAGCTCACCATTGGCACACAAGATAAGGCAAAGGAAGAAGAAGACAACAAGACTCACAATTTCTCTCTAAATTTGAGTATAGTCTCTCTACTTCTAATTTCTAAATCTGAATTTTACAAAGGCAAGCACCTTATTTATAGCCTAAGAGGTGCTGAAAAATAGGTGGGAAAATTCAAATGAAACTTATTTGAAATTCCCACAAAAAACAAGTCACATGGGAGGTGTGACCTTTTTCTACTATGACACCTCCTAAAAACTACACCTACACCCCCTACTAAGTCACATGGACAATGTGACTCTCTCTAATA
>Ga0123342_1003334_pt1 | contig 25843 bp, 14 predicted proteins | sample Turbeawhitnodule_FD_89960 | JGI IMG/M metagenome (GOLD analysis project Ga0123342, IMG submission 89960) | Root nodule microbial communities of legume samples collected from Mexico - Turtle bean Mexico white nodule | ecosystem: Host-associated > Plants > Roots > Nodule | place: Mexico: Nepantla...
TTAATTGTCTGTATAAAATAAAATATATATATATATATATATATATATAAATTATAAATAAAAATATAGTTTATATATTATTTAATAAAAATATATAAATATATAAACTCTATATTTTATGGAAACACATTTAATTATCTTGTTTTATATTATATATATATATATATATATATATATATATATATATATATATATTTTATTTTATTTTATTATTATTATTATTATTTTATTTTATTATTATTATTATTTTTTTTTTTAATTTTTTTTTTGAAATAGATGAGTCATAACAAGCTCATTCTCTCAGGTGTCAACTACAGAACAATTTTGCAAAACTTAATAAAGCCCAGTCATGTCCACATGCAACTTTCTTTTTTGAACAGAATATTTAATATTTAAGAGTGTTTATTTTAAGTGATGAATCAATTCATCAATTTTTTATATATTTTAATATCGATGTCTCACCACCCTTTAATATTTATTTGTTTATGTCACAATGGTCGAACTACGTGGAGATATGAAAGCACTAGTTTTTTTTGGAGAAAGACACATTAGAAATGGTTTAGATAAGATTCGTCGTTTGCCTTTCGAATGTGGGGATGCAAATGCAATGTTGCATTGTTTAATGCTGCTGCGATAACAAACTCCAATTCTCTTTTATTCCCATTGATTTGGATGTTTAAAATCTGTTTTTGGTGGAGGAAAAAGACATAAAAACTGGATCGTGGTGACACGAACACGATACACTGACACGATACAAGATACCTTAAAGACAGACACGAATATATATATAATTTTTAAAATATGACACAAACACAAAAATATGTATAAAATATAAAACAAACACAAATGATACGTATAATCTCTAAAATATAGAACACGAAAACACAAATTTATATATTATATAATTATAAATTATATAAATTATAAATTATATAAATACACAATTTGTCAAAAATCCAACAAATATATTTTAAATTAGATACTTCACCGATACTCGTCCTACAAATTTTATACGAATATTAGTGTCTGATACGTGTGTCCGTACGGAGACACCATTTAAGAAACGTATCTGAAACTCAACATAAAAGAAGAATGTTAGTAATTAAAAATCTTCAAGACTGTTAGTAATTAAAAATAATAAAAATTTGTAGGAAAACTATTTAGTTCATTTGAAATATCAATTTAAATTCCACCACTCAAATGCTGACGTTAACAAAAGCATTTTGTTACCATAATCCGGTTCTGACGGACAATAATGTCTATGTAGTTTAGCGTTTTGCCGCATGATGTTTTAAAGTAGAACAATAATAGTACAAACATTCTTTCATTCTAAACAAACACACTTGCTTAATATTTATCATTTTTCTTTTTTTTCCCTGTCACATACAACAGATCACCTATCATTCCTACACTTTTCTTTCAAATATTTCTTCCTTCAGGATATCAAATAGATTTTAGTGTCCACAAATAATTTTTGTTTAATGTAACCAAATAGTAGACACTTGCAGCAGGAATACCTGGCCAGGCTTTTCTGTTCTTCACCACAGAACCCAAGATTTGACACTGTTGATGAAGATGCAGGCTTCGAAGTTCGGTTCATTGTTGTGTATAACTGTTAAATGTTGAACATACGACACAGTTACATATATCAATCGTTTTAAGTGGGGGAAAGGTAACTATCTACTATACTTGATCTTCAACAATTCCTTCAAAAACCAGATATTGAAGAGCTATTGAGTACTTTGCAGCTTTGATAATAGCTGTGTTGTGATCAGTTCCTGAATTACTCTTATCTTTCAGGATAAATGAACCAGATACATCCCCTTCTGCAATACAATGACAAGAAAAAGTGCATGAATCAATTAACTGTTTTATAAGGCCTGGTATGGTAAGCAACTAGGCTAACCTTGAATAGTAAAAGTGGTTTGTATCCATTTCTTATAGATGAATTGAAACCTTGGGGAGTCTCTCTGGTGAGTATGAGTATCTGACAACAGAACCTTGCAAGAACCTTTTTGACTGCCACAGAATTTAGAAAGAGACCCTATTCATTATCATAATCATCATATTATGTGATGAACTAGTTGAACAAGCTGATACAGAGTTGAGTTGCATGCAGTAATATTCATTCAATTTGCCAGCACCAGCAATGGACACTCTTTTTTTTATCAGCAAGGAAAAAATAAAGAAATATAAACCACTTCATGATGGTCCAATCTTATACATCTTGAACAGAAAGTCTACAAAAGGTCAAACAATAACAATAAGAACCCTCACAAACAGCAGAAGGAATCACCAACTCAACCTATCACAAGTCACTTGAAAACATATAAACTAAATGATCAAGACACCAATCTAAGAAGGGGAAACAAGCGGAAGAAACTTTGGGAGTAACCAAGACCAAACCTTCAGTTGAGATTTTCATTTGAAAATATGTTTATTCCTTTGACACTAAATTACTAACCAAATCAATCCAAATATTTCCAAGAGCAATGGACACTTACTTTGCAAAAGTAATTGCATTGTGGCATAAGGCTAGAGTCTTGACCATGGCCATGTCTCTTCCGCGGGGATTGCAATATCGTTGTTGGCAGATCCTTTTAAGATGGAACGGAAACCAAAATCAAAATAAGGCATTCAAAGGGTAAGCTCTCAACAAGGCAGAAATTGGAAAAAAATTAAAATTACTTGTTATCAAAGAAATCACCAAAATCATCAATAAGAACTGCTGCAGGCAATTTATCATACAGGTGGAAGGCAGCAAAGTACTTTCTGATGTCTTCATCATCATTCACGTACCTCCAACAAAATTGGGTATGAGATAATGAAATAATAGAAACGAAATGAGGCATCAGTTAGAAAAGTAGAATTATGAGAGGTACTTCATTTGTATACGGTGGAAAACATCAGAAGATGGATCAATTCCCTGAAATTCAGAAAATAGGAAGTTATGAAAAATGAAAAGGAAAAAAAAATGTAAGAGAAGAGAACAGAGATTCTTGACCTGAGAGAGAAAAGGGGGTTTGGAATCCAATCTTTGGCGGTTGGAGATGAAGATGACGTTATGGGAGTGAAGTGCTACATTGAATGCAAATTGAAAAAGCAGAGAAGTTTTCCCACTGAACATTATTTAACAGCAGATTCATTCATTGGTAAGAATTTCAACGAAGAAGAAAAGGAAAAGTGAGTAGAGAAAGAGAGAAATACGAACGAAGAAGGAGGACCAGAAAGAAGGAGCAGATTAGCAGGGTTTTGAGAAGGTTGAAGAAGGTGGTTGCTGCTACAGAAGAACATCTCCATCATCCCTTCACCTCCTTCACAGATTTTCTACTTTCAATTTCAAAGGAAGCTATTCCAATTCCAATAGGATTCAATTCAAGAATTCTGCATCAACAATTAACACCACAACCTCAAACTTTTGCCTATGGAACCATGTACATGAATGTATTTTTCTCTTTCTTGATTCAAATAAGGGACAAAAGCAAAAAATTTAAGGTTGTATAGGCTTTCCCTGGAGAGAAGAATGAAGTGTAAGACGTTACACACTCTCTTAAATGATGAGTGTTTAATTTAAAAAAATATTTTTATAGAATATGGTGAAATGTCAAATTCAAAAAATATTTGTTGGATTTTTGATAATTTTAACACAATTTTAAGAGGAAAAAATACATTAATTTTTTAAAACTCAAACTTATTGTATAAATTGTTAGTATGATTATAAAAATAAAGAACAAATCATTTCTAACCAACCATGAAAAACATATTTCCACTACAAAAAAAATTGAAACATATTTGTCCATATAAATCTTTATTGTCAATTTATATAATTTATAATTATATAATATATAAATTCATGTTCTCGTATTTTACATTTTAGAGATTATACATATCTTTGTGTCTATGTCTTTATTAGTATCCGTGTTTGTGCTATGAGATAATATTTTGTTGGTAATCTTTAAGTTAATAACTAAAATCATTTAATTATCTTAAAATACTAGAAAAATAAAGCATTTAGAAATTCTAAGAAGATCTAGTCATAACAGTTGATTTTAAAGAAATTAGTGACTAGATTTGAATAAATAGATTTTAAAAGACCGAAATTATATATTTACTACAAATGTAATTGGCTCAGAGTATTTGTTGCGTATATTTCTAATTTCAAATAATCTATCGAGTATTTTAAGGATATATATTGAATTTTAATTTTGATAATTTTTCTTTTCAAATATTATTTTCCTTAGTTTTGAATAAATTTTGAAATGTATAGGACAAAATTCATTTATTGTTCTTAAATCCGAAGCAATATCGTGTTAAGAAATGTTAACTAGAAATTCTTTATGACAGTACTTCTGTTGGTGAAAAATCATATGATATCTATTAAATAGGTGATTCTTGTTCTCTAACCATAAAGATCCAAGTGAATTTTTTGTTAATAAAAATCATTTAAAACGAGTTCAAGATAAACAAAATATTACTTGTTTCAAATTATAAAAAAATAAATAACAGAAATTTTCTAAGAACTGAAATAAAACCACATTCACTTAAAAACACGAAATATGTTTAAGCCTATAAACTCTAATTGAAAGAGAATAAAATACTAAAATTCATAATTAATGCACTTTGATGCAGTGATACATGTCATCTCGTTGGAGTACACATTTTAAGATAACATAAGGGTAGCATTAACTAATTCACTATCAACTACATGACAAATTAATTATCATAATTACTTAATTAAACAGTCCACATAATTTTACACTTCATACTCATAAAAAGGCAGAAAACCCTTAATAGATTCGTTTCCTTGGATTGTTTTGGTTCCTTCTCATCATTTGTTCCACAAGTAACCACATAAGTTGCATTTTTACCAAAATTTAAAATGATTTTATTTCAGTAGGGTCTATAGAATCCAGAAATCAAGTCAATAGTGGAACATAAAAACTGACTCACTGAGCCACAACAAAATCAATATCAAAACCTTGACATCGACAGAGATAGACTATTCAATATCAGAACCACTGAAAAACGGATAAAACCTGATTCAATCTCCTTTTTATCTTGCATGCTCCATTTAATGTGACCATCCAGTTTGTCAACATTCAGTTTGTGCCAAAATCTCATTTGAACAGTTGATAAAACGCAAGTGCAGGTGAAAATGAATAATGATACAAGAAAAAAGAGGTTGAAGTATAATTAGGTTAATTCAGCCTCACAACTATCTCTTCCCACTGGGCTCCAAATTTAACTCCTGGAGATTCAGTAAGAGATCATTTGAATTCAAGTAAACCTTGTTGGAAGAATTTGAAATCGTTTGAGCAATTTCCCTTGCAGCTTCAATTTTCCTTAAGGTGATAAATGCAGGATTGCTGGCTATAGCTTGACCAATCAACTGGGCACTCTTGGCTTCACCCTGTTTGTCAAAAAGAAGGGAAGGAATAGCTTTATACATAAACAATAGAGTTGTAAATGCAGCCGTCTAGAAAAAAAGTAGTAGGGCATCATATGAAAAGGAATTACTTCTAAGAGGGAGACTTAATATCATACAAGCATAACCAGTTTGAACAGATAGGGCTATTGAAGATAAAGAGGAGGAAACTGAGGGAAGGGGGAAGGTAGTAGAAAAAAAATTATTAATATTTCTTAGTGTTGAAATTCAAAACTTGTTACAAGTACAATTCACAATATTAATTTTCCTTTTAATTTGTATGGTTGGTAGAAATTCAGAAACGATAAAAATATGGAAACCACTTGTAGAAATATTAAGAATCATCTTAAATGCAAAAATGGAACAACTAATTTTACCTGAGCTCTAATAACAGCACTTCTTTTGTCTTGTTCAGCTTTTTCAACAACAAATTTAGCTCTCTCAGCTTCTTGAGCAGCAACCTGCTTGGCTTCAATGGCAGCTGTAAATTCCTTCCCAAATGACAAACTTGTGATTGACACATCATCCAAAGCAATGTTAAATTGGGAGGCCCTCTCAGTCAATATCTTCCTTATTTCCCGACTAACAGTCTGTAAAACAGTATGTTCTAGAAACAATCAGTCCCACCTATAAGGTTATAATCTCATTTTCATACTAATTCAAAAGGTGAATTTACCAGATTCCTAAGAATACAATACAGATTCCAACTGAGAAGTACAGAGCATGCATTCAATTAGTTGTAAATAAAGATATGAGAGAATCCATGAACATATTTACCTCTCTCTGAGTAATGAGCTGACTGGCATTATACTGTGCAACTACAGCTTTGAGAGTTTCATGTATAATAGAAGGCAGCACCCTTTCGTTAAAATTCTCACCCAGGGTTCGATAAACTGTCGGTAGTTGGTCTGGAACAGGGCGGGTAAGGACTCTAAGTCCAATTTTCACCTACCACAAACAAGATCCATAATAAATAAATAGTACTACAAATACAAAGTGCTATGAAGTAAGCCGTGACAAAAAAGTACAAGGAGATAGAAGAAGTGAATTAATTGTACATATGCCAATAGAGCAAACACTGACTATATATTTACAAGATACTTCTAAATCAGAGTTAACTCTTCTATCATAAACTAGAATATCATGGTCATAGAGTGTAATAATTAAAATATAATGGAACTAGGAAAATTGCAAAACACACAAGGAGGAAGTGGTGGAATGCACGAAAAACCTAAGAGCGGTGTTTCAAACATGAATTAAGAAAATGAGGAAATAGTAAGGTATCTGACAGCAATGAATAACACAGGACATAAACTCTTAATGCCAACACTCAACAACTCACGGAAGGAGGAATGATTTTCATATAATCAGACCACAGCATTATGTTTACTGTAAATGAACACCAGTACAAGAGCTGCAATGTGAGGGAAGATCATCCAACCTCCACAAAAAATATGCTGCTATAAAAAAATGACTAGAAAATGGACAATGAAAAAACTATTTGACTCCTTGCAGCCACAAATTCAAGCTTGCTGGAATATCATATCTCCAAGAATGAGAAAAGAAACAGGACAGACAAAAAGATTTACCATTTGGAGATCGCGGCTCCCTGAAGTACTCTCTACTAGATGAGGTCGTGCACGAACATCATAGATCACAGGCCTCTCAAACCAAGGAATCATAACATGTGTCCCTTCAGGATAGACCTGCATTCAAGAGGCATATTATATTGATATCTTAATTGCAATAAATTTACTGCTCAATATAGGTCTACACCTGTGTGCTTGGGAAGTGATTCTTTTAGGTTTAATTTAAGGTTTAAAATACTTTCCAACAAAGACAAAGATTAAATGATTGTTTCTTCAAAATAAGATATGATAAACGCACACCGAGTGTTTCTCAGTCTAAATATAAAAACCTCAAAAGTACTGTACGAGCTTGACAGTAAGATTATTAGTCAACCATAAGCCTGAAACCCTTTATACAGTATGCCTTACTTCAGAGAAGTATTATATTGTTTACAAAAGATAAAAAATCTTCACAGAAGCAGGTCAACTTAAATCTAGGAAAACTTATGCCTGAGAACCAACTTAGCAAAATACTTACATCCATGAATGACAACTGTAATAGGTTTGAATTCATATAAATATTTAGCTAAACCAATCTTGGGTAATGCATTTTCTTTGAATTCAAACGACCTTGGAGGTGAAGGCCATTACAAATGCCCAGGAAAGACAAGCAAGAGCTTCTAAATTCATTTCCAATGTTGAAACTTGACACCATGTCTAAACTTTGGAACAAAAGACTTTCACTGGAGTACAGACATCAACTAAAGATGATGCAAAAGCATTGAATGTTGCTCACAGAAACTCATTCATTAAACAGCCATGGACAATGCAATTATGCAATAACCTTATCTTTGACTCCAACAAGGCGATTGAACACAATGGCTCGATGACCTCCCTCGACATTGTACAAGCTGTTCGCAGCCCCATACACAGCAATTCCACCGATGATGCTAGCTTTAAGCAGAGCAGCGATTCCGGCACCAGGAACCTTAGGCACATTCATGTTATTGAAGTTCATCTGCCAGCACTTTATACAGTTCCGTTAAGCATAAAAGACTATACTAAGTAATGCAGATTTAGCTAGCACGAAAAAATTGCACAACAATAAGATGGCGATTAGATCAACGCAACTTCAAAATTAACAATAAATGCGCAAATCAGTTATTAGGTGTGGGAAACCAGTATGAATCTGTGACCCAAATTTTGGTCCTTCCACTAGCAAAAAAAGCTTGAAAAACCCTAAATTGGATGCAAATAGCAATGAAGATAAAAACATTGAATTAGAAAGAAAACAGAGAGAGCATTAAGGAAAGAAGAAGAAGAAGCGTGTTGCGGACCTTGCAGAGAATGGTCGTAGAAGATTCCTTCCACTGAGTGGCGAGTTGTTGAAGTAACTCGTTGTAGGGTTTTAGGACTTAAGACAAGAGAAGAAGACACTATTACCCGTGTTTGCGGGTACGGTTTGACTTATTCGGGTCGGGTATCCGAAAATGTTCAATTTTTTTTCTTTTCTTACAAGGAACCTAGTAACATTCTCTCTCCTCGTTTCTTTTTTACCTTTTTAACTAATTTTTCAAAGGTTTTTTTCAACAACCAAAAACTAATAGACATCTTTTTTTAAAAAAAATGTTTTTTTTTCTTCTACAATTTTTTCTCATGCCCTATTTTATTTTATCGGAATTTTTATGCAATTTTACTTATTAATTATTAAAATAATAGTGTAATCAAATTCTAACTGAAATAATATCACCTTTACCCAATTTATCTATTTTAATAATTTTTTAAAATTTTACTATTTTTTATAATTAACTTGTGCAATTATATTATAATAGTGAAAATTCCTATTTTATCATACGTCCAATGTGAGGGAGAGATGTTAAGATATGTAATTTATTTTTTTAAGACTTAATAATTTTACATCAGTGAAATATTTTTCAAATACTGATTTTTTTAATATAAAATTTTAGTTCGTTGATTTATAAAAACTTTTTTTAGATGTGTTTACTCTAATTTTTTTTCTTTAAAATATAAGATATAATAAATGGTGTAATTAAAAAAGATAAATAATATGATTAGTTGTGATACATTAGATGTGTTGTTTAACTAGTTTAGAATATTTTTACCACTAACTTGTTAGACCAGTGGCATAAGAGGTTGGCTTGGTTTGTAAGCTAGTTTTTTAAAAAACAATAAAATGAAAAACTAATTTAAATTATTATTTAATAATATAAATATTTAATGATACTATAATTTAAATTACAAAAACCTACATTTTCTATATTTAAATTAAAATATAGAAAATGATAATTCTATCCACTTATCTTATTAAAGATATTAGTTGATTAAGTTAAAAATATTTATATAATTAAGTTTTTTTTAATATATATTGTGAATGTTCACATGACAATTTGTTTAAATTAATTAAAAAAAATGAAGGATTATAACTGTTTGAATTACATCAATTAAAATTGTTGTTGAGCAGAATTGTTGTAGAAAATAAAACATGATTTAATGTAGCATGATGGGAAAAGCTGTGCAGTGACTAGAAAGTGTGAGGAAGAAGGGTATCATTTGGGTGGGTATTCTACTGGGCTGGGCCAATAATGGTTTTGGGCTGGGAAAACTAAAATTTTGAAGTCCAAAATCCTATGAGATGTTTCTTTCTACACCCAATTATTTTTCAAAATACCAAAATTGTCCTTTGTATTTTATTTCAAAACACAATTTTAATTGCAGTATGTGGTTTGTAGGTGGGATCGTGGAGATTGTTTTGATGTGTTAAAAAGATTTTGTCGGTGGTTTGAGGTAAAAAAAATGAGGTCATTAATATGTTAACATTCAATATTTTCATTTTATAATTAAGGATACTAGTATTTTAATATTATTTTATTATAATTTTTTTTTTATTATATATTTTGTTTAAAATTATTACATCAAAAGTTATAGAATTTGAGGGTTGTCAAAATATAATTTTTTTAAAAATGAGATGTGTTCTACTCTTTTGGGTTGGATAGGATGATATGGATATTTTTGGAAATTGAATTTTGGAAATGAGTTTTGGAACTAATATTATGGAATCCAAAAATAAATTCAAGAATGGTAAGAATTGAAATTTTGGAAGCCAAAAAATACATTTCAGAATTATTTTCTATAATAGACATTTCGAAAGAAAAAAATATATTTAATGATCATTTTCGTAAATTGAATTTTTTATGGGATGCTGGAAAAGGAATCATGGGAAACAGGTCATTAATCCTAGCAATATTGGTGAGAGTAATTAATATATTATTTGGTGAAATAAGTATTCTAAGCTTTAGTACATGCTTAAATAAAGAAATAAAACTATAAAACAAAAATATAGAGATAAATTTTGTACAACTTTATTATTATTTTTATCAAATCGGTTCACATTCATATCTCAAAATTGATAATCAGACTAACTCTGACATTCTTTTAAACTTAGATACATAAACTAAATTCATAAATTCACAATAACAAGCTATCAACCTCAGATACTCCTTTTAAATGGTGTATCTATATCGGACACATATATTTATGATAATTCTAGCATGATTCTACCACAATTTTAAAAATGAGAAATATGATAATTTTTTTTAAAAAAAATATTGTATCAATTTTTAATAGAATTATAAAAATAAAAAACAAATTCTTTTAAGTTAACCATAAAAAGATATTTGTATACTAAAAAAACTGTTTTTACAACAAGGACCAAAACACTAGAATCAGGTTGACAAGATTAACTTTTATACAAATCTTTCAATCTTGGGCTAGACTCTCTTGGTTTCTTCTTGAGATGGATCCTCTCGGCTTCAACTAGGGTCGGATGTTCTCGGCTTCAACTAGGTCTGGATGCTATCGGCTTCAACCAGGGTTGGATGCTCTCGACTTCTCCTCACGCTGGGTGCTATCGACTTCTCCATCACACAGATGGCGGGGGTGGGTGTGTGTACCTGCAAAGCGCTTCGATGCCAAAGTCAGAAATAGATTTATGTTCATCAGACAAAAATCACTTTTACCTTTGGACTTTCTTTCTACACCGTTTTATTATTTGCACACCCCCTAATGCAAGTTTTTATTTAATTGGGTCTTATTATAAAAATATTTATATTTTGTTTTATTCTTTTATACATAACATCTCGATTATGTCTTGTATCTAGATTTCGATTTTAGTCTACCAGTAAAAAACTAAAACATATTTATTTACATAAATTTTTATTCTTAATTTATATAATTTATAATATATATATATATATATATATATTTCTGTATCCTACCTTTTAGATAATATGTATATGCATATCGATCTTCATATCCGATCTGAGTGTTCTTATCAGTGTCCTAGCTACCTAGATAGCAATTCAAAATTGAATATTTTTTTATTCACAAATATTTATAAAATAATAAAAATATATGAAAAACAAAAGCATCCTAGGGAGTCGTGCATTTTGGCAGATAGGGTACATGTGCAAAGTACAGGTACGGATGGTCCCACAATGAGTGACACGTGTACGGCAGATGTATATTTGAGTATTCATCTTTTCTTTTAATCATTCATTTTCTGTTCTTATGTTATGTTTTGCATATTTATTTGTGTACGGTCGTGTACCTAAAGCAAAAGCAAATTACCAAATAATGCAAAGAAAATTTGACCAGGAATACCTTTTCCAGCTTAAAAAAAAGTGCTTTTTGAAAGGGAAAAGCGATTCTCAACCCATTCCCACGTTTTATATCACATTCCAAACTTTTTATCGGTTCATGCACCTCACCACTTTCAGTTACTGCATTATCTCTAGCTTATACCCATTAATTAATACTTTTTTTCCCAAACAGAACCTATTTTGCAGAAAAGAATTTCAAAAACCCCATATTTCTCCAATTCTTTATCCAAATAAACCTGTTTCGAAAAATAAGGTCTAAATACAATTAACTAAATTCTAAATAATGTTCAAGACAAAACTTGAGGGATGTTTGAAAGTGAATTTTGAGATTATCTTTTCTTAGTTATAGTTTTAGATTGATGGGAGACTACAATAAAAAAACTTATGTTGATAATACTGATCAAAGTAGGAAGAGAATGAAATATTAGAGTATAGGAGGTATAATATAAAATACAAATTTATTTTATTTTTTTATCAAAATAATATCACGAATTTAAATAATAACAGTTATATCTCTTCATTTCAGATAATAAATTTAAATAATAATAATCTTATTTTTTATCTTCATGTATTATTTATGAGTTTATAAGTAAAATATTTTTATCAATCAATATTTTATTAATTTTATTGTAACTAAAAAATAAAAAATATATGATATCAGTTAAAATATAACAATCATTTATCTGATTATTTCACATGATTAAGATAATATCGATATATAATTTAATATTTAAAAAAAAAATTATCATTACATTGAAAAGCTATTAATTTGCTAAAAGCTTACAAATTATTCTTGATTTTAGATTTCTAGGGTCATAATTATATATTTGTAATAACATTTTGTGTATTTTTAGTTATTAAAAAAAATATTAACACCGAATGAGTTAAACTCTGGTTAAATGATTATATTTGGACTTTTCTGAGTGATTGAATGACAGACCAGTTTCAAAAGGATTCATAAAAAGTACTTTATTCTTCTTAGGTTCTCAAAAAAAGAGCACTATTAATAATATTTTTCAAAACTCTGCATTTATTATTAAACAAGTTACTATAATTAATGATTTTATTTATTCTTCTAAGGTTCTAAAAAACAGAGCACTATTAAATAATATTTATCAAAACTCTGCATTTATTATTAAACAAGTTACTATAATCAATGATTTTGTTCAATGCGATGTTTAGGGTTAAGCACGGTCAAAAGTACATTTGATTGGAGATACATGCTGATATTAAATAATATTTATATGTTCATTCATTGTGGAGATAATGATTTTTATTTATTTTTATAAAATTATAAAAGTTTATGAAGCTCTATATAAATTTTTATTATCAATTTATATAATTTATAATTATATGATATATAGATATGTGTCTTTGTGTCTTAAATTTTAAAAATTATATGTATTTTTGTGTCTATATTCATGTCGTATCAGTGTTTATATTAGTATTTAAATATATATATATATATTAAATACCGATATTCGTATAATACTTATAAAATAGATACATAATTTTTTATTATCAATTTATATAATTTATAATTATATAATATATAAATCTATGTTTTCGTGTTTTATTTTAGAAATGATATGTATTACTGTGTTCATCTGTATCGTATATGTATGTGTTTGTGCTACATAACAATCGTTGATTTCGTATCCGTGTCTGTGTTACATAACAATTGTTGATTTGAGCATCATGAATTTATTTATTTTTTAACCTAAGATTCTAATAAAGTACTAATAAATTTGAAGTTTATGAACTTTAAAGGAACAAAAAATTAATGAAAAAAATTAAAAAAAAAAGACGTAAATGGGACTATAAAAGAGGGAAGTTGCGAATCTTTCGTCGTTACCATTCAATCTTGTGTTCCTCTTCAAGGCTCAATTTCATTCCCTGAAAGTATGGTAGCCGAAAGAGAAAGAGAGGTTAAGGTTAACGTTAACGGTGACGGTGACAGCGACGGAGAGAGAACGGTGATATTCACCTACGGAACCCTGAAGAGAGGATTCTCCAACCACCCCCTTCTTCAAGACCTTTTTCGCACCGGCGACGCTTCCTTCGTCGGAACCTACCGAACCGCCGGAAAATACCCTCTCGTATGCGGGCCCTACCGGGTCCCGTTCCTGCTCAACATTCCCGGGTCGGGTTGTCGGGTCCACGGGGAGCTTTACTCTGTCTCCACGCGCGGTCTCGCTCGCATGGACGAACTGGAGGGGACCTCACGCGCGCACTACGAGCGTCTCCCGATAAAGGTTGTTCCGGCGGGCGAGGGCGAGGAGGAGGAGGAGGCGGAGGAGGAGACGGCGGCGGGGCTAACGTGCGCGGAGGCGTATTACGCGCACCGGAGCTACGCGGCGGAGATGTGGAAGAAGAACGGGAAGCGAGGGTTGCGATGTTACTCGCAGAAAGAGACGATTGGTTATGTGAAGCGCAAGGATAGGCCTCAGAATTTGACCTTTCTGGATCATATTCGCTTTTTCCTTTCCTCTAATTAGAACAAGTTTCATCACACACACAGCAATAATTAGGAAGGGTTTTTTCACCTTGTGTTATTGTGTACCTTCTTCTGGTTAATTAGGTTACTGTTTTGCATGTTCTGTGTATCAATGCAATTTTCTCTCAACCTGGTACCTGCCCTTTTGATTTTCATCAGTGGTGGTACGAATACATGGTGTCTTCTGCTTTTGCATTTGCAGAGAGGAGAAAGAAATGAATGCTTCTTTTGTTTCTCGTTCTTGTGTTCTTTTAATCCATCCAATGGGGTGTGTGATTGGACTATGCGATGGGTTGATGATGATTACGGGGATCTGTCTCTTGTTTTTGTTTAGTACGATGTGAATTGTGAAACAATCTGATATTAATCAATATAATTGTATTACGGGATAATCGAGAATAGTGATATGGCTGAATAGTTGAGAAAGCTCATAATGACTGAGAATGCTCAATAGTCAAGAAGGTCGAATAGTTGAAAAGGTCGAATTACTTTCTTAATCTAAATACAATCCATAAATTCATATTTAACCGTAACTAAGTTAGTTTAGTGATAAAACATGATTAAGATATGATTGGGTCTTTTTTAGATTTATGAACAGACCCATAACAGCTGAGATTCATCCAAAAATATAAATACCAAAAGACACCGGCCGAGATAATTTTTCATTCTCAACTCACCTGCGTATTGTATTTCTCGATTAAATTGATATTGTATTTCGACTAAATTGATAGTTGGAATGTCTTTTCAGGTTTTTCCAATAGTAAAAGAAATAACCAATCAGACACCACACTATTTATAAGCCTCAGAAGACCAAACCACTAAAGTAACCAAGAAGGAAACCCACGTTGAAAGAACAATAATAGTTGAAAGCTTTTAGTTCCGAGAAACAGAGGAATTTACATGGCTGAAATAAATTTCTGTGTTTATTGTTGTTCAGTGCTTAGTTATGGCAACCCAGTTTCTATGCTGCAAACTTCTGAGACTTCTGATTCCTTGTGCTGATTACTAAATAGCTCTGAGGTGATATAAAGGAACTGATAATTAACAGTATTTTATGCAGAGAAGCATAAGCAATTGATTTCAACACCCATTTTTACAAGTATGAGCTGTTGGATGATTACTTGTTCTATGGAATTTTGCAGTATGTTGGTTAAAGCGTGATTCGCTGATGCGTTTTGAAAGCTGTGATTAAATTATTGTACCTTGCAAAAGCAGCTTCTGTCAAAATTGTTTTATATTGTAAGAAAAGAACATGGTAACATCTATGCACGTGGTTGGACCTTGAGCCTTTCCTTTCCTTCCAATTTGGTGTCTGATAAGATAATGAACATATCGCATGCGAACAGTGTAGAATGAAGACAGAAGATGTACAGAAGAAGGATGGTGCAGAGAGCCCTTTAACTTTTTAAAGTGAAACTTTAACTAAAATATTTGAAATAATCTTTTAGTACTTTGCCATGCATGTCAAGTAGGTTGAAAAGCTGTACCAGACGAACTAATCCACCAAAATTGGGCGAGCTAAAATAAAAGAACAATAAAATTAAATTAAATTCTAATTAAAAAAAAATTAATACCTAAAGTAAATATTAACAATAAATCAAAATAAAATTATATATATAAAAAAAATTAATATAAAAAATTTTTATATAAAATATTAAACACCAAAATTTTGATTCTAAAAACATGAAAGTGTAAAAAACATAGTGTATTTCGTTCCACCTATGGTCTGGTCTGTTAGATTAATAGGTTAGACAAATCAAATCAATACAAATACGAATTAGTGAATGAAAAAAATTAACCCACACCTGATGGTTCGACCCATTTTATTATATCTAATGAGAAGCATTAGTATATGTAAGAATTAAATAATAATTATTTTATATATATTGCTGATCTTTGCAAATGGTTTTTATAAAAAAAAAAAGTATCATTGGTTCTTGATAAAAAAAAAATATTTCTATTTTAGTCCTACTATCAAGTGATTAAATATTTGTTGGGTTAAATGACGTGTATTCATTTTTGTCCTTGTTTGTAGTCCTTGATAAAAAAAATGGTGATTCATAAAACTTGTTTTTTTATTTTCATTTATTCACACATTTTATGGTCATGTCAATAATCTTTCGGTATTTCTTATTTAAATGTGAAGCACATCGGAAAAAATTATATATTTGTTGATATTCATATTCTTTGAGTTTCACTGTTGATTAAAAAAAATGAATGAAATATGAAATGAAAATCTTAACTAAAGAGAAATTATATTGATTTTTTTTTTCTTACAGAAAATAAGCTAAAGCAAAACACACCTATTATCATATTTAACCACTAATAAGCTCACTTAGTGAACAACTTACTACTTAAAAATGTTAATAAAGGATAAATATAAAAAAAAAACAAAAAATTTAGAGAAGTATAATGAATTTTTTTTATAGAGGAATAAAAATATAATATAAAAATTTATTGAGAATCAAAAGAAAAAAAAATACATATATTAGGTCTACTAAAGTATTGACCTTCTCAGAATGAATAAATGGAATATCAATTACCAAAGTAAAACTAAAATTTTATTAGCCAAAATAGGAAAAAAGTAGTATTGAAAAGTACACAAAATTCATAAATTTGTGAGAGATTAAAATGTTATTTAACTTTATAAATAAACTAATCCAATAAAAAAAACTGGAGAATACGTGAGTTAGTGAATCTCCTAATCCTGATATATTTTTTTTTCTTAAATTGTTTATTGGGTGAGAATAAATTTATATATATTAATTTAGAATAATTGATTTCAATAGAATCTTGAGAATGGAATCTTGACTATGTAATCAATAGCTAAAGTAATGAATGATCACTATTTATTGTTTTTTAAAAGCATTCTCAAATAATTGAGGATGACAACACAAAGCCACAATTATTGAACAATACTTGAAGATTGATTCCAATCCTTGACGACCAAAACTAAAACTAATGATGTATAGTTTTTTCTCTTGAGAAACAGAAACTGCTGTTGTCTTGTAAGAAATGAATGCATTGTCAGTTGTAAAACATTATATATTATTCCACAACTGTACTTCAAACAAAATCTAACACGATAAAGGTTAAAGAGTCTTACGCAGCATTTTTTGAACTGTAGTTGCTGAGCAATGGTCCCCAACAAAACCAAAGACAAGGACAATGGCATCACCTCCAATCACAAACTTATTTTAATTTGAAGGGTTGCATTTTCAAGGTTGTCTTTATCTTTCATATTTGAATATTTGGTTGTCCCTTTTGTTCACTCGTATTACATTCCATAGAAAATAAGGAAAATATTACTTGGTGAAACAAACCAGTTTACATCTGAAATCACATTACAATTTCAAAATTACTTCATTTCAACAAAAAAAATTATTTCTCTCTCCAAGTTGTAATCTGCTACAGGATTGTCTGGTGTAGAGTTGTGAACATATTATCAGTTAAAATCAAAGTTGTAATCTGGTACAGGATTGTCTCAGTGTAGAGTTGTTTGTGAACATATTATCAGTTAAAAAAACATTCAACCATTTAAGCTACTTATTTTAGGGGTGACCCACATTTTTTATACAACCACGTTACAATTCTCAATATTATTATTTAAATTCTTTTCATATCATTTAATTCCAAACTTACCTTTTATTATATATATTTATTTCTAAATCCGTCCCATCAAGAGTTATATAAAACTCTATAGGTTGTCAATGTATTATTTTCCTTATTTTAGTTATCTGTATGCATATGGGCATGAACATGGTCAGAATTCTAACCCTGACTGATACCAATTCCATTTACAGAGTTAATTGATTTAATATACAGATAAAAAAACAATATATTGGCAACTAGTCAACAAACTAAGAGGAATGAAACAAAACTAGTACACTGACGTAAAGGTTCATCATAACAGCTCATTCTAAACGTACACTTCATGTAGCTTAATATTACAGAGTGTATGATTCAAGCAAAGTTGCATTGTCAATCATGGAGGTTTCAAATCTCAATGAAACCGAGTGGTGGGGTGGAAATCAAGACCATGGTTAGGTCAGTTTTTGAAGAAGACACGCTTAAATATCCTTATTCTTAATTCTGCTGGAAGAAATTTAGATTTTGATGCCTGACAGATATGTTCATCCATTAATTTATACAGACATGCGTAGCAACAGTGATAAATATAAAGGGAAATTAAATAAATTTCAACAGATGGAAGGACAAACCTTATTTATCTAGGGATTCAAAATTTTCAATCAATTGCGGTGACCTGCATTACAGAACAAAACATAAATTGTTATGTAGAATTAGACTTGAATAGAATCAGAAAATAAACCAGACATCAGATACAGTACAAGTCCAATTACAATTTTTTATTAGATGAGTTCACTTGGGGACCTCGATAATCAAGGACCAGAATTAGGCTTTTCGAGGATGTGAACAGCCCATGCAAGAAAATGTCATTTTGACGTATTGATGTTTTGAAGGCTTATTTATTAATAATTTCATGAATAAAGTATGTTAGGAAGTATAGGAAAACCAGAAGGTTGGGTTTCAAAGTGTTTTGACCCAAGAGATAGTGACATGACAGAATCCAACAGAACAAGGCTAATGTCTCCTAAATTCTCCAAAAGCCGTTCCCCGTTGGATTGAATACTTGTAACCTTGTTAAAACTACATCAAGTTTATTCCTGACATAAAATTGCAGACATTGAGTACAAATAACAAATGTCCACAAACAGGGGAGCAGGAAATTCTGAGCTTGCAGTGAAATAAGCTCCACTGATGTCAACTCTAACACTGACTTTCCCTGTCAAATGAATTTGCATATAGCTTCTAATGAAAAATTGTAAAATAAGAAATTAGTACAGTATTATCGAGATTTGAACAAATGAATGTTCAAGGTAGTTCGTGACTGAGTTGGATCACTAAGTCTCATAACATATAGCTGAAGCATCCAAAATTATCATACTCCTTAAAGCACAACTATGTTGAATTACATCCTATGTCAGATTTTAGTTAATTGTGTTAGATCACTTGAATAACATTACACAGTTGCACATAAACGGCTAAAATAAAACCTTTATTGACAGCCTCTGGTGAATGTTGGGCTTGAGTGAAAATAAAGTTGAAGTGGTTGGAGAAAGAATAGTTCTCTACAGTAAGGCAAATTTTCACTATAAACAGATTTTAGTCCTATTCTTTTTGAAATTTCTCATCATGTTTACATTGGAGACGTTATAGCTGGTGAATCCCACCCCTCTACAATTGAACCACGGAGAACAGAAAGACAGGGAATAAAAAAAAGTAACATTACCATCTGTCTGTTTGATCGATACCAAGGCCATTGCAGGTAAGAATCATGCCTTTAAATCTGGCAAGATATTCCTGTGTAGCAACAAAGAGAAAAGCCCACAAAAGGTGAGTACAACAGTCATCATTCAAGATGGTATATCACAAACAAATGTAAGTAAATGACTACTAACATTAGATGATAGTTACGTTGCATACCTGTAAACTATATTTTTCAATCTCGCATATACCCGTTAAATCATAGTCAAAACGCTTGGCAGGATCACTTAATACTGTTAGTAAAAAAGAAGACAATGGTCAACAAAAAAATCCATGATTATCATGTTGCAGCTGCTAGCTGTTTTCTACACCATAACCATATGCAGGAGAGACACAGCTCTAGGTCAAACTTTGTACACTAAAAGTAAAATAATGCACACAGAGTAGCACTAACTAACAGACCTATTTATTAAGTTTAATTTAATTTCCATTACAAAATCAATGAGTTTGCTAGTAATGCTCAAGTAGCCAATCCTGTAAATTTCAGCATTCATCTAAATACATTTTGCCAAATAAATTCAAGTAGTCGATAGTTGATTTACATTACATCATATGTATAAAATAGCATTCTCATTTATCATATGTTAACAGTATACAGATGGGAAGTATATATAACATATAATATAACTTGGGTTTTCCTCAATTTTGTTTTGGGTTTGAAGTTTGTCATCAACATGTTCATCATGAATATGCGATTTCCTTCATTCTTCTAAATATTTCAATCACCACAAGGAGTAAATTAAATTCGCAAGCTTACAATGTTATGTTGGCATTAGATACAAAAGGGTATAAAGAGAAATGAAGTATTTAAGTGGAATCATAACAAGCGGAACTGATGAAGGACGACAATAACACTTGTCCTTTTACTCTAAGCATTTGTATATGTGATTCTCTTGAAGATAGTAAAATAAATACTCCTTTTTCAGGAGATGTAATGATAAGGGTAATCGTGGAAGACAGGAGATTAAATCTTGTTAAATGATGTGCTCAGTGCTTACAAGAAAAAACTAAATGTACAATGATTTCTTTTTACCATTGTAAGCTTCATTTATCTCTTGAAATTTTGCAGTAACATCACTGTCACCTCCGTGCTTGTCAGGATGCCATTTCTGTCAAATGTATTGAATCACGTGTACATAGTAAGCAAAACTTGTAGAAAATGATTTTCAGTTTGAAAATTTGAGGAGATAGAATTGTAGGAGCTACTGTAAAAAAAAAAAAAGGCAGGTTACCAACCAACGCGAGTCTTCGGTAATTTAATTTAATATTTTCATCAGTTGCATCATAATCAACCTCCAGCACTTTGTAATAGTCCTGAAAATAGGGTAAAAATAACCAATGAAGAACACATAAAACAAAAACATTTCCAGCTCATCAACTAACATTTTGCTAAATGCAGTGATGATGGCACTGCCAAAGTCTGACAGTTTCAAGCACCAATGGGAGAGTGGCAGAGTTTTTAAGTTTCAATAAAGCAGAGAAAACTAAATCATCTCTAAGACTGTGTTGCGTAAAATGAGAGACATATTTCACAGAACCAACCAACTAACAGATAAACCTACTTCCAATGCATTTCCCAGATCAATTTCACCCACAACTTCAATCTGCGACAAGCCTAACTAGTAACTAATCAATCAAACACAGATATTTTACTCAATTCAGCAATTTTATTCAATATTTTACTTTCTCTCAACTCAAACTACATTCTCCTCAGATATATGCCATTCCTTTTACCCGGTCTCAAAAGGCCATCAAATTGAAAACAATGTAGGAAAGGGGTGGGAAAAAAAAAAGAGAAAACACATATGAACCCAAATAAAAGTTCAGATTTTTAAATTAAAAGAATCTAGCAACAAATTTGGGTCAAAATTAACTATAGTCTCAAACATTTTCAAGGAATTATATAGAGCAATCGCATGAAAGGATGTGAAAATTGGAGATTAGTTATAATACCTTAGGAGGGTTGGTGTTGTCAGCAGCAGCCATGTGCTACGGAAACGGGGTCGACATGCGCACCTTCTCTTACATAATTCATCGGACTCCAACACAAACCTCGGAGACCAAAACCAGAACAACACCACAATGCTTCAACCAACTACAAACACGCTTGATAATGAAAAAAAGTAATTGGTTTTCGATTGAAAGGAATGAAAAAACAAAGTCAGAATTTGGAATTTGTGTGGTGAAAGAGAGAACAAGAGGGCATTCCTATGCCACAATTGGGAAATTAGGATCGCGTTTAGGTTTTTTTTTTTGTTCTTTTTTTCTGTTTGTTTGGCTTTTGGGTATGGCGTTTTCTACAGTTATGTGTCGCTGCTTGGTAAAAATCCTGAAGGAAATCGAACAAATGTTAAGAATAAACTAAATATCATAAATTAATTAATTAAATAAAGTAATAATATTAAGAATAAACAAAGAGATATATAATAAATCAAATAATATGTTATTTGGTAAATTCAATAAATATACATATTATAGCACATAAATAAAATAACTAATTATTAATATTATAAATAGGTTTTGTTAAAAAAATAAGTTAACTTTTGCGAGTTTATATCCAATTGAATATCAGAGAATGAATAAAAAAGAAAAATAAAGAATAAACGATAAAAAAGAAAAACAATTCAAGTTAGTCATAAATATTATCTAAGTCCTATATAAATATATATACAGAGTTTAAATTTATTATATTTTATTTTTCATAAAATATTTCAATTACAATTAAATAAAAATATGTTTATATTAAATAGTATTTAATAACTCAAACGTAATAGATGAAGTTATTGACACTGGGGCATAGTTTTTCTCAACGTCCTTACAAGAATTTAATTTACGTTGACCATTTTTTTTATCAATCAATATTATTTTTTTTGTTGATGTTACAAGATGGTTTTTTTATTTATTAATATTGATAAAAAAAAAATATGTTTTTTATTAATGGTATTATTTATAGGTGATAAAAGTTTCCTATTTAACATTGGTTAAAACCCCTATAATTAAGGTATTTCTTTTAATTGATATTGAAAATTTAGTCAACTAAAGACAAATTTGATTGATATTAATCAAAATAGAGTTTCATTAACTTCAATTAAAACTCTAAATGACTTTATCAATAAATAATAATGATAACTTATATCAACTTAAAATTTAATATAATGTCAATTTAAAAATATTATTCAGATTGACGTTGATTAAAAAATCTTAATAATATCACTGAGAAAATGTCTTGTTAAAAGAAAAAAAATGCCATGACTTACATTAGACAAAAATTAATAATTTTATTAACATTTACTTAAAAAAACCACCTTAAACGTCAGTTGAAAAAATAAAAAATAATTATAATCAATGTTGGACCAATATATAATCTCCATTAACATCGATTACAAATCATTCTAACTAATTTAATATTCATAAAGATAAATTCCAATAACAAGGCCTACGTGAATGAAAAAAAAAAATATTCTCTTTATAATATTATCCAAAAACAATTAACTATTAACTCTAGTTTAAAAAAAAAAAAATTTGCTAACATCCATAAAAAAATAATCTCGAATTGACAACACATTAATTTTTATTGTATTCATAACATTTGGATCCAAAATCAATAGAAAATTATCTATTGACATCGAAATAAGAAAGAGTGCAAGAAGATAATATTGTTACTTTTAAAATGAAATTTATATTGTTATAAACAAACTACATAAATTTATTAAATTTTGTTTTTTTTAAACAATTAGTTAGGAAACATATTTTAGAATTAAAACATTTCCTATCAAATAAAGTATCCTCTAAAAATTAGCCCTTTTTTCATACTGGAGAGCTTTTATTTTTTTTAAATGACTTCATTTCATTAAATTGAATGGGAAAAAATTCCATAAAATCATGACTCAAACTATGAAGAAATAAAGAGAACATATTAACGTAATCAACAAATATTTTTTATAGGGTATCTTAACTTGCTAAAATATTAAAATTTATTTATATGTGGGGGTTTATCAGTTGATAATAATAATCTTTTAAGAAGATTAAAAGAATACAAGAAAATAGTATTTTTTTTAATATAATGTAAAACTTTTTATCATCTAATACAAAAAAGCATGTGCCAAATATGTAAGGAATCTTTCTTCTTACACTTCCATACCTTCTTGTGTCACTCCATATTAAATATGAAAATACAATTTTATCTTTTTTTTCACCTCCTTGGATTTGAAATAATAAGCCTATGGATTATGTAATCCGGATATATTCCGGATTACATAATTTGGAAGTTAATTTCATATTTAGAAAAGATTTCCGAATTATGTAATCCAGAAGCTAATAACACGTATGATAAAAAACTTTCGGATTACATAATCTGGAAGCTAATCTTATGTATAGAAAAGACTTTCGGATTATGTAATCCGGAAGCTAATCACAAAAGACTTCTGGATTACATAATCCGGAAGCTAATTCTGAATTTAGAAAAAGACTTCCGGATTGCATAATCCAGAATATTGAAAAGGATATTTTTAGAATATGAAAAATTTATGGGGGTGGCACAAGAAGGTATGGAGTGCAGGAAGAAGCAACCATATGAAAGTATGAGTAGAGCATAGGGAGCGAGGCCTAGGGCCAAAAAAAAGGCCCAAGATGGAATTTAAAAGTATACAAATAAAACTTGTTTCTTCCTGCAGTTCCATATATTATTCTCACACCTCCATAAATTTCGTATTTCTAAAAATGTTTTTATGTAATTTTTTAGATTACGTAATTTGTAAGTATTTTTTCAAATGCATGTTCGGATTACATAATTCAAAAACTACTCTAAAATTCAAACTTTTAGATTATACAATCTATAATATCATTTTTTAAAAGTATATTCTGATTACATAATCTGTAAGCTATTTTCGAATCCAATATTAACTTCCGAATTATGTAATCCAGAATACGGAGTTGGCACAAGAAAAATAAAAATGTATTTTCATATTTTATATGGGTGTGGCAAAAGAACACGTGGAGGTGGAGGTGTAGGAAGAAAGAGTCTACAAATAATTAATCAAATTCCTCCTCCACTCATTTACCTTCTCCTCGCACCTTCATATTAATGGTGAAAATTTAATTTTAATTTTTTTAAAATTTCAAATAATTTAAATGAAACATTACTTACTTTTTCAAACTTTTATGTCTCCCCTACCGCCGTAACACTTACATTATTTCACACTTGCAATATTTCAGAGATCAATTTCATTATTTGAGCGTGTGTGAAAGAGTTAACAAGAAGATTGATCGTAATTAAAAATTCTCATTATGAAAATAAAAATAATAATTATAGTTAATTGAAGCAAATAGGTGTCAGTTAAATTTACTTTGCAAAAAAAAAATCGTAATTGTAATTAAAATAAAGGATATAATTAATTTGACTAAAATAAATAAATAAAGTTTTGCTAATAAAGTAATTAATAAGTTTTTTATTGTTTGTTTTAATTAATCTCAACTAACACAAACAAACAAATCATATCTGTAATTAAAAATTTAAAAATAATCTTTAGTTTCAATGAAGGGTTCTTCTTAGGTGTTGGATTTGGATGGAGTCATTCGTACTACAGTGTTTGATATTCTTCATCTTCCACAATTCATTGTTTTTATTCTCTAACCAGATTTAAATTTATTCGATGTGGGCTCTCAGTGACGTGTATGGTTAAAAAAGTATCCACTTTCTAATTATGGAATGATCCACTTTCTAATGATGAAATGACTGAATTTCACCAACACTATCATTATATTACTTTTTTTTTATCACAAAATAATACGTAAATATTATAATATTAAAATTGAAGGAAACTAGTTATCCATGTAATTTTAAAGAATCCATACTTGTAAGACTTTTATTAAAATTTCACTAAAGTCGAGATGATAAGACTTTTATTAAAATTTCACTAAAGTTGATCGAATGGTCGAGAATGGTGAATAATTATCAAATTTACAATTAATTATAATTAAGTCGATTTTGTGATAAATTATAATTAAAATATGATTAATTTTTTTTATCCACGGCACATCCAAAAGGTATAAATATTAAAGAACATCTAATGTTAAAGGTAATTTTCTTATCTCAATTTATCTGCATATTGTATTCATACTAACTTAATCGTTGGGATGTCTGTTGTGGGTACTTCCAACTCATCTCGATGAAAGTAACAACCAATCCAATATCACTGCGTCTCGAGAGAACGTGAAGACCAAAAGAAAAAAAAAAAAAAAACAAAAAAGAGTAATTATAGAAAAAAACTCAATTTTTTTAAAACAAAAAAAAAAAAATAAATAAAAAAATTTTTTTTGAATCATAAAA
>Ga0123342_1003335_pt1 | contig 25841 bp, 15 predicted proteins | sample Turbeawhitnodule_FD_89960 | JGI IMG/M metagenome (GOLD analysis project Ga0123342, IMG submission 89960) | Root nodule microbial communities of legume samples collected from Mexico - Turtle bean Mexico white nodule | ecosystem: Host-associated > Plants > Roots > Nodule | place: Mexico: Nepantla...
ATAAACAACCGATTGTTTCTACGAAACAACCGATTGTTTTTCTGGTACTACAGTTTTTGCTTGCTGTTTTGGCTAACTGAATTGCTGAATCAATTGGTTTCTGAAATAAGTTCATTCTAGTTTTGAAAAGTTTGCGAAAACCCCTTTAAACAATTCACCCTCTAGTTTAAAGCCATCTTTTCTAACAATAATATTTTGTAATACAATGTGAGACTGAGTAAATTATATGTATATATCAATATATTAAATTGTATGATATAATTATTAAGGAAGGTAAATGGAGATGTTATACTTATTCTATTATATTTTTTCTTTATTCAATGATTGAAATTCTTGAGTCAAAATGATAACAACACAGAAATCAAACTTTCTCTTGAATTAAATATGTATATGTCTAACTACTTCCTAGAATTTTAATATCTTATCAATATTCAATTCACAAAGAAATTAACATAAACAAAATGTTTAATGTTATTCACATTCTTTTAATTGATTCAATGCGATATACCTAACTGGAGAAAAAAATCTCATTAAATTATTATTGATTCTAATAAAGTTAATATTTTTTTTTCAAAAAAATAGGTTATACGATTTGTACTTATGAAATCAATTATTTTTATTCTTGCTTCATTGTATTCTCACGTAATTTCGAAAAAGTACTTCTTGCTCGAGTTGGGTTTGAGAAAAGGGCTCAATTAGTTGGAATGGGCTTCAGTGTCTCAATTTGCAGTCTTCACGAGAAAACAAAAACAAAAAAGGAGTAGTTACTTTCGTAAACTTATAAAGTAACATTATTTTTTTCAAAACATGCAACATTGATTTTTCTTTAAATCTAAATCAATCAAAATTAATTAATCAAATTTGGTTCAAGTTTGATATAAAAAAAACAATAATTTAAACCAAACCAAGTCAATGATAAGTGAACTAATTTCTTTCATATGATAAAATTTGTAGCTTATACACTTTTAAATATGTATTTTAAAAATATTACAAATTTGATCAAATAATGTATTAAATTTACTGTAAAAAAGATTCCTTAAATTTTAACAAACAAGATTGAAAAGCAAAACACCCGTTTGTTAAAATTTATTTATTACGAGGATATTAAATGTTCTCAAAATTCTATAGAAAATATAATCAATTGAATTGAATTTAGTTTCAAAAATTTATTAAAAAAATGTATTAATAAAAATAAAATTTAAAATAAAATCAAAATTAATTTTACATTTTTTTTCATTTAAAGTTGAATTGAAAGGCATCTAAGATAAGAAGTGATTGTTCAAATTTTAAATATTGTGGTAGATAAACGTTATTGAATAAAACAATATCACATAATGATATATATAATATTATTTATTTAACGTTTGAATAAGTAAAAGTTTAATATATCTCATCTTATTAGTATAATAAAGTATTTTGTCATTTCATATGAATTTACTAAAAAATAAAATTATTTTAAATTAATATTAATGAACAGTTGTAATATACAAACTAATTCTCTCACTCTTTCCTTATTTTTTTATTTTAAGGCAATAACGTAAAGAAAGAGAGAGCATACTCTCACTCGTCCCACACCAAAGCTCACATAAAATAAAATAACCTCCATTTTTAATCACTTTCTGCGATTCATTTCAAGCAATTCTATTATTTGGTAAAATCATTATTCTTTTATATCTACCATCTAGTCAATCTTAACCTTAGCGTGAATATCATCACACTCTCCAATTTCAAAACTACCAATGAAAAAAGAGAAAAAAACTTGAAGAAGAAGAAGAGAGACTCAAATAAGAGAAGAAGAAAATAGAGGTTGATTAATCAATTCATCATTTTTCTTTTATATGTTATTTTTTGTTTTTCGATTTTGAGTCATCCAAAATTATTTTTATATGTATGTTAAATTTCTATTATTGTAAATGTTAAGTAAAAGAGAAAATTGCGAATATAGATACACGATTACGCCTATATTTCCTTCCGCTAATAATAATAATAATAATGCATATTTATAAATTCTTGAGCTCTCATGAAGTTAAATAATAGAAGAATTTGTTGCATTATTGATATGATAAACACTAGGTTACCAAAATTCTATTATAAATCTATTACTCAGATTGATAAATATTAAACTATCAAATATAAAATGTTATTCTCCATAATAATTAAAATATACTCTTAATTGAAATATTTTGGAAGTGGTAGATATATTAACTCTTAAAAAGATTAAAAGATAGAAAAATAAATTAAAAATTTCAAAATAAATACAAAAAGAATAAACATCATGAGCATTGAAGGAATGGAAGAATGTGTAGGTGTAATTGGTGAATAATGATGTGTAATGTCACACCAAGGCTCAACCACCATTGTTCTTCTTCATGGGACTACCTTGTCTAAAAAATCTCTCCTTTTGGTCCCAAAAAACAAAAAGCATTACCATCAATGCAGAGAGCCATATCACAATGCTGGGTTTCACATTTTATGAATGGAAACAATATATACAATTTTTTATGCATTCATGATTTCATTTTGTGCTATCTAACCCACAGGAAGTTTAAGTGGTTCTAATGTATACGAATTAAACATTTATTACATAAAAAGTAGACATGTAATTTCCTTAAAATAATACATTTTCTTATTATAACTTTTTTTATTTAAATACTAACGTATACAAAAATCAAAAAAAAAAAAAACTCATTAAATACCAATCAAATTTAGATATAAAAAATAATTAGTCACTATAATAACTAAATTAGATATTAATTTAAAGACTAAAAATTTATTGATATATAAAGTGATTTCTATTATTAATAAAAAATTATAAAATAGTTTCTAAATTATATCTAAATTAGTTATTTATTGTTTAGTTATTAATATTTTAGATTATAAATTATTTTTTAAAAGTTTAATTTAAAATATAAAGTAGTAAGTAACTAAAAAAGTTTGGTAAGTAGTGATTAGATACTAATTTAAAAATTAATTTATAAATTTTTATTATTAATAAAAAATACTTTAAATATTAATATTTTTTTAATTTATAAAATGATATCTAATTTAATCAAATAATAACTAATTTTTTTAGTTTTTAAAATTAATTTTTATTTAATGATTTTCTTATAATGAAAATTATATGTAAGTAATTATTTAATTTTAAAATTAATACTTTATTATTTAAAAAAAAAACCTTAAGTTATGGTAGAAATCTAATTTCTTTGAAACAAAAAAATTAGCAGAGTTAATTATTTTGCTCCTCTCTTCCAACAAACCAAATTTTCTACCCCATAATACTGGTACAAGTAGAAATTTAGAGATTGAATGAGTTTATTAAAACAAATGAAAATATGAAGTTGTTGCCAAGATAATTAAAAATATTTTATATTAAAATTATCTGAATTTTTTTAGACCCCTTTTGAACCAATCTCAGAAGAATCCCATAATTGTTTTGCTCAATTATTTGAGCAGTTTGCTTTATCAATGTTGAGAGTCCCATCAAGTGTTTTGTCTTGTGACCATTTGAGGAATTTTAGCAGGGAGCTATTGGCAACATTCAAATTGAAGTTATGATACTTCCAAACTTATTTCATATACATAATTATAATACCAAAACAACAACAAAAGTCTTTTGTTTCATCTTGAGTTCAACTATCTCACTACTTTACAATAATAAAACAAATATTTATCTATTTATTTTAAGTATGCAAGTTTTTTCGTTCTTCTTTTTATGCATATATAATGTTTAGTTTCTTTAATTTGAAACCTTTGTTAATTATACTTTCAAAACTTTATTTTCTTTTAAATTTTTGTTTATTTTTAATGTGTATTTTAATTTTGTAAAATTAATTTTAGGTTTTTGGAATAAATTATTTTCTCACCTAAGATATTCTTGAATTTGTATATTTTTAATTTAAAAGTTACATGGTAGATAACAAGCAGAGTAATTAAAATTTACTTTATATTTAAGTTCTAAAATAATGATTTCAAAAGTCAACAATATATTTAAATGTAGAAGATCTTATATCAACGAGAAATAAAGACATCTTATAATATATAAGTGGGTGAAAAAAATTATCTTATGAACCAGTTTTGTATGGTTGACTTATGTTTAAAGTTCACATAAGAGTCATGACAAATTCTCTTTCAATCTCCATACTTTTCTTTAATTCCAACAACACCTTTTTGAGTATAGTAGAGAGTGCGATACATTCTTCTTCATTTTCATGTTGTTTTTCCCTTTTCCTTTAGGACTTCTAAAGGAACAAAACAAAATTGTTTATTTTTTAAAAATCGTTTTCTAACATGCAACAGAAGACATGGATGCAATTTACTTTAAAATGATTGTGTTCCAAAGTTGTATGAGAATGTTGTTGGTTCAAAAGTATGACAACACTAGATCTTACCTTCCAAAATCATCCATTAACATATCCTTATCCATGTGGGGGTAAAAGTTCAATGCTCCTTTCTACCCATTGGAAATAGGACAAAAACCTATCCTCCCCTTATTTCTTCTTTGTATAATTTTATATTATTTATGAACTAAATTTGGATCAAATAATACGCATGTTCGAATTATGATGATGTTATTTATTTTCGAGAAAAAACCAGCAAGGTGAATAAATGGAGTACACAACTCAAAAGAATTTTATCTTCGCACCAGAAAATGTCGAAAACAACGAATATTATCACCAATCCTCTCATACACACTAAAATGATGGAACTACTCTCTCAAAATATGTACTGGAGAATAATGGAAGGCTTGTGTCTATAAGAGAGGTATAGGGGTGAGAGTTATTTAAAAAAGGTAAGGTTTTGCTTCATTTAGGGTTATTTAAAAGGTTAAAATCGACTTTTCACAATTAATATGGAGGTGCATGGGAAGGTATGGATGTGGAGGGAGAATTTACTCAAAGTCATTTAGAGTCCATCCTAACGAGAGTTTATTTGACTTATCAGGTCACCCGCTATTGGATCACCCATAAATATATAAATTAAAGCCTTATAAGTTTCTTTCGCAAATACAACTTTTATATATGGTCTCTAACCAGTCATTATAAAATTTTGTATATAGGCCAATGATACCAATTTTGATTCAATTTAATAAGATTATCATAAATAATAATGTTTTCCTTTAAATATTTGAAAGACCTTTATAATGTTATTATTGGATGGTTAATATATATATATATATTTATATATATGTTTGTCTTTGACATTTTTAGAGTTCAAAATAAATTAGTTTAGATAAGTTATAAATATTATTTTTTATTTTATAAAAATATTATTTTCTTAAAATTTATCTTTTTTTTAACTCTTTCTAAAGATGTAGAATAGTTAGGGTGAGTTGACATAATACAATTTTGAGAAGGTAGTAATGTAATCATTAAATTAAGTTGATTAAATTTTAGATTAAAAAAGTGGTTCATTCTTTATTAAGGATTTTACCTTTTTTTTTCTTGGTGTGTTTTGTTGAGAGGAGATGTAAAGGAAAACAACACTAATATTTTATATTGGTTCACCTTCAACTCTTCACCTATGTTCGTTCTCTTTCCATAACACTTAAAGGATTGCAATAATAAATAACTTGATTAGAATAAATATACTAACTATTCTTGATTTTGAATGAGTACACAAACCACTCATGGTTTCCTTTCTTAGTTTTCATCTAAGATCAAGAACCCAAGAATATTTAACCATTACTTAGCTACAAAATAAAACTATTTTTCTAGGAAGATAATAATGAGAGGACATAAAATTAGCTTCCTTACACAAGTTTATCACACTCACACTACAAAAGGTAGTACAAACATTTATACAAAGATTATAAGTAGTAACTTGATAGGCTTTATGATACCTTATGGCAAGGTTGTCTTCAAATTGATTTTACAAACATTCTTTTTAAGTAAATCATATATAGTTGTTATTATTGAATTTATTGAATTTCTTATATACAAAGCACACGTGTTGTATGTTTTTCAACCTTTAAGTTCAAATTAGACTAAGCATCATATCCAATATGATTGATTAAATACATAAACATAATTAAATTTTGTTGATTATGTTTTTCTTATGCATAGATAATTATATAGACTGCTTAGTATGTTGTTTTAATTGTATTAAGCATACCTTAATACGAAAGTATATAAGATATTTTTTTTCAGCACAGTAGAAATGTTAAACGATATTGGTTAATAAAGGATAAGTAATTCAACACTTCATTTGAAAGATATTTCAATGCCTCTAGACTATATTAGATCATTCAGGTCTTAACAAAGCAATGTGAGGTTGCTTAAACGATGAAGAAACATTGAGACATGGAATTCTAGAATGTGTGAGACCATGAAACTATGTGTCAACGCTCAAGCAATAAAGTGGTCACTCAAATGGTGATGAAGAAAATGAGATTTGTCGTTGTGAAACATGTTGGGTAATGCATTGGAACGACGATCAAGCCATGGTCATTCAAGCGTTGAATGAGTATTTAAGCAAGGGAGATACATGACCTGTTCTTTAATATGAATTTCTATCACTTAAGTGTTTTGAGGCCACTCGAGTAAGGAAGTCTTCCTCAATTTCAGGAGGCAAGGTGACTCAAGTGAGATAAGCTCGCTCAAGTGATATCTATTGAATGTTGATGATGAACATTATATATATATATATATATATGATTGATGTGCTAAAATTAATATATGATATTTTGTTGATAATGATAATGATGATATGCAAATTTTGATCATATAATTATGTTGTATATTATATGGAATATAAGCACAATGTTGCCTTTCATGTGCGTGTCTCTTTATGAATTGTTTTTCTTATGTGTGTGTTAGCTTTATGAGTGTATAATGAGTATGGATGACAAATAAACATGTCGTTCTGGGTATTATTTGAATTGTTTATGATTTTGATAAGAAACCATTGCATTGGCTAGGTATGAGTAATACTTGATCTTTTAAATTGGGTATGAGGACGAAAATAAGTAAGAATGAAATCCTTAATTTCATAAGTTAGCACATTTGATCACTTTTACTATTTTCTATAATTATTTTATTTTTAATCAATTGTTATTTAATACTCTGATTTGATATTTACACAATTGTAATTTCTTTCTTATTATTTGACATTGAAAAAAGAAAATGTGTGTCCTTTCGACACCGAATCCTTGATAATATTACTTTTCTTTGATTGTTTTAGTAGTAAAAAAATATTAGTTAATATTTTAAATAATAAGGAGGTAGGGACGAGTATACCTATTAATTGATGGGGATGAGGATTAAACAAAAATTTCATACTCGTGGGTATAAGAACGAGGATGATGATGAATTTTTACTTCGAGAATGGTGATGAGGATAGTGAAACCCATACCCACCTCATTGTCATACCTAATAGTATGAATATTTGAGATGATATTATGGTTCCAAGAGTCATCGTATTAAGCATGAAACTCATTAAGACAAAAAAATATCTTATACTCCACTCATAATATAATCACATAGATAAGATTTTAAGTGGTGAGAAAATAAAAGAGAATATTAACCTATGCAAGTAACCACTTTACATAAGGGATTGATATTAGTTTTTAGCACTGAGTGGTATTTCTAATGGATTGGGTATTAGTCTCTCTTTAAAAAATATTTAATATAAGGCTTCCAAATGGTATTGAAATATGAAAAATTACCTTTTTTTTCACTAAGATACAACTAAATTCTAGTATTCTTGGTCGAGTGTAATATATCCAATGTATATATATAATATGTTATATGACAAGTTTAAAATAATTAACTCATTTTTATTTTAAATTAATTTGAAAAATGTTTTAAATTTTCCTAATAGTTTTGGCATACATATGTTTATATACTTAGATTTGGAAAGTAAATATCTAATGCTATATAATAGATATTATATACATTAGCTCTGAGAATGTATGTTATACAATATTATCTGTTTAATAAATAGTATAGATATATTATATTGGTTCTTACAAAATAATAATAAATAAGTAAATAACTTTTTATTGAAATAAATATAAATTGTTTATTTTTTAAATAAAAAAACGAGACAATCACATAAAAAAATATTTTACATTATTAAAAATATTTTCTTAAAATAAACACAATCTAAAGTAAGTTCTTATTCATATACCACTTAGATTATATATTATATGTGTTTTAATTCAACTAAATACAAAGTAATCAACATGTTAATGACATAATATTAAACTTCCAAAATCAGATATTACACGAATCAATATCAATTAACTTAATTCAATCTAAAGAAGTATCGGAAAACTAAAGGTTATACCTTATAACTAACAATTGGATATACGTGTATATAAAAAATTTGCATCATTAAATAATATATGTCAATAATATTAGGAATCTAAGTATGAAGCCTGCTCTCACATTAACTACAAATGGTAAAATTGAAAATATGTAAGAACTAAGACTCAAAAAGTTATTATTTTAAGGTTTTGGATTGGAGATGGTGTCAATTATGAGTTTGACTCATGTCTTAATGAGGTTGAATCTTTATGGTGATGATTCATCTTGATTACTGATTCACACGAGTACAATATACTCTCTCAATATAAGAAAATCATTCAATAGAAATCAATTTTGAAGACAAAATATGATTAGTCACTATATTGACTAAATGAAATACTATTTTAGAGATTAAAAAAAATATTGGTATATAAAATAGTATTATTAATAAATAGTTTTTAAATTTGTATATAATTAACTACCAAGGTTTTAGCTACCAACTTTAGAATCTAAAAAATTAGTAACTAAAATCTTGATAGCTAATTAGATACCAATTTAGAAACTATTTATTAATAATATAAATTACTTTAAATATTAATAGTTTTTTTAATCTCAAAAATAATATCTAATTTAGTCTAGTGAAAAAAATTAATTTTTGTTTTTAAAATTAATTTTTATTTAATGATATTTTTTATTTTCTATACTCATGATTGAAAATGTTTCTATATTCAAGGGGAAGCGTACAATGTGTAATGAATTTACACTGGATGGAGAAATTGCTAGAAATTAAAGTATATTATTCACATAATATCACAAAACAAACTTTAAAAAAAGAGTAAGAAATGAAATATTCTAGATAAATAAAAAATAAATTCATTTTATATTATGCGACCTTTATAACTTTTGATTAATAAAATATTTATTCTCTGTTTAATTTAAACTTTCTCATCTAAACTTACTCAGGTAATGTTATAAATGTATATTTTTATATTATATAACCTTTTGTTTTAGTTATTTATTTATTTATGTTCGAAGTTTTTTTTTTTTTACTTATAAAACTGTTAGTGGATGATGATGATCTCTGGGTCATGAGCCTCTTCATAACAATATGATAAATCTTCTTTATATTTTGTATAAAGACAAGTGCACAAGTAATTTTGTACATATTTGCACATAAGAGAAATGGTCCATGTTCCTTAATTGTCCCCACAGAATAGGTGACACTCCATGCCAAATCTCCATCATCATCCACTCACATTTAAAACCTTGTACCAAAACCATGTGAAACTTTTATGTACAAACCCACTTTTTTTTTCTTCCTACGTGGTGGTGTTTAGTAAGAGAATAGAAGAACCTTAGTGAGAATGCACTTCCAAAAAGAAGGAATTTGTTTGGCAAAAGGAGAAGGACACATGAACAATGGTAGCTTAGGTTATGCCTTATGCTTTTAATTCTGCTGAGATGTTCTATCATGCTCTCAACTATGATATTGGCCCTAGCATTTTGTGGAATAATGATAATGGATTGTAGGAGATGTATATTGTGTGTATTTACTTGACTAAACATTGCTATTTCAAATGTGTTACAGAAATAACAAAAGTTTTTTTTTTTAAAAAACATTTCTATAGGAAAAGGTTTAAAAAATGAAAAAGAGTTTTTTCATAAGCTAATGTGCAAGTTAAAAATTTGGATTTGAGAAGTTATACCATATAATCTTTATAATAAATAAGTTAACTTTTTTATATTGAAGTTCATTTCATTTTTTATTTATTTATAAATATTTATGGAAAAACATGCTTTAACATATTCTTAATGGATTAAATAATCAATGTTATGAACAAAAAATTTAGATATACATTTGAATACTATAATTTACTTTTACTTATTTTTTTTCTAATTTTTTAAAAGTATTCTTGAATTATAAGTTATCGTTATAGTGAACTAGACCAGAATCGCTAATCGTTAAGTATCAATAGTATGTGTTATTAAAAATGTCTTCTCTATAGAATTTAAATTAATAAAATTAAAGTGTTGACTATATGATATGTGAGTAAGTCGTTCAAGATCTCGACATATATTAATGTACTTATGTATATTCAAAATATTGTTATCTAGGTCTCCTAAATACACGTGTTCTTAATAAATCAATGCTTTGAACTATTATCCACTTATTTTATTAATGTTAATAAGATGTCAAGTGATCCCAAAATCATGATTAGAAACATTAAGTTAACCATCTGCATAACTAGCAACCCAACTTTAGTAGTATAAATAAATACATGTCTTAAGGTAAAAGGTAATGACTCTTTAAGAACTAAAGAATGACTATTTCCCTTTGCTGACTTGAGCATTAGAGTGTAATCACAGGTATCCTCTGAGATCGAAGATTGAAGACTTAAGGGTGACAATATTTACGTACATTAGTTCAGCCATGTCAGAACATTTTGGCATCCACCATGAGATTGGAAAAGACCTTACGAAAAAGCCACATGGTAACCCAGCGCAACATGACAAGCAAACTCAAAAAGAATATCAAAACGACTACACCAACCAAATGTAGTTAATGGTGGAACTTAAAAAAGGAGTTGGAGACACTCAAAAGGAAAAACACCGAGGAAATGGACAATTTGCCTGCGGAGAATGCTCGGATAAGGCAAAGATTGAAGGATAGCAAAACAACCACTATGTGCACCAACCAAGAACATTGGGACCCTACTAGGTCCAACTTACACACAACCCCAAAGACATAAGAAGCTAACAATTCCCAGAATGTATACTCCAAACACCTTGTTTCCACCTAAAATATTTTCACTTCATCTCTTCGACATCCCTTTATGGAAGGGATAATGGAGGCCTCAATTTCGAGTAACTAGAAGAGCCCTACATTGAACAAGTATGATGGTACGACCGACCCAGATGAACATGTTGATGACTATGTTACGCTAATTAGTTTTGTACATTTCAAAAGACATAATACTCTGTTGAGTATTTTCAACCTCCTTGAAAGGAGTCGCCTTTAGCTAGTTTATCCGTTCGCCTTAACACTCTATTGATTGCTTTGATACCCTAGTGACCAAGTTTGGAACACAGTTCGTCACGAGCAACTCACACCACCTGACCTCGATAGCGTTGTGAATATTAGACAACAGTAAAAAAAAATCACTGTGCACCTTCATGGACTGATTCATACAAGTTTTTCTTAATATTTGAAATCTCAGCCCGAAGTATGAATGTATGACATGGTCACCGCTCTCAGGTCGGAACCTTTTCCGGACAACTTATGCAAGAAACTAGTGATGAACTAGGAGGAATATGTCAGAGAGCTATAAAGTTCATGTAGCTAGAAAAGCTAAAAGAGTTACACAATAAGGTGAGAACTAATGATGAAGGGGTTGATAGCTGATCAACAAACAAAGAGAGGACCAAGTTGCCTTTGCCTAATAGAAGACTGTGCGAATCGCTTAGACCCTAATGTTTCACAAAGTACACACCCCTTAAACGCTAACCAAGAACGAGTATTAGAGGAAGCCCAAAACACTAAGCACTACTGGTACCACTGAAATTAAAGCCACACCACAAAATAATGTATGTTCATGAAAGACAAGATAAAAGAGCTAGTAGAGAACGACCACCTTCACTGCTTTGTTAGAAGAGAATACAACATGAGGGCGATCATCACGAAACCAACACCTATAAATAAGGTTGAGCGAGACAAACCTCATGTGATACTCGAGAAAATAGCTGAGATGTCCCTTTAAGGGAAGTGATTAACACCATGTTGGGAGGGTGATAAGTGCAATATTTCAATAATATTTCATATTAAAAGAAGGAACTCATGGATTTTTATTGATATAATAAATATAATTCAACCATTAATTTAAGAATTTAAACCTGTTTACATATTCTATGATTATAAGATGAATAAGAATGATTTATTCCCCAATTTGTGTTAAATTTAGGATTCTTTGGGAAAATGGAGATGAAAGGGCTAAAGAATAATATATAAGATGAAAAGGGAAAGTTGGAACAATGGAAACTCGCTCAAAACTCACCCAAACAAGATCACTATAGAGGTACTTGTCCAAGACTCGTTAAGGCAAGTTCATTTTAGTGAAGTTGGGTTTTTTCTCGTCAAACTCGCCCAAGCAATTAACAACTCGCTTAGGTGAGATGTCACTTAGCCAAAACCCAATTATGTTAAATAGAAGGCGTGAGGCATAACCCTAGAAACCATCGGGAGAATAGAAAAAAGAGATAGAAAACCCTATAGAAGGAGTGAGGCATAATCCTGAATCTTATTTTCTTACTTTCCATGTTTGTAATGGCCACCATGAGTGACTAATTCTTTCCTTTGCTCTATTGCAAATAACACATTCTACAACAAAATATTAGGTCAGTTAATTGAGAACCCGTGTAACAAAAACACGGTGAAATTTTGGTAAATATTTGACACATATTACAGCGATTGGAAGGACCAATCACAAGTGCCTGATTTCAGTAATATTTCATATTAAAATATAGTCACTTATGAGCGTTTATTGCTAATTTACATATAAAATAATATCTAATTTTGAATTTATACCATTTTACATTTTTTATGATCTTTATTTGATAAAAGCATTTTATTCCCAAATTTGGTGTTAATTGCAGGTTTCTAGGAAAGATTGAAGATTTTGATAAAAGAGGAATGATTTGAGCTAAAAAGAGAAAGCTGGAAGGTCCCAAAATGGAGAAAAGTGCCGAAAAAGCCAATTTTGCAATAGGAGATTCTCGCTCAAGCGAGAATGCTCTAGGACAGTTTTTGGAAATCAACGCCTTTCTCGCTCAAGCGAGAATGCATTAGATAGATTGGGCCTTTTTATGTTTTATCACTTAGCCAATTAGTGCGACATAGGAAACGACCTAACCCTAGAAAGTTAGGTTAAATAGGGGACTAGAGGCTCAACCCTAATGTACCAGATTGAGAGGAAAACACCATTGAGTGAATTGTAAGCCAATTGAGAGAATGAAAGGTGCTAGAAGTATGCGTGACTAACTCTACCATTTGAGATTAGAAGTAATTTGCTCAAATTCTTATGTATTGAGGTGATATCTTATAAATTAATATTCAATTCTTGATTGATTATTGGTATTGTTGTTTTATTTCTAAATTTTCATGACAAATTAAGAATCTTAAATCTGACTGGAAAGTATTTTTAGGGTTCTGACCTAAACAACAATACTTAACATATTTGAGTGCTAGGAATAGACTTGAAATGTTAATTGTAATTAACATCTGAGCTTCATTCTAAGTTTTTCTTATAATTATGCGAGGGATCAATAGTTAGAGAACATTCTTAAGGATTTTATATGCGAGGAATCGGTATAAATGAATTTTATACAGGCATCAATTTCAATCAAAGAACTTAATATTAACATGCTAATCAAAATACATGAGAGTGAGAGAGATGAAACCTAATCCATATTTTTCCAACTTGAAGCAATTAACTCTTTGTCTGTTTTCTTATTAATCATTTTCAACACAATCACTTAACATTCTTTTTAATTGTTTTGTTTCATATTTAGCGATTATTGTACTTAATAATTCAGTGTTCCTTGTGGGATCGATAACTGTTCTTAGAGATAATTATTACTTCTAACAACGTAGTGCACTTGTCGTGAATAGTCATCAACCAACCAATGTAATATATGTTGTTCAGAGTAAAAAAAAAAAGGTTTAAAAAAATATATACTTGGAGCATGACATATTACAGCAGTTGGAAGGACCAACCGGTGTAATATGTATTGTTCAGAGTAAGAAAAAAGGTTTAAAACAATCTATACTTGGAGCATGACATATATATTACCCTATTTTCTTCTCTCCCGCTCTCACTGCTCATTTCATGCTCAAACTAAACTTGCCTCCACCGCTTCTCTATGCCTCATACATTCTACCTCCATCATCATGTTGCCTCCACTGCTGCTATTGTCGTTGCGTTGTGTGTTTGTCCTTCGTCTTTATTTTATCCACCATCAAATCCTCAAAATCCCTAATCCTATCTCCCACACAATCCCATTCTCCACCTCCTTCCTCACCACTAAAACTTCTAAAAAGTTCAAGAAAAACATAAGCCCAAGCCCAAGTCCAAGCCCAACAGCATCCCCTATCTCAAGTGCATTCTCCACCGCAATGCCCTCCTTCGCTTCGTCATGCATCCAAGTAGTTCCTCTCCCCCTAGTCGAAGCACGTCAACTGCCTCGATGACGCCGACAAGCTCCACCAAGAACTCGAATTCTCATGCAGTCGCAAGGTCTCCCGCTTCCTCCAACACCACCCCCTACTCTTCCAAACCTACCGTCACATCGACGACAAGTCCTGGCTTGACTTCACCGATCTCATGGAGGACCTTTTCGCATAAGAGCACTCCCTCATGGGCGCAATGGAGTTGAACTGTGTCGAGAAGGTGCAAAAACATATCCCTTAAATCAATATATAAATTGATCTTATTGGTATTCTAGTTTGATTTCAAAATTACAGATTGGAAAAAACAAATTTTAATAATTTTGTAAAATAAGGCACATATTAAATCGGTTATATGAACAACTAGTGTAATATGTACATTAAAATATGTGACTGTGGAGCACATATTACATCGATTATCGCCTATAAGCAATGTAATATGTCTCTTATGGGTGCTCTTTCTTTTGAATTATTTAAGTCAAATTTTGGTACTTTACAACGGGGTTTACAACTGATGTAATATGTGATGGACATTTTATATCAATGAGATCTACATTGGTGGTATAACCGATTTAACATATTTCCTAGAATCGATATAATATGCTTTATTTGCACTACTGTTGGGCTCAGGAGTAATTTGTTCAAACTCTCATATATTGAGGTGATATTTATCTATAATATTTCATCTCTTGATTGATGATTGATATTATCATTTTATTCTCAAAGCTTGAATTATTCATGATTTTGATCCTTAAATCTAACTTGAAAGATTTTTAAGAATCTGACCTAAATGATAATGCTTAACATATTTGAATGCTAGGAATAAATTTGAAATGTTAATTTCTTTATAACATTTGTTCATAATGATAAGGAGTTTTTATAAATATGCGAGGAATCAATTTAAGAGGCTCTCTTAATAATTTTGTATGCGAGCATTCAATATGAATGATTTTTATATGTGCATCAATATCAATCAAGACTGAATATCATAATCTTTTGTGAAAATACATGAGTGAGAAGGATGAACCCCAACCCCAATTTTCGCATTTGGATCATGCAAATCTTTTACTTTGCTTTATTTACATTCTTGCAAATTCAAACAACAAACTTTTACATATTGTTTCCTATTTAGTGAATATTATACTTGAGAATTCAACTATTCCTCTTGGTTCGATATTCATCTTTAGGGATAAATTTATTACTTCTGGCATGGTACACTTGTTGTAAAATAGTCATCAGAGGGTTCAAAGGATGAGGAACCACGAGCTCCTTAAGAAAAAGACAGCTACGAGTAATCTAATTTGTCAATGTTGCCAGTAAGAGAGGGAGGAGACGCATGTCGACAATCACTTTCATTGATGATGACTTTCACTCCATTGATCCAAACCATGACGACCCCATGTTTATCACAATAGAGTGGGTTAACTTTACGATCATGAAAACCTTAGAGGACAAAGGAATCTTAATGGATATCTTATACTCGAAAATCGTCTGGTATTTGAGGTTGTCTTAAGATGTTATAATCATATACAATAGAAAAATCGTCGACTTCTCAAGTGAGTATGTTGACACATGAGGTTACATTGACTTTTACACCAAGTTCGGAGAAGGTAACAAAAGTTACCAAACAATTAAGGTCAGATATGTCATAGTTGATGCCAACTCCTCGTATAATGTCCTTCTTCAATGTCTTTCCTTGAGCAAGCTCAGGGCCATTTGTCGAAATTACATCTTGCAATGAAGTTCTCATTCGTGCACGGAAGGGGGCTTACTTGCATGTTGACCAGTGTTATGCAACCAGTGTGAGGACGGTAGCCAACTTGCACAACCAAAGCGTGAGACGTGAGGAACCACCGAATGGTTGCCATGGCCTACCTAGATCCTCAGCTCAATCATGATGTGAATATGGAATAGAAAGAAGAGACAGTCCTTTGGCAACTTGAAGCAGAAGCGCAAAACATGCCTCTAGGCACAAACATGACCAAAGAAGAGGCAGAGCTCGTCCTCAGGGTACTAACAAAGAATCGAGACTTGTTTGCTTGGATGGAGGCATATATGTCATGTATAAATCCTCGCATAATCTCGTATAGGCTATTGATATGCAAGGAAGGGAAACATGTCACCATAAAAAAGTAAGACTCAAATAAGAAAGAAGGTTAGCAGCGAAGGAAGAAGTGTAAAAGATCTTAAGGGCAGGCTTCATCCAAGAAGTACATTATACAACTTGCGGGAAAATATAGTCCTAATGAAAAATAATAATGGACAATGGTGAATATGTACAGACTACACAGAACTCAATAAAGCATTGTCGAAAGACGTCTACCCATTCGTAGCGTAGACCGACTTGTGGATGGCACCGTCGAGCACAAGCTGTTGAGCTTCCATGATGCATACTAGGGATATAATAAAATCCCCATGTATGTTAAGGATAAGGAAAATACGACATTCTTGACCAAAATAACAAATTTTTGTTATGAAGTAATGTTTTTCAGCCTTAAGAACATCAGAGTAACCTACCCACCACTGATGGTTCAGGTTTGTAAGGAATAAATAGGAAAAACTGTAAAAGTGTATGTCAATTACATGATAGTCAAGTCTGATACCATAGAGTAACATATGGCCGACCTCGCATAGGTCTTCAACAACTCCATAAGTATCAAATGAGGTTTAACTCAAAGAAATGTGTCTTTGAGGTTGAATGGGGGGAATTTTTAGGCTTCATATTAACACACCGAGGCATTGATGCAAACCCAAACAAATGTCAAACAATAATGATAATGTGGAACTCAAGGAACTTGAAGGAAATACAAATATTGATAGACCATTTGACCTCTCTATCCCATTTCCTGCTAAGGTTGACCGAAAAGATTAATCCAATTTTGAAGCTGATAAAGAAGGTCAAAAGGTTTGATTGGTACAACACTTGCGAAGAGGCTTTCTCGAAAATAAAAACCTCAATCTCGTCTCCTTCCACCCTCAACAACTTCTGTTGGGACAACAACTACGAGTATATGTATCTGTGAGAAGAAATGGTCAGCATAGCCCTGATGCAGGGAAAATAGAACTAAAGATAGTTTACTTCGTCAGTCGAGTGTTCCTAGACTTCAAGACTAGGTTCCAACTAATAGAAAAGGTTGCTCTAGCCCCCATTCATATGGTGAGGAGGCTGAGGATATATTTTGAAAGTCATAAAATTCTTGTCAAAATTGATTGCCTGATATACAAGATGTTAAAGAAGCTCGAGGTAGCGGGACAACTGATACCTGTGTATAGTTGTCCAAGTTTGGAATCAAATATCAGTTGAGAGGTCTAATTAAGTCGCAATGCCTTGCTGACTTCATATCCGAGTTACAGGGAACTGATAACCAGCCAACAAAAATGTGGATTTTATTTATTGACGGTTCATCAAATAAAAAAACCAAACAATGTAGGAAATGCATTAGAAGGACCGGGAGACTTAAGGATATAATAATCCCTCTACTTCAACTTGTAGATGTCAAAAAACCAAGATGAGTACAAAGCACTTATTGTGTACCTACTCCTAGCAAGAGACATAGGGTCCAACATATCCTGTGTAAAACTGACTTGCAGCTGACGATTGGGCACATGAACAAATAGTTCCAGGTCAATGAGCCCTTTCTCTAAGCTAATGAAGGAGTTTAAGGAGGTCAACCTATGTATGACTAGAAAATAATTCTCGAGAAGACTTACTAGTAAAACGGGAAAATACCAAAAGGAAAAATTGGCACATAACAATGATTCAACAAACGTATCATCACTGATAGTGTCCTTGGAAGAATGCATGAACACTAAGTGAAAAGCTGATTGGATTCAACAAATTAAGAACTTCCTCGCCAATCAAGACTTAGAGGCGAAACATAGCGTTAGGTCCATGGTTAAAAAGGCTTATTGATTCCTTATAATAGAATAACTTGTACAAGATGTTACTTAACCCTATTAATGAGATGCTTGACGAAGAAGAATCCAAGTATGTGATGAACGAGCTCCACAATGGAATATGTGGCCTCCACTCGGGGCTAGAGAACTATGCCAACAAGAGTACTCAAGGTCGAGTATTATTAGCCAATTCTGAGAAAAGACCATGCCAAGGATGTAAAAAATCGTAAAAGTTGCCAAAAGAATGGTCACCTACCTCATATACCTTTTACCCAAGGAATTACTTGGAATTAATATCCTTAACTATTCTCCTTATGAGGAATCGACATAATGAAATTGTTTCCTCCAACACTAGGACAACATTGTTTTGTATTAGTTGTAATAGAATACTTCACTAAGTGCATCCAAGTCAAACCCCTTGCAAGAATCACAACCAAACAAGTTCAATTTTTTTTGAAAGAACATCATCTATCAGTTCGGGATCCTACACACCATCATTACAGATAATTGAAGATATTTCACTGACTGAGAGCTTTGTAAGTTCTATCGTAACCTTTATATCAAGAACCCCACGAATTCAATAGAACAACCACAAACAAATGGACAAGCTGAGACAATGAATAAAGTCATCCTGGTCAAATTGAAAAAATGGTTAGCCAATGCAAAAGAAAAGTGGACAGAAGAGCTTTTAGAAATACTTTGGACATATTGGTGTATCCCACATTCTACAACAGGGAAATCACCCTACAATCTGACACACAAGACAAATACCCTGCTACCTGTAGAGGTTGGAGAACCGAAAATTCAAAGGAATCTTACTAACCTATGCATAAACAACGAATGTCTCTGAGCCAAGCTGGACCTCATTGAGGAGTTGTGTGACAAGGCCAAGATATGAGAAGAGGAGTGTAAATGAAAGACAAATCGATACAATGTGAAGGTTAAACCCAAAGCCTTCGAAAAAGGAGACCTCGTATAGAGAACAAGGAGCGAAGTACGAAAGGACTTGACTGATAGAAAACTCGCCCCAAATTGGAAGGTCCTTTCTGAATCAAGGAAAACTTTCACTACAAGGCCTATCACATTGAAGAATTGAATGGTAGGGACATATCAATGACCTGGAATGCCAACCACTTAAAGTTTTACTTCAATTAAATGATGTCACACGTGTATTCTTTCCTACCACTTACATTTTTTTTCCTTAAGTTGAGTTTTGACTAAGAAGGTTTTAACGGGGCACTAGTGATTATGAAAATATGTTACCTTCAATTTTAAAAAAATGCAAACGTTCCAAGTCAAAGATGTGATAAGTGTCATAATTCATTAATATTTCATACAAAAAGATTGACACTTATGGACTTTAATTGATAAAATAATTACAATTTAACCTCTAATTTAGGAATTTTAACCCTTTTACTTATTTTTGGATTATGAGATGAATAAGAATGATTTATTCTCAATTTTGTGTTATTTTCAAGAATTTAAGGATAGATGAAGCATATAAATATATTATGAATAAAGATGTCACTTAACCCAAGCCCAATTAGGTTAAATAAAAGGCATGAAGCATAACCTTAGACAACATTGGGATCATTGGAAGGAACCAAAGGAAGGAAACCCCAAAGGAGGCAACCATCAAGTAGAAACGCTCTGGATTTTCTTTTCTTGTTGTCCATGCTTGTATTAGCCACCATGAATGGCTAATTTATTTTTTTTGGGATTGGGAGTAATTTGTTCCAACCTTTATGTATTGAGGTGATATTTATAATATTCACTTCTTGATTGATGTTTGGTATTATCATTTTATTCTCAAAGCTTGAAACTATTCATGACTTTGATCCTTAGATTTGCCTAAAAAGTACTTTCGGGCATCTGACCTAAATGATAATGCTTAACATATTTTAATGCTAGGAATAGATTTTAAATGTTAATTGCTTTACAACATCTGTTTGTAATGATAAAGATTTTTTTATAAATATGCGAGGAATCAATATTTAGGAGACTCTCTTTATAATTTTATATGCAAGGACTGTGCATGAATGTCAAACAAGATGGAATGTTATATGTTTAAAATTACAGACGAGTAAAAAGGATTAACCTCATTCCCACTTTTCTTAATTGATGTACTCATTTACTTTGCTTTTATTTATTTTTCATGCAAACTATTGTCAATATCAAATCAAATTATTGTAAATATTCTTATATTTAGTAAATGCTACTATTAGAATTTTAAATAATTGTTCCTTAGAGTAAAGGGGATTATAATATGTTTTGAATTATTGTTAGATGTGTTGCTTTAATAAAACACTATGAATTTTTTGTATAGAAAATTGATTTTGTAATGAACTAATCAATTATTTGTAAAGATAATCATTGTTCTTTTTTTAAAAGCACAACTTGAACAATCTAATTACTTATTTTAAAAGATAATTGAATAAATACAAACCTTGTATATACATCAAGTTTGAGATAATTGATTATGTTTAAGATTAATATATTATTTTTCTCATTGTTGAATTTGGAAACCCAATAAGAACAATCTAATTGAATATTAAAGCAATAATAATCGATTATCACCAAACATGTAATTTGATACCAATTCAAGATAATCAATTAATATTAAAGATGATTGATGACCACACTTAGAGCATTTTTAAAAGAATTTTGAAAATTTGATTAAGTTTAGAATAATGGAATTTGATGAAAGTTCTACATAGTCTAGCCCTTATTGAAGATGTGAGCTTTGATGTATCAAATCCACATGAAACCTGAAGCTATGCTGCTTTCTGAGTGTGGGTTTAGTTTAAGCTGTTTAGAATCTTTGTTAAGATCAGTCCTTGAAGCCTACACAAAGCTTGATTAAATCTGTTTTAAGAAACTAAGTGTTTTTCCAAGCAAAGGGAAAACAACCGGTTGATTTGTCGAAATAATCGGTTGTTTGTCACTTAGCTGGCTGGAAATTTTGAAACTGCTTTTTGAATCAGTTGTGTATCTGCTTGACTCATTCAACCGGTTAAATGTGTGTTTTCATAACAGTTTTTTGAAAACTTATTTTAATTGATTCAGTTGTTCAAATCTTCCTTAAACGGTTGCTTTTCAAAGGCTATAAATAAGGTTTTCATTCAAATCAAAATATACAATAAATACAACAAGTATTGATTCAGATTTGAGAAAAAAGATTGGTTTTTGAAAGTGTTTTCAAAAAGAGCAAGAGTGCTCTCAAGCTTTGTTGTGGTGACAAGTGTTGATCATAGGATCTCTGGTCGTAATACTAAGTGTTTTCTATCCTTACTTAGTATCTTGTAATTGTACTTATTTTACATATTGTTTGTATTTGAAATCCTGTAAAGACAGAGGTTATCCTGTCTTGAGGTGTGAAGTTTTGCAAAGGGGGTGAGAAGGCTTTGTGGGATTCAAAGTCACCTCTTTGTAGTGTGTGCTTGTAATCTGTGTTGATTACTAGTGGAAACTCAGAGGTTTGTCAGAGAATTGGATGTAGCTCAGGGATTGAGTGAACCAGTGTAAACCTTGTGTGTAAATCTCTCTTTCTCTCAAACTCTCTAACTATTTGATATTTTCGTTGCTATAAACAACCAATTAAAACGCAGTTTTAACAGGTTAAAATTTTGATATTTGTTTCTTTTGGATTGTTTGATTGCCTTCCTTAAGTGCTTATCTGAGTTGTTTGTTAAAGATTCATTCTAGACCAAGTATTTGCGAAAATCTTTGATAAAACAATTCACCCCCCTCTTGTTTAAGCCATCAATTCTTACAGCCTTAACCTACCGATATGTATGAATCAGACTTAATGACGCACGAAAGCAATAATATACAATACAAATGAGTTAGTTTATATTCAAAACACAACTACAAAATAAAGGAGTCTTTAAAATTTGTATTCCTTAATCAACTTAATGAACATAAGATAAATGTTTTGAAGAATCGGTTCTTGAATCCTAAGATATTAAGATAAAATCTAATGAAGGAGAATTACTTTTGAGACAATGCTTTAAAAAATATCTTAATTTCTCATATATTCAAAAGTGATTTACAAAATTGAAAATTATATATAAAATGGAAAACTTGAAATTCAAATACAAATCCTATATCTAAACATGGTCATGAGTTGTAGGTCTCATCATGCCTTTTAGGTTAAAAGCTAGGTTACGATGTCCAAATTGTTTAGGCCCTAATCCAAATTTTTTAGTGTGTCATTCAGTGTGAGGGTGTATACGTGTTTTATGAGGGATATGAGGGAGAAATAAGGTGTGTGAGAGATAAAGAAAAAAGGTATATGGTGTTGTGTCCCTACAGAGTGAGAATGTGGAGAAAAGAAGGTGAGGAAAATGCAATAATAAAGAGTGAGGTGGTCTTGGAATAAGTGGAAAAGGGTACAATGATATTTTACTCCAACTCACAACTTCAAGCTTCTTTTATCTTAAATCTTTCTAGAGAAAAGTTGTCATCTGTTTCAAGTGAATCTACCATGGACAATTCTAAATATTTAGCACAATTTAAAGTGAACAATTTTCAAGGAGAAAAAAGTTTGAAAAATTATATTTTGACACCCTATCAATCACTTCACTTAACTGTTAGAATGTATGACCGAAACAATAGGGGATGAATTATTTTTGCAAGATTTTTACAAAAAATGGAAGTAGATTGAAAAGATCAGTTAAATCAATCACTTGATTTATCTGTTGAACTAGTTATTTAATAGGTTAACAGGCCTTGTGAAATATATAAACCAGTTGTTTTATCAAAACAATTGATTGTTTAATGCAAAACACCCAAAACAATATTTAAATTAGTTTATCAACGTAGGGAAGAGAGATTCACACAAAGAGATTTATACTGGTTCACTCTTAACCCAAGAGCTACATCCAGTCCCCAGCACACCACTACGAATTCACTAAGAAATTAAAATAGATTACACCATAGCCAAGAGAGTTGATCTTGAACCCCTCTAGAACACACCACACTTTTAACCTAAAACAACACAATTTATAGAAACACTATCTGAATTTTTTTTACACACAATACAAAATTGAGAGAAAGAATAAGAATACACCTGGGCTTTACAAAGCTAAAGAACAATAGAACAAAAAACCCATATTCCTATTTCACACAAGTAATGATCCAAGATGACAAGGTTAATTCTCAAAGCTCTTTGATCTTCACTTGAAAAACATTTTCAATGACCTCTCTTGTTGTTTTTCAAATGATCATAAAATAGTCCTTATATAGACTTTAAAAGATAATTAAAACAAGTTTCTCATTAAAGGAAATTTGTTAAAAGCATTTAAACACAATTTGGAAATCATAATAGAATTCTGTAAAAATCACTTAATTTATTTTTAAAACAAACTAATTGTTTTCATTTTCTGTTAAAAACTCAACATAAAAAGTCAATTCATTTCTCGAAATAACTAACTGATTTTGCTTTACAGAAAAGAAAAAAGAAAAAAATCATTTTAAAATCATTTTAAAAACCTTAAGTGTAATTCAATCGATTGTCGTGATAAATCAACCTGTTGAAAAACCTATTGTAGTCATCAAACTTTGAACAAAAGATTTTTTAACTAATTTAAAACACGAAGCAACTAACTTAAATTAACACAAATTTGAAAAAAAAAACTTTCAAAAAAGATTTAGAATTGTATGAACTTGGATCATAACTACTTGTAAATTAACAAATCAAAATGTACTTAACTACACTGACACACAACAACAAATTATTCAAGTCTTCAAGCTGGATTTGGAAATCATCAAAGCATTTTGTTTAAAACTTTCCCCCTATTTGTGAAGACAAATCTTTGGTTGTTTGTGTTATATATTTTGAATTTAAAGAGATCTTGTAAAATAGAAAGATATATCATGCAATCCAAACAAACACAAGTATAGCAAGATAACTCATATAGATTATAAAGAACACCAGTTTTATAGTTTTTGCATAACCACATTGTACCAGAAAACCAAAAAAGAAAGTAGTTCAAAGTGCAGTAGCAAATTTTAAAAGAAATTACAACCAAGTAAACAAATAAATTATCCCCCTTTTGTCTTCACAAATTGACAAAGATAAGGGTTTTCAATAAACATTTTGAAAATCAAGGGTTCCCAATTCTTTAGGTAAGAGATAAAACGTTTCACGAGGTAGAGGTTTGGTAAAAATATCAGCTAGCTGTTTTTTAGTTTCAACAAACTAAATATCATAGTCACCATTACTTACATGATCCCTTTTGCAGTGATATCGGATCTCAATATGATTAGTTCTTGAGTGTTGAATCTGATTCTTTGTAAGGTTGACTGCACTTGTATTTGTTGAACAAGATGCTTTGATGTCTCCAAATTCAAGTGGAAAGCTTGAATACCTTGTTGCTATTGTGTGTGTGTCTAGTTGTTTGAAACTTGTTAATTTACTCATTAAGTTGATCCAAGTTCATTTGAATCTTTAACCTTTTGAAAAAATGGGTTTTCTAAAAAGTTGTTGAAATTTCAACAGGTTGAAATTTCGAAACAACAGGTTGTTTTACCTTAATAGTTTTTGAAAAGGTTTTAAAAGCTTAACTTTGTTGTCAAGTCAATTCAACCGATTGTTTCGACAAATCAATTGATTGGTTTTCTTGAAAACCTTAACATAATTCTGTTAAGTGGCTTTAATATGTTTTAAATGATCTTAACTGTTGAATCAAGTGTGTTCAAGCTTTGAAGAATCCAAATCCTTTAAGTTTGATGGAAGGCTTGATGTGCTTGTTGTTGCTGAGATGTTTTAGAATATGATCTGGGGTAGATTATCTGTGTAAATCCACTCTTAATTGAATCCAAAGCTTAAGTATTCTAAAACCTTTTGAATTGAAAGTGTTTTTCAAACTAAGTGAAAAACAACCTGTTGTTTTGTCGAAACAACTGATTGTTTTATACTTAGATATTTTAAGAAAGGTTGAAAACTATTTTTGGTGGTTGACTTGCTGTCAAACCAAAACAACCGATTGATTCGAGCATTCAATCGATTGTTTGTTTTGAAACCATAACAAAAAACTATTTTGTGTTTTGACTGAGCTTTAAATGATTTTATAACTAAATGCGCTCCTGTTTTTAATGCTTTGACCAATCTTTTAAAGCTATAAATAGTTTGTTCAGCTTTTGTAACAAACAAGAACTGATATTTAATCATAGAAAAACATATTTGAGTTTTTCATTGATTTTGCTTTTCAAGAGTTTAAAGATTGCTTTGATCAAGAGATAGTGGAATAGGATTTTCATCTTGTATTGATTTCAGATCATTCTGTAACAAGTGTAATCCTTCTGTACTTTGTGTAAACTCTGGTGTGTGAAGTCGAGAAGTGTTGTGTGCTCTCTTGAGGTTGTCAAGATCAACATTCTTGGTGGTGTTTGTGCTGAGCCAAAGGAAGTGTGTGTCTTGAGGGGATCAAGGTCACTTCTTTGGTGGTGTGTGTAAGTAATCTAGGTTTGATTGC
>Ga0123342_1003336_pt1 | contig 25839 bp, 20 predicted proteins | sample Turbeawhitnodule_FD_89960 | JGI IMG/M metagenome (GOLD analysis project Ga0123342, IMG submission 89960) | Root nodule microbial communities of legume samples collected from Mexico - Turtle bean Mexico white nodule | ecosystem: Host-associated > Plants > Roots > Nodule | place: Mexico: Nepantla...
AATAAAAATATTCTTTAAAATACTCCTACTTATAAAGTAAAATTGCTTCATGACACGTCCTTTTCATCATTTCAGAACTGAACAATTGTATTTATTGTTCTTTTTAAGAACATTTAATACTTACGTTTTAACTTCAACTTTAACTTAAAAATATAAAATCCTAACAAATAAGTTTCCTTCTATAGGACACTATCTAGAACCATTCTTCTATCACTCTAAGCCTTTTATGCGCAGGGCTAATTCACTTCCTCAAAAGTTACTAAACAAAATTTCTCACAAAATAAATAACATATTAATATTATCCATAAATAATTAATTGATTAAAATATACAAATAAAATAACAAACCAATGTAAAATAAAAAAGGTTAAAATTATCATTCTTAAAAATAAAAAACTAAAACTATAAGAAAAAAAATCAAAATCATTGATTAAAATGACAAGAATATAAAAAGAATTACATTTTTTACCCTAATAAATTCAAAATTGCACTTACACTGTATAGGCAAAGAGAGCATAGGTAGTACCTGATACTGGGCGTACAATTGCTGACGTGTCGGTGATCCTCTGATTTCTTCTTTTGAGTCTCTTTCCACAAATGTTGATGCTTAGTCGGGGGTGACCTAGAAAGGGTACTCCAATGATCAAGTAAGTATTTTGTGTAAAGAGTGTATATTGGTAATTGATAAAAGCGTACCTTACACCTCTGTAGAGGTGTTTATTTATAGTTTTGGTCATGCGTCCTTATGGTAATAGGCTAAATCAATCAAGTATCAGTTAACAACTGATTTGTAGCATAATCCATGACTTATAAGAAAGTATAGATATATTTAGAGAATATCTATAATTGGTTAATCGATACCTAGCTGATTTGTCAGAGGTATTTCCCGCATATTTTGGGACATGAATGTGACTTATTAAGTGCCCTAGTAACTATTGTTACTGTCATTTATTTCATGTCTTGAGATATTCTTTGACATGATTGGTCGGTCACAGAGGTCGAGAGTAGCTCATCCGGTACATACCGGTACACTTGCCCCCAGACTCTAAGAAATTAATTTATGAAGAGTCATGGAATGACCGTTGGAGTTCCCGAGACGAGATGTGACTATTGTGTGCATTAAATGCTTGGCAGAGATGTGACGCTTGCTTTTTCGAAAAAAATTCGTCGTTTTGTGAGTACTGTTTAATCAGAGAGTTCTAACAGTTGAGATTTAGTGTCGTTTCATATGTCGAATGGCACGAGCTATTGGATGAATGCTGATCTAACGGTGCCGAGCAGTTCACATGATAATCTCTTTCCTCTTTGGTTTCCTATAAATAAAACCTCATTTAAACGAAGTAAGGTTTATTTCTTAATTATTGTGCTATAGAGTTTACTTAGTTTGCTCTAAGTGTCGGGTCTACCAACTTTCTTTCACTTTTCTTGCACCAAGGTTAATAATGTATTCTTCCGCCGATCTTTCTGATAGTATTTTAAATATTGAGTCTTATGAGCTTACCCACACCGCATCTGGTGGAGTGAGAGACGTGAGTGGATTAGACCACTCGGTCGACCTTAGGCCAGATTGTCTGAGCTACGAGTGGGTCTATCCACGCATCTTGGACGTCCCTACTTGCTTCAGGGGTCCAAATGCTTTGGATAAGTTTTTATCCAAAGTGTCCATCTTGAAACCCAATTCACCTTTAGATGCACTGGCTGTCGACATTCGTGGCCACAACCAGGAAAGCGCTTCTCTAGATTTTTTTTTGTATAGAACACATTTTTTAACGATTTACTTGTCATCCTCCCCTTTGATGAATTTACCATGGGGTCCTTCAGATCCTTAATGAGGCGCCAACCCAGTTGCATTCCAACTCGTGGGCGACCCTTCAAGCTTTTAGGATTCTTTATGATACTTTCAAGCTATTACCCACTCCTCAATCTTTTTTATTCTATTATAACTCTCATTCGAGTACTCCAGTGAGTTAGCTGTCTTTGACATGTCGACCAGGGAGTATTCAATTTGCACCCTATACCTCATTGTATAAAAATTTCAAAGAAATATAATTTCAAAATTTTTGTGGAGCCGGATGGCAAACCCTACTTTTATGATGCAAAAGGGAGAACAAAATTTCCTTTTCATTGGACCCAAAATCCGACAAGACATGTCTCCTGACCGAGGTGCTCGATGATTCCTTGGGAAAAATAAATTCTTTGTGTACTCGACCAACTCCCGAATAAGTTACCTACTTGGAAGTTGGTAGCTTTGTACAAGTCGTCTAAGAGATGGACGGATTTTACTGGTATATGAACTTCTTATGTGCACGATTGTATTCATTATTTTGACGAGGTGTTTAATTCATTTGTGTTTTGCACCATCATGTCGCGCGTAGATCCCGAGTCGGCAAATTATCTTAAACAATTAAGAAGGCAGGCAACCGCAAGAAAACTAAGCATTTTCGATTTACTTGGGACGGGGAACTCAACCCCTACGGTCGACATGGTGCCACCGAAGGTGATCACACCTCTAGTGATCCCAAAAAGATGGGTCGAGTAACAAAATTTACACAACAAAGGGTAGAGGTGGGGTTGTCCTCTTGCCAGCCAACCATGCTCGGCCAACACCTACAATTGGCTCAAGGTATCCATGTTGCGATGACTCTGGAAGAAGAGAGAATTTTGGCAACCGTCTCGACAAATGCCCTAGTGGCGAAGCTGACCGAGATTCATAGTCGCGCCTTGTTTATTCGTGAGACGCTGGGGAAGAGCTGAAGAGGAACTTGGCCACCATGATGGCGAAGCTAAAGGCAGATATGCAAATTCCCTCAAGACTACCCATGAGACGATGGGGAAATTGGATGAAAAACTGTGCCAAGTCACCAAGAAGGCCGACAAGGTGAAAAGGGAGGTGGCCGTGTGGAAGGTCGAGGCCGAGGCGGGGAAGATTGACCTCACCAAATATCAAGACGAAACCGCGGAGAGGGAGAAGACATTATCCACCAAATTGGAGAAATGCTAATCCTTCATCTTGCAAATAAGTAAGAACTGTTTTTATCAGGACCTTCATTAGGTGGCCATGGGGTTCCTTTGGAGAATGGCCGGTACGACATGAACAAGGATGTCGTAGATGACAAATTGTTGCCGGTCGGCGAAGATGAAGAAAATGGAGCAAAGAATGGAAAAGGCCAAGGAGATAACCTTGGCGGCGCTCATATAGAAGCCGAAGCCTCCGTGGAGGAGGTTATCAAACCTTTATAAATATATTCGTAATATCTTGAACCCGAGATATGGGTACTGAACAAGTCTTAATTTTTGCACTTTTTTTTTGCTTTGAACACTTTGTTTGTAACATTTTGCGTTCGCTGATAACATCTTTAACTTTGATTATGCTTGCTTCCATAGTGATAATGTTCTGGCTGACCGAGCCGTTTGCAATCCGTCTTCAATAATTTGGAACGAACGCGTTCAATGCTTTAAAAACACAATTAGCAATTGCTGATTGATCCTATAAATTTCCTTAAACAACTTATAGTTATAGATGTTGCATATTAAGTCGAGCATCAGGAGTAACATAATTTAAACTATAGCAATCCAAATAACTTCGTTCGATCAACGTGGCGTAATAAGTTGGTCATAGTATAAGGCCTGTTCTTTTTATAAGCCATCGTGCGTTGGGACGAGATTGGTGCTTGGAGTCAAGGATGACTTTTATAACCGCCAATTGCATGGTAAATTTATTTGGTAACCTTGACGATTTTGAAGTGAGAACTTCGATTTTATTCTAACCGCGATAGATATTTGTACTGGCCAAGGAGTTGGCTTTTGATGGATTTGGAGTAAAAACTCCTATTCTGATCGTGTTAGTGGTAGAGTGTACTGGTCGAGAAGGTATTCTCGATGAATTTAGTTGAAATTTCTTATTTTATTTTGATCACGTTCAGTGATAGTGGTTTGTATTTGTCAATGAGTTATTCTTGATAACTTAAGTTGGGGTGCAATCGGTTGTACCAGTCAAGAAGGTATTCTTGATAAATGCAGTTGGAGTTAAGACTCCAAACCCAGAACGCATGAGCGATAGGTGGTACCGGTCGAGAAAGTATTCTTGATAAATGCAGTTGAAGTTAAGACTCCTATTTTATTCTGGCCACACGGGACGATAACAAGTTATACTGGTCGAGGGGTTATCCCCGATAAATGTAGTTGGAGTGAAAACTCTTATTATACTACGATCGTTCTAGGCGATAGTTATTTAAGCTGGTCGAGGGGTTATCCTCGATGAATTCAGTTAGAGTGAAAACACCTTTTACTTTGATCGCTTGGGGTGATAGTGTGATAATGGTTTGGTCGGCCGGTAAGGATCACTAACATTTGAGCGGCAGCCAATACCGAGTAATCCTCGTCAACAGTGTATAAATAATCAAGAATATATTTTAAATGCCTTGTAAAAACCTTCTTGGTCAAAAACCCTCCTTAGGGATAAAACAACCGAGTGAGGAAAGAGTACACTATTTTCATTGAATTTTATCAACTATAATAAAATTTGAGTTGCGTGACATTCCACATTCTCAATACAATTTTGCCTGATAGAAATTCTAGATAATAGGCCCCGCCGGCCGCTATGTCTGAAATGCGGAAAGATCCTTCCCAATTGCTCGAGAATTTGCCCTCATTTTTCTGGGCATCGTTGGACATCCGCCAGACCAAATCTCTCTTTTGGAAGCTTCTTGGTTTTAACATCAAGTTATACCTTCTTGCCGCCCGAACCTTGCATGCTTCTTCCCTTATCTTTCTTTTGTCCCTGAATTCGTTGATTAGGTCGAGGCCAACCGAAAAAGTTTATTTGTTAAGATTCAAATCCAGAATTTTCGTTATAGAAAAGGCTCTTTGACTTCAATTGGGATCATAACTTTTGTTTTATATGTCAGGCTATATGGGATTTCCTTTGTAGTAGATTGTGGTGTACACCGGTAAGCCTACAAGACTTTGAGAAGCTCTTCAGTCTACTTACCTTTAGCTGGTTCAAGTCCCTTTTTTAATTAATTAAGAATGATTTTATTGGTGGCCTCGACTTGGTCGTTGGTTTGCTGGTGTCCACTGAGCTCGTGATATGTTTAATATCAAGTTTTTTATAAAATTCAGTCAATCCTCAGTCGGTAAATTGTTGACCGTTGTCAGTGATAATGACATGTGGTATTCCAAAACGGCACATAATGCTTTTCCATACAAAGTTTTGGACATTCCGTACTGTGATGGCCGTCAGGGATTTGACCTCTATCCACATGGTAGAATAGTCTATTCCCACTAAAAGAAATTTACATTGCCCCTTTCTTGGAGTAAAGGGTCCGATGATATCCATTTCCCATTTCACAAATGGCCATGAGGAGAGAGTATAATGAAGGTCCTCAAGCCTTTGATGAGATAAGCTACCATATTCCTGGCACTTCACACATTTTCGCACAAAATCTATACAATCACTCTGTACGGTCGACCAATAATAATTTGCCTGTAATATCTTAGCAGCCATTGTTATTGCTCTCGAGTGCGTACCACATACCCTATCGTGTATTTCCTGCATGACATAGTCAGCTTGGTTAGGGGTGATACATTTTAAGAGAGGTCGAGTGTATCCTCGACGGTAAAGATCCTGGTCGATAAGAAGAAATCGAGCGGCTTGCTGCCTCATTAATTTTTCTGAGTGTGCCCCGTTGTTCTCATCTATTAAAATTTGTTTGATGGGTGTCATCCAATTTGGTTGTACATCAGCCGTCATGCACTCATCTGAACTAATACTAGGGTTGTTCAGGGTAACGTAGATGACCGACGATGGAGCCCTTTCTTTTTTTATCGTGGCTAGATGTGAGAGCATATCAGCTCGGGCATTGTGTTCACGGCGGATGTGCTGGATCATTACCTCAGTAAATCTAGCAATCAAATTTTGAACGAAATGATAATATCGATGTAGCAATGATTCTTTGACTTTGAATTCTCCCTTAAGTTGACCGACAACAAGTTGGGAGTTAATTTTGCAAATGAGCCTTTTTACCTCCAAATTGAAGGCTAGATTGAGACCGGCTATGATAGTTTCATACTTGGCCTGATTGTTTGACGTTTTGAAATCAAATTTCAATGCTTACTCTAGAATAACATCACATGGTCCTTCGAGCACCACCCCTGCACCGCATGATTTGCTGTTGGAGGAACCATTAACATGCAAATTCCATTGAGAGTCCTCCTTCTCGGTCGAACGAGAGCTTAACTCAGCTACAAAATCGACTAAAGCTTGCTTTAATTTCCCTTTTGAGCTGGTACTGAATTTGAAATTATGAGAACTCCACGACCCATCTTATCATTCGTTCATCGAAGTCTGGTTTTGCTAATATCTTCATTATGGGATAGTCTGTTTTGACTATGATGCGATAATTCTGGAAGTACATGCGCATTCGTCATGCTATTATCACTAAGGCTAAGGAAACCTTCTCAATCATTCGGTAGCGAACCTCGACACCGTGAAGTACTCGACTGATAAAATACATCAGTCGCTCCTCATTTTCAATCTTTTGAACCAATGTTGCGCTGATCGCATCCTCTAAGACAACGAGGTAAACTGTGATGGGTTTCGTGGCGTTTGATTTATTGCTAATTTACATATAAAATAATCCCTAACTTATACATTTATACCTTTTTACATTTCTTATGATTTTTATTTGAATAAGAGCATTTTATTCTCAAATTTGGTCTTAATTGCAGGTTTATAGGAAAGATTGAATATTTGGATAAAAGATGAATGATTTCAGCTAAAAAGAGAAAGCTGGAAAGTCCCAAAATGGAGAAAAGTGCTGAAAAAGCCAATTTTGCAACAGGAGATTCTCGCTCAAGCGAGAATGCTCCAGAATAGTTTTTGGATATCGACGCCTTTCTCACTTAAGCAAGAATTCCTCGCTTGAGCGATAATGCATAAGACATATTGGACCTTTTTTTTATGTTTTATCACTTAACCCATCAGTGCGACACAGGAAACAACCTAACCCGAGAAAATTAGGTTAAATAGGGGCCCAGAGACTCAACCCTAGTGTACCAGATTGAGAGGAAACCACCATTGAGTGAATTGTAACCTAATTGGGAGAATGGAAGGTGCTAGAAGTATTCGTGGCTAACTTTACCCTTTGGGATTGAGAGTAATCTGCTCGAACTCTTATGTATTGAGGTGATATCTTATATATTAATATTCAATTCTTGATTGATTATTGGTATTATTGTTTTACTTCTAAATTTTCGTGACAATTGAGAATCTTAAATCTGTCTGGAAAGTATTTTTAGGGTTCTAACCTAAACAACAATACTTAACATATTTGAGTGCTAGGAATAGACTTGAAATGTGAATTGCTATTAAAGTCTGAGCTTTGTTCTAAGTTGTTCTTATAATTATGCGAGGGATCGATAGTTAAGGAAAATTCTTAAGGATTTTATATGCAAGGAACCGATATAAATGACTTTTATACAGACATCAATTTCAATCATAGAACTTAATATTAACATGCTAATCAAAATACATGAGAGTGAGAGAGATGAAATCTAATCCCTCTTTTTCCAACTTGAAGCAATTAATTCTTTGTTTGTTTTCTTATTAATCATTTCCAACACAATCACTTCAACACTCTTTTTAATTGTTTTGTTTCATATTTAGTGATTATTGTACTCGATAATTCATTGTTCCTTGTAGGATCGATATCCGTCCTCAGGGACAAATTATTATTTCTGACAATACGGTGCACTTGTCGTAGAAAGTCAACAAGTTTTTGGCCCCGTTGTCGGGGAATAAGTTTGATTTATTGATATAATTTCCTAAATATTGTGAATATTTTTTTTATTGTGTTTTATTTTATTTCCAGATTTAATTTTTTTTTATTGTTTTATTTTTATTAGCTTTATTATGGATCGAGGGAAGTTCACATGTGCATCTTATGTTCATCGTCTCGGAGAGGTAAAGGGCGAAGGTCCTCAACCGGTTCAATGCGAGCTTCGTCGAGCTAAGGATCAAGATCAACGAGAGTTACCATGTGTTCTTTTGTTCTCCTTGTAGAAGAAGAGCTTTGATGACTCCAAATCTCCATGGATTGCTTCAAGGCTGATTGTAGCTTAGTTGTGTGTGTTCTGGGGTAGTTTGAATTTGTTAATTCACTCTTAGTTAGAATCTAAAGTTGGTTTAATTCAAATCTTTTTGAAAAGAGTGTTTTATGTATAAGCAGAAAAACAACCAGTTGTTTTATCGTTTCAATTGATTGTTTCATACTTAGCATTTTTGAAACTGGTTTTAGCAGGTTTAAATTTGGTTGACTTTGGTGTCAAACCAATTCAATCGGTTATTTCGACAAAACAACCGACTTTTATTTTTAATTTTCTTAACAAAATTTGGTTAAGTTAGTTAAATCTGCTTTAAATGATTTGAAACTAATTTGGCTTTTACAATAAATGTTTTTCAATTGCTAATTGGAGTATAAATGTTTTGTTTTATGCTCCTAGAATTAACACTTACAAGATCAGTTTGTGAAATCAAGTTTTCTCCAAAATTGCTTAAGGCTTTGGATATTTTTCTAAGAGTGAAGTAGGACTTGTTGTGTACTTTGATTTGATTTGTACCAGGTGTGATCAATCCTATTTCTTTCTTCATTTGTAATTCTGTAAGTACTGGTTTTCACATAGTTAGAGGGTGTTCTGATCTGTGGTGTGATTGTGATGTGCCAAAGGAAGTGAGTGTACTTGAGAGGATCAAGATCACTTCTTTGGTGGTTGTGTGTTTGTAACATGGTTTTTTGTTACTTAGTGGATACCCAGATGTTTCTGGGAACTGGATGTAACTCTTGGTGTAAGAGTGAACCAATATGAAACTGTTTGTGTGATTCTTTCTCTCTCTTAACTCTTTTATATATTTTTTAGTTGTTTTTATATTCTGCTGATAAAAACAACCGATTGAATCACAGAAACAACCGGTTAAATTTTTGGAATTCAACTAAAACTGTTTTATAACTTGTGTTCTTTCATTCCTTTGACTGTGATTCTTCTTTGACTTTCTTCATACCTTCAAACTTTGTGAAAAACGTTTAAAAACAATTGACCCCCCTCTTGTTTAAGGCCTTCAATTCTAACACTCCTTTCTCGGGATCGTTCCCTGGTCGACTCCCTGTAGCCTAAAGCCTTGGCCTTGCTCCTCATAGTTGGGCTTGGCCTTCTTGGGCTTGTCCTTCTTGGGCTTGGGCTACTTGCACTTGGGCTTCTTGGGCTTGGGCCTCATCTTTTGAAAAGACTAATAAGAAGAACTTTAGATGTTTTGGCCCTTGTCCATTCCTCCTATTAATAACATCTTTTTTATTTTCATCAATGAACAACTTCACTCATGAGTAAATGTAGCAACCAGAGCTACCATATTATAAATAAAGAGCTGAGATAAAACAAAAGAGAAAAAAAAAGGAAGACAAAGGATATGAGAAGGAATATTCCTTCTATATTATTTTCCTTACTTAGATCAAAACAAAGAATTTGAATATATAAGCACTGCACTCATTATAGGTCTAGTTAAAGAGACATAATGTAAAATAAAAATCAATAAATACTAAAATAAGAAAAGATAAATTAAAGACTAGACATAAGTACAAAATGAAACAATTAAGAATTAAAAAAGACAAAATTATAGAGATCTTGTATCTTATATTTATAAAGTTTACATCCATAAAAAATTACAGAAAACAAAAATGAAGTAAAGCAACAGATATTGTCCAAATATTACTAGCTTTATCAAACCTAGTACAATCGTATTCTCTAATGGAAAAGCAGTGGATATGATGCATGAAGCATGAAGCATTTATTTATGATACTTGGATGGTGGTGTTACATGAGTTCCATGCAGGTGGTAGTACATCTCTATTTTACGTCCATTCATTTGCTGAAGAGGCCTTGCATTGTGCTTGAATTCTGGCTTCAATGGTGCCTTCAGAAGCTTCAGTTGTTCACTGGATAATGTCCTCAACTGCATATTACACATTTCACAAAATCAATACAAATTTTATCAACCATATATATACTCCCAAAATTTACATCAAAATTCGAAACAATATATACTCTTAAATATATTCCTTTGAATAAAATTTATTAGAACCATAAAATATTGTGATTCATTCTTTTTTTTAACTAGAAAGCATCCTATGCATTGCACATTTTTAAATATATATATATATATATATATATATATATATATATATATATATGTAATGTTACTAACTCCCTTAATATATTAAAGTTATTTTACTTTGTGAATCAATCATGATGTGAAATTTTTACATAACTTTTATAGAGATGAATAAGTGTATGATGTAAGAAGATTTTAAATTAATTGAATGTAAAATAAAAAATATCACTACAAGAAAATCATGAAATAGAAATCAATTTGTAGAAACCAAAAAAATTAGCTGCAATAGTAACTAAATTAGAGACCATTTTAGAAACTAAAAAGAAATTTGGTTTCTAAATTAATTTATATTATTTTCTATTATTGTTAAATAGTTTCTAAATTGGTATCTAATTAGCAACCAAGATTTTTGCTACCAAATTTAGAAACTAAATAATTGGTAGTTAAAACCTTAATTGCTAATTAGATACCAATTTGAAACTATTTAACAATAATAGAAAATAATAGAAACTAATTTAAAAATAATTTTTTTTTAGTTTTTAAAATGTTCTCTATTTTAGTTTCTATTGTAACTAATTATTTTGGTCTCTAAAAATTGGTTTATATTTCATGATTGTTTTGTAGTGTATGTGTATATTGTTGGAGATCAAATATCGATATAAATAAAAATATTTTTTTACAAAAATGGATGCAAACTTTATTTGATAAGTAGGTATTTTAGTTTTTCCTTGTGTATATACCTTTCCAAGAATGATCCAATTGACACCCTCTTTGCATGGTGGAGTGGTGAGAGAGCCAACATATGTATAATACCTCCTGCTGCTTCCATTTATTTCTTCAAAATCAATGGTGCCAATTGCAATTTCCTTTTTCTTACCTAACTCAACCAACTTGTCTTGAAACTGTATCCAAGAGCCACATATTAGCACTAACTTCAAAATTGCATTATTATTGAACCACACGATTTTAAAAATCAACTGAATGTGACTTGCACTGTACCTGGGATATCAAAGGATCTGGATCACCCAATTTGTAGAGCACTGCCATAACAGTTATATTGCTAAGATCTTGGGTGAGGTGGACTAAATGGAGCTCTGCATCATGTCTGTAGTGGATCCAAAATTTTGACAACCATCATATTTAATATAATCATTATAAAATCTATTTAAATTCCATAACACTATTTTTTTTACTATTTTATTTGCTTATTCAAATGAATAATATTTTATTTTAAAATAAGATTGTATTCTTTATAAGAAGGTTTGTTATTTATATAATTTTCCCTTTCAGAAAAATTTGTCAAAGATTGGACATTGACTATTAAAGTGAAAAATAATACTCTTTTTAGCACCTTTTAATAAAATTATAAAATAGTGAATATAATTCGCTAAAAAAATGAAATTTACCAAATTTTATAAAATAGAAAAAATGAGTTTAAAAGTGTGTGTATCCAACATTTTTAAGCTTATTTTATGAAGACCATATGTGCTAGCCCAAAATTAGGAATTTTTTTTTATCTTTGATAAACTATTTTTTTTATTCAAAAACTTGATGGGTAGGCTTCTTATCTATTGCAAATATTTTTTTTAGTTTAATTTAATTAACATCCCTAAACACGCTGCACAACTCATTAATTAGGACATGGAAATAAAGTGAAGAGTTTTTTTTATCAGAAAAAATAATAAAAATTATGGAGTAAACCCCACCAATTGCTATAGAAAAACCTGTAGATAAATCATGATAAAAGAATTGTTACTGAAATTTTTAGAATTAAATAGCTTACAAAGATAGTTGTACAATCTTCAAAAATGAGTTATGTTTGGGGAACCAACATTTTTTTTCATTAAAGAGACATGTACTAAGCTTGGAAAATTTAAGCTAAAATTTGACATTCAAAAAGGTTGTATTAAATATAAACTACTTTTTCTTTTCAGAAAGATTAAAATAGAAAACAAAATCGCAATTATATACTTTTCTACATCTACTAATCCAAATTTTAGATCTCTGAGTACTTATAGTAAGAAAATTATTAAAATAAATTATTATCAAAAAAATATGTGACAAATGAATTTTCAGTGTGAAAGAGGATGTTATACATCATGTTTAAAATTTAATATAAAAAAATATTGGTAAGTAGTTATTCCAATATATTTTTCTTATTACAAATATCTAGAAGATTTAATGATCGAACTAGGACAACAACTAATTTTGCAATTATAATAAATATAAAAAAAAACATATTTAATCCTATAAAAAAAATACATATTTTCTCTATATTTAAGTCATAGTATAGAAGCTCAATTAAAAATTGACATTTGCCGGAAAAAAAATTGACATGCATTGTGGTTAGATCAAATAGAATAACTTTTTCTTTTCAATTTGGTTGAACTTATATATCAGGTCATGTGATAGTAACACAAGCTAAAAAAGATACATTACGCAACTTTGTAGAGCTACCATAAGCCGAAGGTCCATAACCAACTATTTGGCATAAAAAAAAGTAATGTCTTATAACACTTAGATTGGTTTAGAGAGAAAATAATAAGATTTTGTAAAGCAAATTCTTTGAGAAAGCTTAATCTTTTTAAAAAGTGTTATGTTGAAAACACACTCTATCATGTAACAATTCTTATTCTTAATTTTAAAAACAACATGTGAACTTACATACTACCGTTTGCCTTGTGCTCTGATGGCGAATGCCAGTGCAGTTGTTTTAAGGAGTAGTTTTTTCCATTTACATTAATGTCTCCTACTTTTCCTTCAAAGTGCACCTATAAACCAAAATATACATATATTAGTTCACACCACAAATTCCTTAACCACCTAATAACTCTAATTTTGTACATCATTACAACAAAATGATTATCTTTACAACATAAACATAAACATAAGTGTGTATTGATTTATATGTAATAAGTGTAGGTTATATGATCCTCAAAATGCATATGATGAATATCCAATAATGCTTATATGAGGCTAAAACAGAAAGAAGTGATTTGGTAGTTGAAGAACAAACCCCAATGTGGAATTTGTTGTTAACCAATGTGGCATTGGTAGGAAGATAGTTTCTTGCAATATTCTTGAACTGCTTGTTGATGACAATGTCAGACTTGATAAGGTCGACAGGACTCTGTGCTTTCCCATTTGAACATGCTGCAAAAGATGGACTCAAGCTTCCCCAGTTGGCAGGACCATTTGGACCAGTATAACTAAAATTAGCCGAAACTAATGCAGAAAGAAAACAAACAAAAAGTTTGAGTGAAGCAAATGAAAGGTAGTTAAAGTGAATGATGAAGGAAATCTTACAGTAATCTGCAGAAGTGCATAGAGCCAAAAGAGCCATGGAAGTGATCGCCAAGTGAAACCTCATCATGGCCATTGTGAACAGCAAGCTAGCTGTGTTTGCTTTGATATGAGAGCCTTTGTTTTATTCCTTAGCTTTATATATTTGTAATAGTATAGTTAAAACTATAAACTATTGGTATGTGCTTAAGGTTGTGATGTGTGTTGCATATATATTATTGCTGCTATGAACTCGTGGGGTGCTCAACTGGGGCGGTGGTTGACCAATTGGTCGTTTCTTTTACGGAATTAATGAGTGGAGAAGCCATTCCTTTCTTGTCTATTTAGGCACATCAAACATATTCTCTTCTTCTTTATTTAATTATGCTTTCTGTGAACCACAATTAAAGGGAACCAATTTTATCACTTTGCTTCACTCTACAAAAATCTAACAATTTTGTTCCCTAGGAGATATCTATGGAAACTCTAGATTTTATTGAAAAAAGAAAAACAAAATGTAGTTTCGGATGTGATGAATATAAAAAAAAAAACTAGCGTTTAAGTAATTTTTGGGATATAAATTTTACTGTTTACTGAGATTTGTTCAATTTTGTAGGATTGCTATGTTATTTAATAACTCTCATTATACACTTTATTTTTCTAATAAAATAATAAAAAATATTGTAATAGAAAATTTGTGATCCTATCATTAGATCGAATGGTCCTAAGACATACTTATCCGGTACCGACCGACCATAAGAAGAATGTTTTAAAGTGAAAATATATTAATATAGACTAAATTGTACGAAAAATTAAGTGTTACACTTTTTTTCCAAGAGTAAGAGGGTTCAAAAGCCTATAAAGTCAAATATATTATTATTATTATTATTATTATTATTATTATTATTATTATTATGTTAATGTATTAAATACTCATCTGGATTCTAGTAAGAGAAGGAAAAGTGAGAAAGTGAGAAGAAATATATCAAAATTGAATAATAACTAGTAAGAGATTCTTGTTTGTTGACACTTAATCTTTAAGTAAAATTTTGGACAAGTGTTCTTATAAAAAATAAATTTGTACCCATTTTTTACTATTTTTTTTAATTGTGTAAAGAGGTCCAATTTCCATTATTAGAATAAAATTTTCATTACGCCTAGCATATAGTTTTATTAAATTCATTTTATTTTATATTCCTATTTATTTCCTCCTATGTTAGGAAAAAATAAGATGAAATTACCCAAAAACGAAAAGATATTTCGTGTTCTTTAAATGACCATTCTCATATTTCGGAACATCTATAAACATTGAATCAAATACTTGATGATTAGCTTGTAATAATAGTCCAAACCAAAGTATAAATCTTATGTTTTTTCTTAGGAGAATTTATAACTTGTTAGAAAAAGCATAAGGACTTTTAGAAGAAAAAAAAAATGAGTTTGTTATCTAAATTTAACTTATGCACAAGTTAAAAGATAAGTTATATGAGACCTTCTATATATTAATTCATTGCATTAATCACTTTATATTAATGCATTTTATAAAATGTTAAAGACTATGGGACTTTCCGCTCCAAAGTTGAGAATACAATGGCCAGCATGGAAGTTAATTAACAATGAGTTCGTTGATTTTTCCGGCATATATAGTTGTAGTTTGTAGTTTCTTTCTATGAAAATTTTGTAATTTTCTTAGTTTGTGCTTTTAGGTTTAATTTTTGTTTTGATGAAGAAAAGTATTCAACGATGTTCCTTAACTGTTAGGGGGAATTTTCAATGCGGATGATTAATAATATTTTTTTATCAAATTACTTTAGTTAAGAATGCTTTTATGAAATAGTTAACATTATAGGCAACTTAATATATTAAATATTTTGTAAAAATATTCTTAATTAACCCACTTATATAACTATATATATGTTCCTTTAATATCTTTGAATTTTATATTATTTTAAAACATATGATTATAATTTTTTTATATAGATTATATGTACACAATTTTATATTAATATGAAATTAATATGATTTATTTTTTAAAAATCTACTTAAATATAAATAATTTGATTTTTTTTTTAATTTTAATAATCTATGAATTGTTTTTCCGTTGTGAAGATAATATGATTGTGAAAGGAGAATAATTAATCCGTGTTTTAACAAAAAAAGAAAAGACAGTGCCCTCTTTGTTGTCCCCAGAAAGTGCTTTTTATGTGCGTCACAATCCAATTGTGGAATCTCAATCAGAATCACCCAAAGTGGCATACTTTTATACGCACATGCATTTCAATAATTTTTCTTCTACTAAAAGGATCTTCACTAAATGCTAGCCTCAAACAAAAAGTTTTCTTATATGGATAGGAAATTAGTGGTCTCCTCAAACATTTGTGGCTCCAATTTTTTATTACAGACGTCGATCTTAGTTGAAGAATTGGATATTTGTAAAAAATAATCTGATAGTCAAGTTAAAGAAATTGAAGTATTAATTACTATTAAATGTGTATCTCTGTATTTTTAGCGTGTATTTATAAGGATACTGAAATATCTATGCAGGTAAATCATTGACACAGTTTATCAAGTTAATCTTGTAATTAATTTTTTTTTTATATGTGTATTACTTAATTGATTATCTAAATTAAAACATGATTTATTTTTGGTGACCAACTCGTCTTCGGTCTTTTAAAGAATTGGTGGCATGTATAAACTTTTCCACAACCATATAATTATTGTAATTAAGTGATATGTGGAGATGTCTCTTCAACCATTTAAGTAACTAAAGTTATTATTAGATAAATAATAACATAATCTTGTTTGGTACTAATTGAGTCTTACACTTACATATTTCGCTTGTATGTCTAGAACACACTCTTCCAAATTCAAAATTGAATATGTTTGAGTGTTTGAAGTTTATAAAACTAAATATTTGCACGCCACAAACTTTGATATTATTTTACACCTACAAGAAAATAATTAAATAGAAACTATAATTTTAGAGACCAAAATAATTAGTTACTATTTGACTAAATTATAAACCATTTTATAAACTACAAACATTATTGGTATCTAAAGTAATTTCTATTATTAATAAAAAAATTTAAAATAGTTTCTAAATTGATATCTAACCATTAGCTACCAAGGTTTTAACTACTTGTTACTTTATATTTTAAATTAGTATCTATTAGTCTTTTAGACTAATTTAGATTATCTACATATCGTTTTTGTTGATATATGGATTTTTGTGTAATTCTTCCATATTTTCTTGTATTTCCTTTCTTTTTACTTTAATAATATTTTTTTCATGTGGTGACAGATAATTGTTGTTACTTGAGGTGTCAGCCTAGCTGAGATATAAAGTTTCATAGTAATGTCTAACATGAGAGCTTTTATAAAAAAAAATAGAATCTAAAAGATTAGTAGTTAAAACCAAGATCGTTAATTTAGATACCAATTTAGAAACCATTTTATAAATTTTTATTAATAATAGAAATCAGTTTAGATACCAATAATTTTTTAGTCTCTAAATTAGTATCTAATTTAGTAAATATAGTGACAAATTATTTTTTGTCTCTAAATTTGATTGTTATTTAATAATTGTCTTGTAGTGATAATTTAGATTTAAAGTTTAATTTAATTCTATAAAATTAGTTTATAAAGATATTTTATTTTTCACATATATTAGTTTTGTTGTACTATATTAGTTGTATATTTAGTTATGGTAAGATTTAAAATAATTTATAAAAAATATTTTTTTGAGAAATAAAAAAAAAGTACTTTAAACTTATTGTGATTAAATATCAATAATGATATTAGTTGGGTAACGATGATGTTAAAGTACTTTAAACTTATTCGCATAAACTTCTTAAAAAAAAGAAAAACTTAAAAAAATTATGCGTTAAAACTAATTTATACATTATAGTATGCAGTTCCAAAGAGTAAAAGTTGCTACTATGTTCCACAAAGATTACTCTTTTAATTTTATTATTGTAAAATTTTATGTAGATAATATTATATTTTGTACTACTAATAAATTATTTTGTTCGGAATTTTGGGTTAATGTAGAACAAATTCAAAATTTTAAGTTTCTTAGATCTAAAGATTAAATAAGTATACGATGTCATACTCATATATCAAACCAAATTTGTTAAGGAATTTCTAAAGATGTTTAAACTAAATGATGCAAAGGAGAAACGCTAATACATCCAACAATTTCTCTCCATTTAGAACGCTAATACATCCAACAATTTCTCTCCATTTAGAGTAGGATTCAAATAAAATAAGATCGTCAATTGATAGATTATTGGTTCATTTATGTATCTTACAACATTTAGTTTATACATGTTTAATGTGTGTTTATGTGTTTGTTTTTAATTTGACTTGAGAGAAATACACCTCACTATGGTTAAACACATTTTGTTACTTGAAAAGTAAAACTAATCTTAGTATATGCTATAGAGGATGAGATAACTTTAAGTTTCACAAATATTGTTACGTACATGAGAAAGAGCATAAGTGAAAGTTGTCACTTTATTACTCATAACTTACTGTCTTGGATGAACAAGAGTAAGGAACAACTACACATTCTATAATTAAAGTTGAATACATATGAGTTTTGTACCTGTATGGAAAATAATAAGGGGCCCAGATAGTACTAGTAACTTGTCGTAAGATGGTTGGTGTGTTGACGATGTTAGAATGTCCACGAGTCTCCTGCTCTTTAAGCTGGTAGTCGATTGGCCAGGGGGGAGGGGGGGTACCTGCGATTGCACTCTGATGCTCAAGTCAGTGCTCAGTTTAGGGAGGTTATGGTGAGATCTGAAAACGTACATTTCTCCTTTCTCCAACCCCCTTTATATGAGTTTGTTTCCTGTCTCCGTCTGTTACACCTTGGAGATGGTATATTCTTCCTAATTCAATGCTAATGATCGCTTATTAATGATATTTGTTACTCATTTAACGCTCATGAAAGCTATTAATGATGTCTGTTACATATTCAATACTGATGGTAATCGTTGCTAACACCCGTTACTCATGATGCTCTTTATGCTGTTACTTGTTTCAGACGGTTTGTGTCAGGTTTGTTCGGTACCGACCAGTACACTTGCCCTTGACTCGAAGAGAATATATTCTTGAAGAGTCAAACAACTAGTGGGAGTCTCGAGGCGAGATGTGACCGTTTTGGAGCATTCAATGCCTGGCAGAAAAGTGACACTTGCTTTTGAGAAAAAACCCTCATCTTGGTATGCATTGTGGCATCAGATGAGATCGACGGTGGCGATCTTATGTCGCTTCGTATGCTGAGTCATGTGAGGCGTGGGATGATGTGGGATCTAACGGCGCAGGGCCCGTGCGTAGATGGCTATATATAAGAGCTCCTTGGGTTGTGAGGGGGTTTGCAAGTTGACAGGGTTCATTGAGTGCTCCGAGTGCCGACCTAACCATTATGTCTTCTCTATCTCGTATCCGCCCAAGGTTAGTAATGTCTTCATCTTCCTCCAATTCTTCCGATAGTATAATTCATGTTGAGTCTTTTGTTACACGTAGCATGTCTAACGGTGAGAGAGAGGGGGGTGATTCGGACGGTCCAAGCTATGATTGGGTTGATCCATCTGTTTTGAAAATTCCAACTAAGTTTAGGGATTCCAATATGTTAGATCAATTTTTATCTACCACCTTTTTTAACAAACCTGATTGTCCGACCGATGCGGTGATGGTGGACATTTGTGGTCATACCGACCGTGTGTGCCATGGTCAAGAAAATGCACCACAAGATTTTTGTCTTCGTATATAACACTTTCTTTTCTGACATGCATATATTCGATGATTTTACCATGGGGGTCCTTCGGATCCTTAATGTAGCTCTTACCCAGTTACACCCTAACTCGTGGCGATCCTTCAAGCGTTCTGAGTCCTTTGCGACCTTTTCCAACTTATCCCCACGCCCCAATCTTTTCTTTTTTATTATAGAACTCATCCTAGTATTCACGTGAATTGACTGTCGATGCTAAACCCACGGGAAATCGAAAGAGGGGTTGTCCTCCCAAGGCTCAAGCGGGCACTGGGGTGGGGTTTTCTTCCGTGAAGTGACTGACGATGCTAAACCCATCACTTCAAGTGGCGTAAACTTTGGAGTTTGACCTGTTGCTCGAGGACGAGAGCGTCCTAGCAGTCGTCCCTACCAGCAACCTGATCGAGGAATTGTTTGAGTTGAAAAGCCGCACCACGTTGGTCGGAAAAACTCTTGGTGAGGAGATGAAGAGGACTAATACGACGTTGGTTTCGAAGCTGAAGGCGGAGCTAGCCGAGTCAGCTAACTCTCTGAAGGCAGTCGTGCGACCGTGGAGATGTGCAAAGAAAAAATGTGCCAGGATCAGGTGGCGGCAGAGGCCATTCAAGAGGTCTTGAGAGCAAGTTGTACCAAGGTTGAGGCCGAACGAGACCAACTTTTGAAGGGGAAAGTCGACGCGGAAGAGCGGGAGAAAACGCTTGCAGCAAAACTTGAGAAATGCCACTCGTTCCTTCTGCGAGTGAATGAGGAGATATTCTGGCAAGGTGTCTGGTAGGTGGTCTTTTATCACGGTGTGTCTGCCAATGACCCTAAACCTTAAAGCTTATGGATGGTGAGAAGTTGTCATGCCAATTGGAGGAGGGGATGCTCCAAGATGAGTGGCGAAGAGCCACCACTTGAGGTGTTCTGCACTCAAGATAAGACCCAAAGATAATAGAAGACTCAGCTCACTAAACACTCTAACAGAGTTTCTTTACTTTCAAAATTCAATGTGTCAAATACATGAGGCATGACACTCTAGTCATAGGAGAGAGTGTCTTGAAGAGCAAGATTGAGGGGTAGGGGTGTCATTTGAGAGAAACCTTCTAAAGGGGTAGGTAGGGGTCCGATGATGTCCATTTCCCATTTCACGAATGGCCACAAAGAGAGAATGTAGTGAGGGTTCTCGGGCTTCTGATGGTGTAGAGTGTTGTATTCCTGGCACTTTATACTTTTTGGCTCAAATTTTGTGCAGTCGCCATGTCCCGTCGCCAATAGTAACCTGTCCGCACTACTTTAGCTACCATTGTCCTGACTCCTAAATGGGTGCCGCAAATTCCCAAGTGTAGTTCGCGTATGACATAAGTTGCTTGGTCGGGTGTGAGGCATTTGAGGAGTGGGCAAGTATAGCCTCCTCGGTAGAGTTCTTCACCTATTAGCACAAATCCGGTTGCTTGTTGCTTTATTGTCTTTTTAGAATGCTCTACGCATGTTCCATCGATCAAGAATTGTTTAATAGGTGTCATCCAGTTTGGCTCAATTTTGCTCGTCATGCATTCTTTTAAACCTACACTAGGATTAGTCAAGGTGACATGAATGACTTATCGATAAAGTCCTTTTTTCTTAGTTGTTGCCAGCCGGGAGAGTGTATTTGCCGTGTGTTTTGTTCTCGTATGATGTGGTGGATAGTTACTTCGGAAAATTTCTGAAGTAAGTTCTTCATGTGGTGATAGTATCGTTGCAATAATGCTTCTCGGACTTCAAACGTCCTTCAGCTGGCCGACCACCAGTTGAGTGTCGCGCTTGCATAACAACTGCTTTACGTCCAGATCAATAGCAAGGTTGAGACCAGCTATGATGGCTTCGTATTCTGCCTGATTATTCGAGTATTTGAAGTCAAATGTCAAAGCTTGTTCAATGAGGATGTCGCATGGCCCCTTGATGAACATATATTTATTCACACTCACTAGCCTTATTCATAGATTATTGGACTATAATAATAAATAAATTCATTGTTTTAACTAATATTCTTGTAATTGGGTTTATTTGGGCATTAACTATTATTATTATCCGGAGGAAGCATCTACCTTTGTGAATGGGCCAAATATGCAAAAGTCCAAGTTGCTTCTTGAACCAAAACAGGAAACAAATTCTAAGGAGAAGAAAGAGAAAATAAAATCTACAATATCTCAGAAACAGAATTGGAAGCAAATCTTCTGCAAAATACAAGAATTCTGGAAATATGGAAACTTGGAAACTGTTAACAAAATATAAACTACAATATTTTCCCAAGATCCTTAGACCAGAAAAGCCTATAAAAGGACACAAGCATCAAGGAGAAAAGGGAGAGTTTCATAGGGTTTTCTTAGTTTATTTTCTTCTTAGTAATTTTTTTTTTTTGCCTATGCATGGAAGGCTAAACCTTTTTGGTTGATTCCTTTGTATTTTTCCATTGAGTTCTGAGGTTTTGTTCAATAAAAGTTTCGATTTAAAAAAAAACATTATACTATGGTCAAGTCAGTGCTCAGTTTAGGGAGGTTATGGTGAGACCTGAAAACGTACTTTTCTCCTTTCTCCAGCCCCCTTTATATGAGTTTATTTCATGTCTTCGTCTGTTACACCTTGGAGATGCTACATTCTTCCTAATTCAATGCTAATGGTCGCTTATTAATGATATTCGTTACTCATTTAACGCTCATGAAGGCTATTAATGATGCATGTTACTTATTCAATGCTGATGGTAATCGCCACTAACACCTATTACTCATGATACTCTTTATGCTGTTACTTGTTTCAGACGGTTGGTGTCAGGTTCGTCTGGTACCGACCGATACAAATTCCAAATTTTCTTTTCACGAATTTTATAAATTAAAGTCCTTAGAAACTATAATATCCACCATGGTAACATTCAAATTATATATGATAACAATGTTGTTATAAGTCTTTTAATGATTCATATATTGTATTCTAAGGCAAAACATATTGAAATCAAGAACTACTTCATTATGGACCTTCAAAGGAGAACTATGGACCTTCAATTCGTACTTGTAGGAGATTAGTTAATTGATATTTTCAAAAACCCCTACTTAAGGAAAATTTATTTTTTCTTTTTGCAAACTTTATTAGACATGATTTTTTTAAAATATTGAATGGTTAAGATATGGTCTATCTATAGCTCTCATGCCTCATATGCTTTAGTCTAGTGCCTACAAGTTTTGAGGTGAGCGGGCCCGGGCAGATGTCGAGACGACCGGACCTGGGCCGATGTCGAGCCGAGCAGGTCCGGGCTGAAGTCGAGCAAACTAGGCTCGGGCAGATGTCGAGTCAAGCGGGCCCGGGCATATGTCAATGCGACCGGGCCTAGGTCGTTGTCGAGTTGAGTGGGTCTGGGCCGATTTCGAGGCGAGCGGGCTCAAGCTGATGTCGAGTCGAACGGGCCCGATCCGATGTCGAGCCGAGCGGGCCCGGGCCGATGTCGAGCCGAGCGGGCCCGTGCCGATGTCGAGCCGAGCGGGCCTAGGCCGATGTCAAGCCGAGCGGGCCCGACCGATGTCGAGCCGAGCGGGCCCGGGCCGATGACGAGCCGAGCGGGCCCGGGCCGATGTCGAAGCGAGCGGGCCCGGTCGATGTCGAGTCGATCGGGCCTCAACCCGTTGTCGAGGCGAGCGGGCTCAAGCTGATGTCGAGTCGAACGGGCTCGAGCCGATGTCGAGCCGAACGGGCCCAGGCAGATGTCGATGCGACCGGGCCTGAGCCGTTGTCGAGTCAAGCGGGATTGGGCCGATTTCGAGGCGAGCGGGCCCGGGCCGATGTCGAGCCGAGCGGGCTCAAGCTGATGTCGAGTCGAACGGGCCCGAGCCAATGCAAGCCGAGCGGGCCTGGGCCGATGTCGAGCCGAACGGGCCCGGGTTGATGTCGAGCCGAGCGGGCCCAGACCGATGTCGAGTCGAGTGGGCCCGACCGATATCGAGTCGAGCGGGCCCGACCGATATCGAGTCGAGCGGGCCCGACCGATATCGAGTCGAGCGGGCCCGGGCCGATGACGAGTCGAGCGAGCCCAGGCCGATGTCGAGCCGAGCGGGCCCAGGCCGATGTCTTGTCTGGCGTGCCCAGGCCGATGTCGAGTCGTTCGGCAAAGGCTGATGTCGAGTTGTTTGGGCCCAAGTTGATCTCGAGCCGGTCGATGTTGAGACGATCGAGCCCCAACCAATGTCGAGGCGAGCGGGCCCGGGCCGATGTCAAGCCGAGCGGGCTCAAGCTAATGTCGAGCCGAACAGGCCCGGGCCGATGTTGACGGGCCCGAGCCAATGTCAAGTCGTTCGGGCCAAAGTCGATGTCGAGTCGTTCGGGCCCGAGCCGATGTATAGTCGTTCGGCCCGAGCCATTTATTTGGATTTGGATTTGGATTGGATCTAGATTGGATTTTGGAAAATACAATCCATGCCCACCCCTAGTTAGAGTAAAGTTCAAATAGACCTTGATTGATTTTGATTAAGTGTTGATAAACAATAAAGTGTGAAATGATTTTGCTTCGTTTGTAAGAAAAAAAGTCTTTAAACAGATCATGTGAGACGCAAACTATTTTATCTAACAGACGATATAATATATGTGTTTTCTTGCTTCCTATGATAAAGTTAAGCTCTTATTAGACAATATGCACATAGTCTCTAAGCTAAGTTTGTACCTAACGAAATCTTTTATGAGCTTATTTTGTGTTGCAACTAATGTTCTCATTTTCACATCTAACAAGAAGATCTCTTAAAGGACGTGTTAAAGATGCTTCACTCCAACACACATTTTGAGGTCCCTCATGCCAACTATAGGAAGAATTTGGTTGAAATCTCTCTAACTGAGGCATAATAAGTCATGTCATCCATCAAGATGTTGCTTAAAGAATATATAAGCATTTAATGTTACTTATAGCGCATTTAATGTATCTTAGTCATGCATGAGCAAACAAATGCTTGAAGATAGAGATCCAAAGTGAAGTTTCTCAACAAGCATAAAAAAATTTGTAACAATTCTTTTCTCAACTCTGTATATAAAGAAATATTCCAAGTTGAAGAGCATAACAAAGTGATCAAGAGTTGTCAAAACATTGCTAAATTTGTTGCTCAATGCTTCAGTACCCAAAACTTCACAAGAACATTTCGTATTCATGTTCCTATAGCAAACTAGTAGAATGTTCAAACCTTGTATTCATTAAAAGACGTGTTTTCTTTACCTAGTGAGCAAAACATTTTTTTATATTTTAGATCACTCCCTTTCTTCACAAAACCCTTTGTCAAAACTGGTTTTTTTCCAAACATTACTCGTATCTAGCAAGGAGTGGTTGTGTTCCAAAGAATACTATACGTTGTCCTGGTTGTGTTCAAAAAAATACTCAGGTTTTTAGCCAGGTGTGAATAAGGTCTAACCAATACCATTTGTCTCTCCGTAATGTTAGTCTACTTAGTGATACTTGATCAAGTTGATTAGGAACTAGATGTAGTCTACCTTCACAAATGAACCAATATAAAAATTTATAGCGTAACCTCTCTTTCCTAAGCTTATTTAAATTGCATGTTATATAAATTGCACTAACAAAAATAAGGAGAGCTTTTAAAATGCCAAGCTTTTATAAACATTTTTGTTAAATCATCTATCACTACAAGAAAATCATTAAATAGAAACTAATTTTAGAGACCAAAATAATTAGTTACTATTTGACTAGATTAGAGACCATTTTATAAACTGAAAAAATTATTAGTATATAAAATAGTTTCTATTATTAATAAAATTTTATAAAATAGTTTTTATATTGTTATCTAACCATTAGCAACCAAGATTTTAGCTACTTACTTCTTCATGTTCTAAATTAGTCTCTATTAGTCTTTTAGAGACTAATTTCAAATCTAATATATTAGTAACTAAATCCTAGGTAGCTAATTTAAATACCAATTTAAAAATCATTTTATAATTTTTATTAATAATAGAAACCACTTTAGATACCAATCATTTTTTAGTCTCTAAAATAGTATCTAATTTAGTCAATATAGCGACTAATTATTATTGGTCTCTAAATTTGATTATTGTTTAATAGTTTTCTTATAGTGTCTAAAGATTAACGCTTGTCATCACCTCATCATATACAAACTTACGAAATTTGGGAATAGTTTTGATACACAATCCAACCCTAGTTAAGACCTTAGACAATCTACACCCCACTAGACAATGTAATGCTAGTAAACCATGTTAGAATGTATGTTTTTAAACTAGAGGGGGGCTAAATGGTTTAAAGAAGGTTTTCGCAAACATTTTAAGATAGAATGAAATTCTTTGCAAGAAACCAGATTTAGGAATTCAGTTTGCCAAGAACAAAGCTCAAAACAAAAAAACAACAGAAAAACAATCGGTTGTTTATACCAGTAATATAACAACAACTGAAGTTAAAGAGTTTAAGGAAGAGAGAATTACACAAACAATTTATACTAGTTCACTTTCAACCCAAGAGCTACATCCAGTTTCCTAGAAACCATTGGGGAATCCACTAGGTAATCAAATCCAGATTACATACACACACCACCAAAGAAGTGACATTGATCCCCTCAAGACACACACTTCCTTTGGCTCAGCACATACACCACCAAGAATGTTGATCT
>Ga0123342_1003337_pt1 | contig 25833 bp, 27 predicted proteins | sample Turbeawhitnodule_FD_89960 | JGI IMG/M metagenome (GOLD analysis project Ga0123342, IMG submission 89960) | Root nodule microbial communities of legume samples collected from Mexico - Turtle bean Mexico white nodule | ecosystem: Host-associated > Plants > Roots > Nodule | place: Mexico: Nepantla...
AGCTCTCCGACGACGGGCGGGAAGGGGGACGGCAATGAATACGAGAGACACCATTCCTTCCGACGAGGACCTCACAGCCTTCATCGATGGCGAACTGACGGCGGAAGAGGCCGCCCGCATCGAAACCCTCGCCAATGAAGATGAAGCCGTCGCCGAGCGGCTGGAGTTCCTGTCGCGCGCCAGCCTGCCGTTCGCGCAGGCCTTCGCCCCGCTGCTATCGGAAGCCCGGCGCGAGAAACTGGAGAAAATGCTCGCCGCCATCCCCGCGCCTGCAAGCGCAAAATCCGGCTCCCCACCCGCATTCGCCACCCGCCGCCGCTTCCTCGGCGCGCTTGCCGCCGCGCTGGTGGCCGGCATCGCCATCGAGCGCGCCGTCATCGGCATCGGCAGAGGCTTATCGGCGAGGGACGAAAACAGCGAATGGCGCGCCGTCGTCGCCGACTATATTTCCCTCTATACGCGAGAAACTCTCGCCGGCCCGGTTCCAGCCACAGATGTCCAGGCAGCCCAGCTCAGCGCCTTCGACGAAAAACTCGGCCTGTCGCTTTCACCCGAAGCCGTCGCGCTTCCGGGCATCGATTTCAAACGCGCTTTGCTTCTGCAATATGACGGCAAGCCACTCGCCCAGATCGCCTATCTCGACCCCGAAACCGGCCCGATGGCGCTCTGCATCGTTAGGTCTGACCGGGGGCCGAAGCCGCCGGATCTCGAAAGCCGCAAGGGCATGAACGTCGTCTACTGGTCGAACGGCACGCACGCCTTCATGCTGATCGGCCGTGCGGCGGCGGACAGGATGGCGACGATTGCCGATGGGGTGCGGGGAAGGATGGCTGTGTGACTGGCTATTGACCCTGCGCGACATCTGACGGGATGCTGCTATCGATTTCGTGTGAGGAACTGGCCGAGGCGGTTGGCAATCTTCGATGCCCAGAACACGGGGGTTGAGATCTTGAAGCCGTGGTCGGCAAGGGCTCGCAGCACTTCCTTGTTCTGGCGCGATATGTTTTGGACGTTTTTGTTTGTGGCGCCCCCCAAGCGCATCCTGACCAGCACGCGGGGGATATAAATGGTTTTGATACGCGCGACTTCCAGAAATCGCATCATAAGCTCGACGTCGGCTGCTAGGCGATAACGCAGATCAAACGTCCCAAACCGTTCATAGATGCGACGTCGAACATAGAAGGTTGGATGCGGCGGACACCAGCCGCGCCCAAAGGAACCGGATTTAAACGCACAGGATTTCCAATAACGGACTTTGCGATCGGTATTCTGGTTGGAAACATAGATGAGATCGCCGTAGCAGCCGTCATAGGCTTCGTCTTCCAGCGTGGCCGCCACGATTTCGAGGGAGCCGTTACTCTCGAAAGTGTCGTCCGCATTTAGGAATCCGATGATGTCGCCGGTCGCAAGGCCAATCCCCTTGTTCATCGCTTCATAGATACCTCCGTCCCGTCCCGAAAGTACGCGGCGGTTCTCCGCCGGTGCCGAAGCAATGATGGCGAGCGTCGAATCACTTGAGCCACCGTCAATGACGATGTGCTCGAAATCGCGGTAGGTTTGCGTATCGATGGACCGCAACGTATCGGCAATGGTCCGCTCGGCGTTCCAGCAAACAGTGATGAGGCTTATCCGGGGGGGACGTGGATCGGCAGTGTCTGCAGCCATTTAGCGGGTGTCTTGCTCATATTCCAAGGGGCGAAATTTGGCTAATCCGTAGCAGACGGAAAGGCGGCGTCGCAATCCAGTATAGCAAATTATCCTCGACCAATGCCCGATTGATGAGGGGTTGGGCTACTTCCCGTCTCGGTAAGTGCATTGCATGCCGATCGATCTATCTGTAGTGAGCAGTGTCGAACGGCGACGTCATCACGAAGGCTCGTGAATGCGCGCGGATTTACCAGTTGCAGGAGGTCTCTTGTCTTCGAAGAAAAAGCTGCGCAAGGGCATCTTGCTCGCCGGGGGCTCGGGCACCCGGCTCCATCCCGCGACCCTCGCCATTTCGAAGCAACTTCTCCCGGTTTTTGACAAGCCGATGATCTATTATCCCCTGTCGACGCTGATGCTTGCAGGTATCCGAGATATCCTGATTATCTCTACGCCGCAGGACACGCCGCGCTTTGAACAGTTGCTGGGTGACGGCGCCCAATGGGGATTGAATCTTCAGTACGCCGTGCAGGCCGCGCCGGAAGGCATTCCCCAAGCATTTTCGATCGGCAGGGAATTCATCGGGCAAGAGGCAACTGCCCTCGTGCTTGGCGACAATATCTTTTACGGCAACCTCCTGACGCATGATTTATCCGCGGCTTCCGAAAGATCCGATGAAGCGACGATCTTCGCGTATAAAGTCCACGATCCCGAACGGTATGGGGTCGTGGAATTTGACGGGCAGGGTAAAGTCCTCACCTTGGAGGAAAAGCCATCCAGGCCTCGCTCTTCCTACGCTGTGACGGGTTTATATTTCTACGACAATGACGTGCTCGACATCGCTGCCGGTCTGAAACCCTCGTCGCGCGGTGAAACCGAAATTACCGACATCAATCGGCATTATTTGTCGGCCGGCAGGCTGAACGTCGCCGTCCTGGGAAGAGGGCATGCGTGGCTGGATACGGGCACGCACGATTCACTTCTTGAAGCCAGCCAGTTCATTGCCACCATCGAGCGGCGCCAAGGGCTGAAAATCGCATGCCCCGAAGAAATCGCCTTTCATTTGGATTACATAGATGCCGAGCAATTACTAAGGCTGGCGGCTCCACTTGAAAAGAGTTCTTACGGTCGATACCTCATCAGCTTGGTGAGGGAGCCAGCTCCGCATTTCCCAACCGGCTGAACCGGGCAAAACTGGAAGATCAATCTTGTCTGCTTTTACCTTGCTTACGTTAAAGACGATGACCGACGGCCGAGGCGCGCTGACCGTCATGGACGGAATACTGCCATTTCCGGTCGTCCGGAGCTTCTGGATCTATGGAGCCGACGGATATACACGCGGGGGCCATCGTCATCACCAGACGCGACAGGCGCTGGTGGCGCTTTCGGGAAGCGTGATGGTTTTGATGGACGATGGAAAAGCCCGCGAGGAGATTACCTTGTCGTCACCGGACCAGTGCCTCCTGGTAGAGCCAAGGGACTGGCACGAGATGACCTTCGGTCCCGGTTCGATCCTGCTCGTTTTTGCCTCTCGCGGATATGATAAGGATGATTACATCGACACTCCCTATGAACGGCTCTGAGATGATTGAGTATGAAAGTCTTGCGCAGGCCAACCGTGCGCTGATGGAAGAGCTGGAGGCTGTTGCTTCCCGCGTTATTCGTTCCGGGTGGTACATACTTGGGAATGAGGTCTCCTCGTTTGAAGCGGAATTCGCCGCCTTCGCGGAAAGCAAACATTGCATCAGCGTGGCCAACGGTCTGGATGCGCTGATCCTGTCAATCGAAGCGCTCGACCTGCCAAAAGGCAGCGAGATCATGGTTGCCTCCAATACCTATATAGCCACGATCCTCGCAATTCTGCGCGCCGGCCACAAACCCGTTTTGGTGGAGCCCGAACGCGAAACCTTCAATATCGATCCGGAGCGCCTTCCTGCGGCGCTCACACGTCACACCCAGGCCATCTGTGTGACGCATCTTTTCGGCAAAGCCTGCCGGATGACCGAGATCGCCGCGTTTGCAAGCGAGCACGGTCTCAAAGTGATCGAGGATTGCGCGCAGTCCCATGGCGCGCGTTATGATGACAAGCTGACCGGCACCTTCGGAATCGCCGGCTGCTTCAGCTTCTATCCGACCAAGAATCTTGGTGCCCTGGGAGATGCGGGTGCGATCGTCACGGATGATGAGGACTTTGCCGATCGCTTGAGGCACATGCGCAATTACGGCTCGAAGAAAAAATATGAGAACGTCTATATCGGTGTAAATTCCAGACTTGACGAGATGCAGGCGGCATTTCTGCGGGTCAAGCTGCGCTACCTCGATCAGGTGACTGAACATAAGCGGGCACTGGCCGATATCTATTTCGACAATCTGCCCAAATGGCTCGCGCAGCCGCTTCGTCGACCTGCCGAGTATGACGTGTTTCATATTTTCGGGATACGACACCCAGCCCGCGATGAATTGCGTCGGTGGCTGCTCGATAATGGGGTCAAGACCGAGATACATTATCCGATTGCGCCGCATAGGCAGAAGGCAATGCAAGGCATTCTTTCCGGCGATTATCCCATTGCAGATGAGTTGCATGCCACCGAGCTGAGCCTGCCGATTTCGGCCGGGCATAGCCGCGATGAGATCGAGCGTGTCTGCAACCTTCTTGCGGCGCTCCCGGAAAATCTGAAGTTGGCGGCATGACAGAGCAATTGAAAGGACCGGCCTCGGCACGTGAGGATGATGATTGGGATATCGTTATCAGGCCTTCCAAGGGCAATACGCCGGATCTCGGCCTTGTCTGGCAATATCGCGATCTCGTCTGGATGTTCTTCAAGCGGGATTTCACGACATTTTACAAACAGACCATTCTCGGGCCTGTCTGGTACATCATTCAGCCGTCGCTGACGGCGATGACCTATTATGTCGTGTTCGGAAAAATCGCCAATCTTTCGACGGATGGCCTTCCGCCCTTTCTGTTTTACATGTCGGGCACAATCATCTGGAGCTATTTTTCTGCCTGTCTGACCAATAACTCCGAAGTCTTCTCGAAGAACGCCAATCTGTTCGGAAAGGTTTATTTTCCGAGACTCGTGGTGCCGCTGTCAGTTGCGATGAGTGGCCTTGTCGCCTTTGCGATCCAGTTCCTGCTCTTGTTGACGGTTTCCATTGGCCTGAAAATTGCCAATCCCGATCTGGCCGTGAGCTATTGGTTCCTGTTTCTGACGCCGCTGGTGCTGCTCTATATCGCCGTGCTGGGCATTGGTGCCGGCCTTGTCGTTTCGGCGCTGACGGTGCGTTTCCGAGATCTTGTCTACGCCGTCGGGTTCATGACGCAACTCTGGATGTATGGTACGCCGATCGTGTACCCCTTCAGCCAGATTCCGGAACGGTATCATTGGTTCTATTATATCAATCCAATGACGACGCCAGTTCAAACCTTCCGCTGGGCGCTATTTGACGCTCCCGCCTTGCCCGTCGGTCTTTGCCTCGCCAATCTCGCAGTGACTGTCGCAATAACCCTATGCGGGCTGGCACTTTTCTCGCGGGCGGAAGCCAACGCGATGGATACCGTCTGATGAACGACATCGTTATTCGAGCGGAGCACGTCAGCAAACTATATCGTCTTGGCGTCATCAATCACGGCACTCTCTATCGCGACCTTCAGAGCTGGTGGGCGAAGTGGCGCAACCTTCCGGATCCGAACATTTCGGTATCTGACCACACGTCCGCCCGCGGCGCGCGGTCGCGGCTGAAGGGAGACATCTTCCACGCGCTGGATGACGTCTCTTTCGAGGTCGGGCACGGCGAGATCGTCGGCATTATCGGCAGGAACGGAGCCGGAAAATCCACACTGCTGAAGGTGATGTCGCGTATCACCATGCCCAACTCGGGCTTCATCGGCATACGAGGCAGAATTGCCAGCCTGCTTGAGGTCGGCACTGGATTTCATCCGGAACTCACCGGTCGGGAGAACGTCTATCTGAATGGCGCCATCCTCGGGATGAGCCGTGCTGAGGTTAGGTCGAAATTCGACGAAATTGTCGAGTTTGCGGAGATCGGCGAATTCATCGATACGCCGGTGAAGCGGTATTCGTCCGGCATGTATGTCCGCCTGGCCTTCTCCGTCGCGGCGCATCTCGAGCCGGAAATACTCTTGGTCGACGAGGTATTGGCCGTCGGCGACGTCAACTTTCAGAACAAATGCATGGGCCGCATGCAGGAGGTCACCAAGGCCGGCCGAACGATTATCTTTGTCAGCCACAATATGACGGCGATCAGCAGCATCTGCCCGAAATCGATCCTGATGGCCGACGGCAAAGTCGCTGCGATGGGCGATACCGCAGATGTGATAAAAGCCTACCTCGACCGCCCGGAATTCGGCGGCACGGCAATTTACTCGGTCAACCCCGAGGACGTCGATGGAAAGGCGGTCATTTGCCGTGTTGCGGTACTGAACGAGAAGGACGAGCTTTCGGGCACGGTAGAACTGTCTAAGGGCTTTTCCGTTGAGATCGAATACGAATTGAGGGAGCCTCTTTCCGGCCTCTCAGTCGGAATGCAGATCATGATGGAGGATGGCTATACCCCCCTCGTCAGTCTTTCCGATCCCGAGCTCGACCTTGGGCGCCTCGACACCCGGCCAGCCGGCTATTATCGAGCCCGCGTCAAATTTCCCGGATGTCTTCTGAATACGGGCACGTTCTACGTGCGGCTGGGGATATCGAGCCGGTTCTCGATATATTCCGTCGCCGAGGGTATTCGGTTTGACGTAGAGGACAATGTGGGAATCATCCAGATGCTGGGTCAGCAACGGAAGCCGTCGATTTCGGCGATACAGTTGCCTTGGGCGGTTGAGAAGGTCTTCCTGCGTGATTCTGAGGGTGTTTTGAAATGAAGAAAGCGCTTGTCACCGGGGCGGACGGGTTCATCGGCTCTCATCTTGTCGAGACGCTGGTCAGATCGGGCGTCGAAGTTCGCGCCCTCTGCCAGTACAATTCGTTTTCCAGTTGGGGCTGGCTGGACCAATCGGAATACCGCGGCAAGTTCGAGGTGATCCTTGGAGACGTCCGCGATCCGGCGCAGATGCGCTCCGTCGCCAGAGGTGTCGACACCATCTTCCATCTTGCCGCTCTGATTGCCATTCCCTACTCTTATCAGGCCCCGTCAAGCTATATAGACACCAATGTGCATGGAACGTTGAACGTTCTTCAAGGGGCTCTCGACGCCGGTGTCGGAAGGGTGATCCAGACCTCGACGAGCGAAGTCTACGGCACGGCGCGTTTTGTGCCGATCAGCGAGAGCCATCCACTGCAGGCGCAGTCGCCCTATTCGGCGTCCAAAATTGGTGCCGATGCGATCGCCTACAGCTATCATTCGAGCTTTGACCTGCCGGTGACGATTGCACGGCCCTTCAACACCTTTGGCCCGCGACAATCCGCAAGGGCGGTTATTCCGACCGTGATTTCACAGCTTCTGAGCGGACGAACGAAGTTGAAGCTTGGTGCGCTTTCACCGACGCGGGATTTCAATTTCGTGCAGGATACGTGCGACGGTTTTCTGGCGCTCGCGGCCTGCGACCAAGCCGTCGGCCGGACGGTCAATATCGGCTCCGGCAGCGAGATCTCGATCGGCGATACCGTTCAACTGATCGCCGACATTCTTGGCGTCAACGTCGAGATCGAATGCGACGAACAGCGTTTGCGTCCGGCAAACAGTGAAGTGGAACGCTTGTGCTGTGACAACGGCCTGATCAGGTCTCTGACGGGATTTTCGCCGCGTTACAGCTTGGAAGACGGTCTGAAGGCAACGATCGAATGGCTGCGCCAGCCTGAGAATCTGACGCGGTATAAGGCGGATATTTTCAATGTCTAGGCGCGCGGTCATTCTGGCCGGGGGAATGGGAACGCGGCTGCGGCCCTATACCGTCGTCCTTCCAAAACCTCTGATGCCGATCGGCGATTACCCTATTCTTGAGGTCATCATTCGTCAGCTGATCTCAGGCGGGTTCGAGCACATAACGCTTGCCGTCAACCATCAGGCCGAATTGATCAAGGCGTTTTTCCAGGACGGCGATAAATGGGGCGTGCGCATCGACTATTCCCTCGAGGACGAACCACTCGGCACCATGGGACCGCTACGGCTGATCAAGGATTTGCCAGAGAATTTCCTGGTGATGAATGGCGATATCCTGACGGATCTCGACTATGCCGATTTTCATGACACCCATGTCCGCGATGGCAATATATTCACGATCTCGTCCAAGACGCGTCAGCATCGCATTGACTATGGCGTTCTTGATACCAACGAGGCAGGACGCCTGACCGGCTTCCGGGAGAAGCCGACGGCCGAGTATAAGGTCAGCATGGGCGTCTACATGGTGTCGTCTGGGGCCGTCGAGCATATACCGCAACGCGGCGCTTACGGCTTTGACCATTTGATGTTGGATCTTTTGGCGGCCGGCAAGCCGGCCACCGTTCGCGATTTTCAAGGTTACTGGCTCGATATCGGACGCCCCGACGATTATGCATTGGCGATCGAGCAGTTCGAAACCATGAAATCCAGGTTCTTGAATGGTTGATGCCATCGTCACCGGTGCTGGCGGCTTTCTCGGGAAGCGTCTGGTAGAGCGGCTTATACAGGCTGGCATTGATGTGCTTGCGCTTGACCGAACACATGGCGACATAGGCGAAGAACGCCTTTGGCAGGAGCTTCCGGCGGCGCGAACGCTGTTTCATCTTGCCGGCAGGACATTCGTTCCGGATAGCTGGACACAGGGGCCGAGCTTCATGGCCGCCAATGTTCTCGGTACGCAGCATGCTTTGACCTGGTGCAAGCGACACAAGGCCAAACTCGTCTTCGCAAGCGCTTATGTTTATGGAGTGCCGGAACGGCTGCCGATCCACGAAAGCGATCCGGTCAAGCCGAACAACCCATACGCGCTCTCCAAACATCTTGCCGAACAACTCTGTGAGTTCGCTGCCACATACGAGCAGATACCGGTGGTGGTATTGCGCCTTTTCAATATATATGGCGCAGGGCAGCGGCCCGAATTTCTGATCCCGACGCTTCTGGATCAAATAAGGGCGAAGAAGGAAATCCAGGTTCTGGATCTGAGCCCGCGGCGTGACTATGTATTTGTTGCCGATGTGCTGAGCGCCTTTACCAAGGCCATGGATGTGGCAGAAGGTTACCACTGCATCAATATCGGCTCCGGAAAGTCGTATTCGGTGCAGGAAATCATCGATATCTTGCAGAAAGCCGCCGGCACTGATCTACCTGTAGTGTCGTCTTGCGCTGTTCGGCGGAATGAAATACCTGACGTGCGGGCCGATATTGAGCGGGCTCGAGCCGTTCTCGGATGGTGGCCGGAATGGGATCTGCCGGCCGGCATCGGCGTGATGATGAAGGAGTCGTGAATTGAACGAGCGTTACGTTCCGATCAATAAGGGCAACTACTCGATGGACACGGACGAGCGCGAAGCCGCGTTCGACAAATACCGTGGCGAGGGGTGGGAAGCCGAATACGCGGATTACCGTCGCAAATGGTCGGAATATGCCTTGAACCAGCAGGTTTCGGATTACCCGCTGCTGGTCGACCTCGAGCTGGCGTCGATCTGCAACCTGCGCTGCCCGATGTGCTATACGATTAGCGACGAATTCAAGAAGAGCGTCAATACGACCCGGATGGACTGGGACCTCTATTGCCGCATCATCGATGAGATCGGCGGCAAGGTTCCTGCGATCCGTCTGTCCCTGCGCGGCGAGGCCACGCTGCACAAGCGTTTCGCCGACTGTGTGCGCTATGCCAAGGACCACGGGATCAAGGAAGTCTCGACCCTGACGCATGGCTTCAAGCTCAACAGAGACTATTTCGCCCAGCTCGTCGATGCCGGCATCGACTGGATCACCGTTTCGATCGACGGCACCGGTGAGACCTATGAGAAGATCCGCAAGCCGATCAAGTTCCAGGCTCTGCTCGACAAGATCAAGGACATAAAGAAATACAAGGACGAGCGCGGTCTCCATCGTCCTGTCATCAAGGTGCAGGGCATTTGGCCGGCAATCCGGGAAAATCCTGATCTTTATTACGATACCTTCGCGCCTTACGTGGATCTCGTCGCCTTCAATCCGCTGATCGATTATCTCGGCAACGATTCAGACATCGCCTATCTCGACAATTTCACCTGCCCGCAGCAGTACCAGCGTTTGGTGATCGGTGCCGACGGATTGGTCATGAAGTGCTCGAACGACGAGGAAAACCGTGAGGTTATCGGCAATGCGAACACCGAAACCGTGCACCAGATATGGCACGGGGAAAAAATGAACGCCGTCCGCGCTTTGCACAAGGAACCGCAGGGCTTCCTCAAGAGCGAGGTCTGCCGCAGGTGCTACCTACCGAGAGAGACCAATGACGAAACCGCGCAGATTTGCGGCAGACAGGTCATTGTCCGGAATTACGTCGATCGGAACCAGGAAATCGGGCGATAATCGACTGAATACGCGCGCAACGGGCACCCTTTTCGAGATTTATGGGTGCCTGCTGCCAAAGGCGCGAGGCGAAATTGCCGGTCGTGATTACAGGGAGTAACAGATGTTTCGCAACTACCGGCCTGATCGCTGCTATATTATAGCCGAGATCGGCGGCAACTTTACGACGTTCGATCAGGCAAAGCGCCTGATTGACGAGGCAAAGGCGTCAGGGGTCGATGCTGTCAAGCTCCAGACTTACCGGGCAGAAACACTGTCGAGCCGGAACGCCATGTTCGATATGGAAAACACGGGCGTCACCTCGCAATTCGAACTTTTCCGTAAATATGAAATCAGTCACGACCTGCACGAGGCAGTTTTCCGCTATGCCGAGGAGCACGGGCTGGATTGGTTTTCGTCTCCTTCGCACGAGACGGATGTCGATCTGCTGGAGAAATGCGGAGTTGGAGCCCACAAAGTGGGCTCGGACGACGCGGTCAACATTCCTTTTCTTCGTTATCTCGCAAAAACGGGCAAGCCGATCATCCTGTCGACAGGGATGTCCACGCTCGACGAAGTTCGGGAATCCGTTGCGGCAATCAAGGACGCTGGCAACGACAAGCTCATTCTGTTGCATGCCATCACGAGTTATCCGACGCATCCGGAAAATGTGAACCTGCGCGCGATGCAGACGATGATGGAGGCGTTTCCGGATCTCGACGTCGGCTATTCTGACCATACGGTGACGCCTGTCGCAAGCCTTTGTGCGGCGGCAATGGGTGCCCGCGTCATCGAGCGGCATTTCACCTACGACAAAACCGCTGACGGTCCCGACCATATGCTTTCGGCCGATCCGGCGGAAATGAAATGGCTTGTGGATGCGGTCCGCGCATTCGAGATCATGAAGGGCAGTGGTCGCAAGGAACCGGCTGCCAGCGAGGCGACAACCAGGTTGAACAACCGCAAGAGCATCGTTGTCAGCCGACCGCTCAAAGCCGGCCATGTCATTTCCGTCGGCGATATCTCGGTCAAACGGCCGGGAACGGGAATCGAACCTAAACATCTCGAAACTCTTGCCGGGCGACGAGTCATCAAGGATCTAGACGGCGACGCGGTCCTCCAATGGAGCGATCTGGCGTGACGCTTGGGATCATTATCCAGGCGCGGATGGGATCGACGCGGCTGCCGGGAAAAGTGCTCCGCGACATTTGCGGAAAGCCCCTTCTCGGACATGTCCTTGGACGGCTTCAGATGTTGAAGCGCCCGGCAAAGGTTGTCGTTGCGACATCGTCCGCCGGCGAGAACGATATTGTCGAAGCTTGGTGCGTTGCGCATGGTGTCAGTTGCTTTCGCGGCGACGAAGCCGATGTTCTCGATCGTTATTTTCAGTGCGCGCGATCGCTCGGGATGTCGGATATCGTGCGGTTGACCGCAGATAATCCTTTCACTGACATTGAGGAGCTCGAGAGGCTGATCGATCTGCACCAGAAGCAGGGATTCGATTATACACATGCGTTTGGCCAGTTGCCGATTGGCGTCGGCGCCGAAATATTTACCTTTGAAGCCCTATCGCGCAGCCACCGCGAGGGGAAGCTGCCGCACCATCGCGAACACGTGAATGAGTACTTCACCGATCGCCCCGAACTGTTCAGGATCGGTCAGCTTGATGTGCCACCGGCCAAAATCTCTCCGGAGCTGCGCCTGACGGTGGATACTGAGGAAGATTGGAGACGTGCCCGTGCGCTCGCAGCGCAAGCGGGCGGGAATTGGCTCGGGACGGAAGAAGCGATCAGGCTATGTTCGTCTTCTGCATAGAAAGTTCACATGCACGCGGCATGGGTCATCTGTTTCGGTCGCTGACGCTCGCCACCGAATTGCGTTCACGCGGTCATTCGGTCCGGTTTTTGGCGAACGATCATCCGAATTCGTTGACAATCATCCGCGAGCGCGGCTTTGACGTGGCGCTCTATGATCTCGCCACCGTCACTGGATGGGAGAAGGATTTCCTCGAAGCCACTGCTTCATCTGCGATCTGGATCAACGACCGCCTCAATACGCAGCGGTCCCACAGCGAGACGATCAAGCGCCTGGACGCCAAGCTTGTTACCTTTGATGATCGTGGTGATGGCGCGGAACTCGCCGACCTGAATATCTGCGCTCTCCTGTTCGAAAGGACGGAGGGGCTGAAGGGCAGGGATGTGCGGCTGGGGGTGGAGTACATGATACTCAATCCTGAAATCGCAAGGTATCGCCGAGTTCGGGAAAAGCTTGCTTCGATACTTGTCACGCTTGGCGGCGCCGATACTTACGGAGTGACGGTCCGCGTCGCCAAATGGCTGAGCGGCAAGCCCTTCCCTGTCACCATCGTGACCGGCCCGAGCTTCCAGCACATGGCGGAGCTTGAGGAGGTCGTTGCGGCGGCTGCGCCGGATCGGTTCAGGCTGTTGAACCAGGTGCCGTCGCTTGCGGCAGAAATGTATGGGCACGATCTGGCAATTACCGGTGGCGGCCTTACGCCCTTCGAAGCTTGTGCGGCCGGCCTGCCGTGTGTCGTGGTCGCAAACGAACCTTTTGAAATCCCCGTCGGGCGTGCGCTCGAGGAGCTTGGAGCAGCGTTCTTCGCCGGGCATCACTCCGTTTTTGATCTCGGCATCCTCGACAAGCCGATTCCCATCAGGGCCATGAGCGAGATCGCCATGACCAAGGTTGACCTTGGCGGGGTCGGGCGTGTTGCCGATCTGCTGGAAAGATTGGCTGCATGACCCTGACAGCCGTGATCCACCAGCCGGATTTCGCATCCTATCTCGGCTTTTTTCAGCGTTTTCTGAACGCCGATCTCTACATCGTTCTGGATCACGTTCAGTTCGTCCACGGCACAAGCAAAAGCTGGACGCACCGTGACAAGATAAAGACGGCACAAGGCGACCGGTGGCTCACCGTCGGAATCAGAAAGCCGAGCTTCGGTACACCGATCAATGCGGTGGAACTGGCGCCCAGCACCGGATGGATAGACCAGAACCTTTCGCTGCTTCGCGAAAACTATCGCAAGTCCGCCGGCTGGAGCGAAGTCTTTCCTCGTATCGAGGCCCTCTACGGCACGCGGTTCGACTTCTTGGCCGATTTCAATATGCATTTCCTGGAGGGTATTCTGGATATGCTTGAAATCAGCATGCCGACGGTGCGATCAAGCACTCTCAGCCCCGAGGGTCATAGGAACGAGTTGCTTGTCGAACTGCTGGGCAAAGTGGGAGCGACGCGTTATCTCTCGGGTCTCGGCGCGCGCGACTATATGCGGCCGGAACTGTTCGAGGCAGCCGGAATCGAAATCGAATGGCAGCATTTCGTCCATCCGGTTTATCCACAGCCCTTCGGCGAGTTCATTCCCTATCTCAGTATTCTCGACACACTGCTGAATTGTGGTATTGCAGGCACGCGTGACCTGCTCTGGAGTTGTAAATGAATATTCTCGCGATCGGTGCCCATTTTGACGACGTGGAGCTTGGCTGCGGCGGTGCACTGGCGCGCCATACGGCAAACGGGGATACGGTTTACGTCTATGTCGCGACCGTATCCGGCTTTTCCAACCAATATGACCAGTCCGTGCGCAGCAGCCAGGTCGCCAGAGCGGAAGCGGATGCCGCGATGGAAATCCTCGGCGTCCAAAAGATGTTTTGCGGCGAGTTCAAGACGCTTCAGATCGAATTCGTCGACCCTCTGAATATCGAGATTCTCAAGCTCGTGCAGGATCTGAAGATCGATATGGTCTATACCCACTGGGTGGGCGATATCCATCATGACCACCTGGCCCTATCGCGCGCATCGCTGCACAGCTGCCGCCATGTGCCGCGCCTGCTGATGTATCGCAGCAACTGGTATCATTCGACGGTCGATTTCCGGGGCAATTTCTATGTCGACATCACCGCCCATTGGGATCAGAAGGAAAAGGCGATCCTTGCCCATGAATCCGAAATGGAGCGCACCGGGCGGAAATGGGTGAGCTTCTTCCGCAATGAAGCCGAGAACGCCGGCCAGCGCATCGGTGTCAGATACGCCGAAGTCTTCGAGGTGGTGAAGTGGCTTCAGCCTTGAAGAAGGTCATGACCTTTGCCTCCATGCTGCTTCCATATGGCGTGCATGAGTTGAGGCGCAGACACAAACAGCGCACCGAACTCTCGGGATCCATACTGCCGACCTTGAAGGCCAATCGGGAATTGGCGGGACGTCATCAGGGCCGGCGCTGCTTTATCGTGGGTAACGGTCCTAGTGTGAAGGCTTTGGATCTCACGGTGCTCGAGGGGGAGACGGTAATAAGCGTATCGAATGGTTATCTTCATGCCGGCTATATGCGCTTCGCACCGAAATATCATGTCGTTCCACAGATAACCTATGGCACCATGACCGAGGATCAGGTTGCGCGCTGGTTTACCGAGATGCATGAAAATCTTGGCGAGGCAGAACTGTTTCTGAACGAAACCGAAGCTGGCATCGTCGCCGAGCGCAAACTGTTTTCCGGCCGGAAAGTACACTACGTAGCTCTTCGAACGAGTTTCGACGACATCGGTAACACTTCCATCATCGATATCGCAAAGCCGATACCGCGGATTGATTCCGTCCCGGTGCTGGCTTTGATGATCGCCATGTATATGGGTTTCGAAAATATCGTCCTGCTCGGCGTCGATCACGACAGCTGGCGAAGCGGATATTATACCTATGCCTTCGATTTGAAGACACAAGCCGACACGGATTTCTCGGTCACGTCCGAAGGAAAGATTCTGTCTCCTAACTACGATACATTTCAAAGCCTTGCCCGCCTCTGGCGCCAGTATCGCCGGCTGGCGATGATCGCCTCCGCCAATGGCATCCGGATAATTAATGCAGGCATAGGCGGCGAGCTCGATGAGTTCGAACGGATTCCCTTGAACCTGCTGCTCTCGCAAGACAAGGCGCGGTGATATGCGCGCCCGTCTCTTTTCGCTGGCGCGCCGTTTTTTCAAACTCGCGTATCAACCCGGCCTTCAAGGCCAAACCGGCTACGTCGGTGAATTCCCCAACTGGGAAGAAGCAAAGGCAGGCTTGCCCGGCTATTCGGATCCGAACATCGCGCAGAGAGTTGCCGACGGCACGACCGAAGTTCTGAGCGGACGGAAGGTTTACGAGCGCGATTCGGTTACGTTCGAGACCCGACAATATGCTTTCCCGATCGCAACTGCCCTTTTATGGGCTTCAGCTGCGCGCGATGCGCTTAATGTTCTTGATTTCGGAGGTGGGCTCGGCACGACCTATTTCCAGAATCGGCCCTTCCTTCAGGCAGTGCCTCAGGTGAACTGGGTGATCGTTGAGCAACAGACGTTTGTTGAACAAGGAAAACATCTATTCCAAGATAGCCAAGTCAGCTTCTGTTCTGATATGCGCGAAGCGTTGGCGACGGAGATCCCGGATATAGTCCTTTTCTCGAGTTCCCTACAATACGTCGAGAGGCCTTACGATCTGCTGGAGGCCGTAAAAGCCTCAAAGGTTCCGATGGTCGTATTTGACAGAACGTTGTTTTCAGGCCGCCTAGACGACGTCCTCACGCGCCAATATGTATCGGCTGATATATTCTCTGCTGTCATACCGACATGGATTTTCAGCGAATCCAAGTTTTTGAATTCCATGGAGTCGGACTACACGCTCGTGTCAAAGTTTCCAGCGTCCTGTTCCACGGTCGAAAATGATCGAGAAAATCGGTACCTGCAGGAGTCCGGTTATTTGTTCGTGCTGAACGGTTCGCAATACGATATTGCCCTGCAGGCGCCCATAATCAGCGAGAATAAACAATGAGTTCGTTGCAAAAGCATCCCCAATCCTGCCCCTTGTGTGCGGGAAAGCAAATCGGATTGCACCGCTGGTTCGACGTCGACGCCTTGAAAGCGGATTGGCAGAAGGGGTTTGGCTTTGAACCGTTCAGTCGGCTTGGCATTGAGGGCGTAGCGCATCAGTTTCGCTGTTTCGACTGTGACTTGAGATTTTTCGATCCGGCAACGACGCTGGCGGGAGACGGTGAGTTTTATAATGAACTTTCGAGCCGTTTTTCCTGGTACTACGAGAAGGACAAATGGGAGTTTGACGTCGCGGCGGAAATTCTCGCTGGTCTCGACGGGATAAAGAGGGTGTTGGAGGTCGGCTGCGGCCAGGGCCACTTCCTTGTTCGAATCAAGAATCGCTACGACGTGAAGGGCCTGGAATTCAACCCTCAGGCGATTGCCGATTGCAGAGCCATCGGCCTCGACGTCACCAGCGAGGCGATGGCGACGCTGGGTGAAGGCAGTTTCGACGTTGTTTCGGCGTTCGAGGTTCTGGAGCATTTGCCTGCGCCACGCGAATTCATTGAACAGTCCTTGCGGCTTTTAAGGCCGGGCGGCTACCTGTTGTTCGCAGTACCTGATCCGGAAGGATATTTCACAGAGGCCGAAAAAGTTCTTCTCGATATGCCTCCCCACCACGTAATGGGCTTTTCGAAGAAAGCCTTCAAGAGCATGCAGGCCCTGTTCTCCCTCAAGTTGGAGCAGGTCCATCAAGAGCCTCTTCGCTTTGCACACTATAGATCTTATTTGGGTAATTTCCTTGCTCCTCCGCCTCCACCGCGGAAGCCGAGCTTTCTCGATCGCGTCCTTTATCGATTGTTCGGCTATCAGAAAGAGCGTGATGTCGAATTAAAGAGGCTCGGGGAGAGAGTCACGGAAATGCAAATGGCAACGACTTTTCAGAGCGCCAAAGACAAGCTGGTCGGACAAACACATCTTGTCCTGCTTCAGAAGCAATAGGTTCTCGCGCCGCAATGATCGTGTATGTCCTGATCCCGGTTTTTAATCGTCTCGAACACACAAGGCGTGTTCTCGCTTCTCTGCGTGCTCAGAGCATTGCACCGAAACTGAGGATGATAGTCGTCAACGACGGTTCGACCGATGGAACGGCGGAATATCTCCAGTCGCAGGGAGACGTGGTTGAAATCCGGGGTGACGGCAATCTTTGGTGGGGAGGAGCCATCGAGGAAGGGCTGAAACGCGTGCTTCCGTCGTGTCAGGCGGAAGATTACATCCTGTTCCTGAATAATGATACGTGGTTTGGCGATCATTATATTGAAACCTTGATCCGAACGTCGAAGGAAAATGGTGACGCCGCGGTCGGAAGCGTCATCCATGAAGAGGGACGTGACCCACCTCTGGTCAGTATCGGGGCTAAGGTCAACATCAACAGGCTTGCCGTATGGGACCTGCTCTCGGAATTGAATGAAACGGAAAAACGGTCGCCCAACAGCCACTATCGCGTCGATGCGTTGAGTGGCCGGGGAACGCTCTATCCTGCGCATCTGTTTAGGAAATATGGCGGCATGCGGCCGTCGCTTCTGCCGCACTACATGGCTGACTACGAAATCGCCATGCGTTTCGCCCGCGCAGGCGTGCCACTGGTTGTCAGCAGCAATGCAATCGTCTATTCGCCTCCGATATATGGAAATGATACGTCCAGACTTTCATGGTGGAAGCAGTTATTCGGTAGGCGTTCGCCTCATAACGTGTTTCAGCGCCTGATTTTCTATTCGCTTGTCGGCACACCGGTGCAACGCATGACCGCACCTGTTCGAATGGCGTATTTCTCGTGCAGCCGCGCGTTTTCGACGTGGAGGTCATTGGCGAAACAAAAGGAAGGAACGATATGAGCGGCGGCCAGCATCAGCAATGCATCGCGTGCGGATCGAAGATGCGAACTTTTATCGAGCGGATCAGCGACGACCGATACGGCTGCCCCGGCGTTTACGCGATAGACCGATGCGTTTCCTGTGGTCACATGTCGACCGCGCCACGCCTGACGGAAGAAGATCTGCCCGCGCTCTACAGCAACTATTATCCCCGTCGTGAGATCGACTTCGTTGCGCTGGAGAAAGAGGCTGCGCTCGTCCAAAGACCGCTCGCCGGATTTCGCCGATGGATAGCCGGGACCGATAACCAGGGGCATTATCTTGCTAAGCCAGGGCAAAAGGTGCTCGATATTGGCTGCGGCTCGTGTCTCTCTCTTCTGGAGATGCGTACGCTCGGTGTCGATTGCTGGGGGATCGAGGCTGATCCGAACGTGCGAACGATCGCTGAGAAATATGCCTTACGCGTTCATATCGGCAACATCTATGATGTGCCATTCCCTGACCAGAAGTTCGATCTCATCGTGCTGAACCAGGTCATCGAACATGTGCCCGATCCGCTCGCGATGCTTGCGGCTCTGAAAGGCCGTCTCAACAGCGGCGGACGCGTCATGTTGGCCTTTCCGAATACGGGTTCCTTTCACCGCAAACTGTGGAAGGAGCGTTGGATCAACTGGCACATTCCATACCATCAGAACCACTTCAATCGAACTTCTTTTGCTCTGCTTGCGCGGAAATCCGGTTACGATGTCGGGCGGATCAGGACCATCACTCCCAATCTCTGGTCGGTGCTTCAGCTCAGGACCTCGGGGGAGCAGCGCCAGGAAGGAAAGGCGTCCAATACCTGGTCGGAAAGCGGCAATTCTCAGAAGCCGCCGAGCCTTGTTCAAAAACTTCGCAACGTCGCTGTTTCGCGCGGCGCACGCCTTGCCGGTGTCATGATGGGATTTGGGAACCGGGCTCTGGATGCGATGGGGCAGGGCGATAGTCTGTTGGTAGAACTCCGACTTTCCGCGACAAAGAAATAGGATTTTAGAGTCATGCGGATTGCCGTGTTCGATACCTACTATTCCCGATTTCTGACGATGCATTATCGTCGCAATCGGGATTTGAGGTCGGCTTCCTCCCAAAGGCAGACGGCTTCCCTGCTCGAAGCAGCGTTCGGCACGTCCGATTTCTATTCACGCCACTTGAAGGATCAGGGTTGCGACGTCCTCGATATCATCGGCAACTGTGTTCCGCTTCAATCGGCCTGGGCAGAAGAGAACAATGAGCCGTTCAGCCCATGGGCGATGAAGCTTCCGCATCGGTTTTTCAGGTTGCCTTATATCGGGGCGCGGCTGGCGGCACTCCCCGGCTTGCTTGAGGTCGCGATGGCGCGGGTCCGCGCATTCAAGCCGGATGTGCTTTATTGCCAGGATCTCAGCTTTTTTCCACCTCATGCGTTGATTGAGCTGAAAAAGACGGTGCCACTAATCGTCGGCCAGATCGCTTGTCCTTTGCCGCCGGACGGCTTTTTGCGTCCCTATGATCTGATTCTCACGTCCTTTCCCCATTTCGTGCCGCGGTTCCACGAGATGGGCATAAAATCCGAATATTTCCGGATCGGCTTCGACACCCGAGTGCTGGATATCCTTGGCGATGTCCCTCGCGACGTACCCGTGAGCTTCGTTGGGGGCATAAGCCGTCATCATGGCAAGGCGATCCCGCTGCTCGAACATCTTGCCAATACCACGCCGATACAGTTTTTCGGCTACGGCGCCAGGACGCTTCCGCGCTCATCTCCAATTCGAAAACGTCATAACGGCGAAGTTTGGGGTCCGGACATGTATCGCGCGCTGGCCCGCAGCCGGATCACCCTTAACCGGCATATCAACGTTGCCGAAAACAATGCCAACAATATGCGGCTTTACGAGGCGACGGGTGTCGGATCGCTCCTCATAACCGACAGCAAAGACAATCTCGGCGAGATTTTCGAGGTCGGCAAGGAAGTGGTTGCCTATTCCAGCCCCCAGGAGGCCGCGGAACTTATCCGCTATTACATAGAACACCCCGACGAAGCTGACCTTATCGCGAAGGCCGGTCAGGCTAGGACGCTGAAGGATCATACCTACAAGTCGAGAATGAACCAGTTGATGCCGATCCTCGAGAGACATCTGGAGGCTCGCGGCTAATGTCATTTGTTCGTACGACTCTCAACCGCTTTCCGGTGTTGAAGCGCCGGTTGAAACGACTGCGTGAACAACTGATGCCTGCGGCATCGGTGTCCTCGCACTACGTCGAAATAGATGCAGCTCGGCGAGACAGCGAAAGCTCGCGTCTGGCTGCATCCTGGAAAGCGAGTGATCTGCCTGCACGTCAGAGAGCCCTCGTCGAGCGCCAGTTGAAGGAATATCGCGGTGGCGCTTCGATCGATGTATTCGATGTTTTTGCCGCGGCGCTCCGTAAGATCGACAATTTGCCGGCTGCCGGTTCATTGCTCGAAATCGGTTGTTCCAGCGGATATTACTCCGAGGTTTTGGAAGTAAATGGCCTGCCGTTGCGGTATCGCGGCTGCGATTATTCCGATGCGTTCGTCGATATGGCGCGCAGCCTCTATCCAGCATTGTCGTTCGATGTGGAGGATGCAACGCGGCTCAGCTATCAGAATGATGCGTTTGATGTCGTGGTTTCGGGATGCTGCCTGCTGCATATTCCCAACTATCAAACGGCGATTGCCGAATGCGCCCGCGTCGCCAAGGAATATGTCATTTTTCACCGCACGCCTGTCGTCTATGGCGAATCGACCAAGTATTTCCGTAAGCAGGCCTATGGCGTCGAGACCATCGAGATCCATTTTTCCGAACCGGAGCTGTTAGAGAGCTTTCGGGTTCATGGCCTGGAAGTTCAATCCACCTTCACGCTAAATGAGAGCGCGGATCCGCGTGACAGTAGCAAGGGCAATGCCAACCGCACCTATTTGTGCAGGAAACAATCCCAGTCATGACGACCTACTTCTGTACCCTTTTCGACAGCGGCTATCTCATCAAGGGGATGGCCATGATGGAGAGCCTCGTCCAGTGGTGCCCAGACGCGCATGTTTTTGTGCTCTGCATGGATCAGAAGGCGCAGGAGATACTGACTGCTTTCGACAGATCCTACATCACCTGCATCCCACTCGCCGATCTGGAGACGCCAGAGCTGTTGGAGGCAAAGAAATCGCGTGGCGTCGCCGAATATTGCTGGACTTTGTCGCCCTGTCTCCCAACTTTCGTACTGCAGCATCATCCCGAGATCGATTTCATCACCTATCTCGACTCCGACTTGCTATTCTATTCGCCGATCCGTCCAATCCTGGACGAAATTGGCGACAGTTCGATCGCAATCATCGAGCACCGTTTTGTTCCGCGGCTGCAGGACAGGGAAGTGAACGGTCGTTTCTGTGTGGAATGGGTGAGCTTCCGGCGCGACGAGGAGGGTATGCGTTGCCTTGCTCGTTGGCGCGAGCAGTGCATTGAGTGGTGCTACTATCGCCTCGAAGACGGCAAAATGGGCGACCAGAAATATTTGGACGAGTGGCCTGTGCTGTATCCGACGTGCCATATTATCGCGCACCCAGGAGCGGGAATTGCGCCTTGGAATTATGAGAAGCTGCATTTCGCCGAGGATACTTCAGGTCAGATACTGGTCGAAGGCGTGCCGTTGATATTCTATCATTTTCATCAGTTTCAGTTGCTGGCGGACGGCGGTTTCGACAGGCTGTCGTCATTCTACACTTCGGTTTGCAGGGAGCCCGAAGCTGTCTACGCAGCCTATGAGACTGCACTCATGCGAGCGCTTTCGGAAATAAGGATGATCTCACCAGGATTCTCTGGCGGCCTTCGAGAGGCCGCCGCTGTCGCGAGGCGTAGATGGGCGCAGCGTTACGTTCCGTTCGCAGTCAAGCGCGTCCTGCACCGTCTCCTGCGTTATTGATCCTAGCGCAGCCTTGAATGTCGAAGATCAAGGGGCAGTATGCTTACCGATACTGCCGATCGATCCATTGGCGGTAGCTGCCGCTTGTGACGTTCTCGACCCAGGCATCGTTGGCAAGATACCATTCAACCGTCTTGCGGATGCCGGTGTCGAACGTCTCGCTTGGACGCCAGTCCAGTTCCCGCTCGATCTTGGCCGCATCGATGGCGTAGCGGCGGTCGTGACCAGGCCGATCCCGCACGAAGGAGATCTGCGCTTTATAGCTTGCCCCGTGCGGCAGGGGCCTTAATTCGTCGAGGATCTCGCAGAGCGTATTGACTACCGACAGGTTGGTCAGCTCGTTTTTGCCGCCGACATTATAAGTTTCTCCGACCTTTCCGCTTTCCAGAACGCGTTGGATCGCGCTGCAATGGTCCTTGACGAACAGCCAGTCGCGTACCTGCATTCCATCCCCGTAGATCGGAATCTGTTTGCCCGAAAGGGCATTGAGGATGACCAGCGGAATAAGCTTCTCGGGAAAATGGTGGGGACCATAATTGTTCGAACAGTTCGTGGTCAGAACCGGCAGGCCGTAGGTGTGATGATAGGCGCGAACCAGGTGATCGCTGGCTGCCTTGCTCGCGGAATAAGGGCTGTTGGGTTCGTATTTGCGATCTTCGCTGAAGGCTGCTTCCACGGGAGCAAGCGAGCCGTAGACTTCGTCCGTCGATACATGAAGAAAGCGGAAGCTCTTTCGGAAGGCTTCATCCTGTGCGGCAAGAAATCCGCGTGTGGCCTCCAACAGGCGAAAAGTGCCGACAATATTCGTCTGGATAAATTCTTCAGGGCCATGGATCGATCGGTCGACGTGACTTTCCGCCGCGAAATTCAAGATTGCGCGGGGACGATGGGATCGTAGCAGTTCCTCAACGAGATCGTAGTCCGCGATGCTGCCTTTGACAAAGACATGGCGCGGGTCGTTCCAGACGGAGGAGAGGTTCTGTAGATTGCCGGCATATGTCAGCACATCGAGGTTGACGATCGGTTCATCATGAAGCGCAAGCCAATCGAGCACGAAGTTCGCGCCAATGAAACCAGCTCCCCCCGTCACCAGGATCATATTTTCCCCCTTGGAGATCTGACAATTTGGAGAGTTCTAGTCTCATTGTCTCACTCCCGCGTCAACCGAAGAGATCGACGATGCTCATTTCGCTGGCCTCACCCTGGTCACATGGGGGTTGCGCTAGTTCAACCGTTTCCATAAACACGTCCCGAAGATTGTATCGAAAGACGTGAAAAGAATGACAAAAACCGCGCTGATTACTGGGGTGACTGGTCAGGATGGTGCTTATCTCGCTGAATTGCTTCTGAGCAAAGGCTATACCGTGCATGGTATCAAGCGCCGGTCATCGTCTTTCAACACCGGCCGCATCGAGCATATCTACCAGGATCCGCACGAGGCACATCCACGCTTCATTCTCCATTATGGCGATATGATCGACTCGACCAATCTGCTGCGGATCGTGCAGCAGACGCAGCCCGATGAAATCTACAATCTTGCCGCCCAAAGCCACGTGGGTGTCAGCTTCGAAACGCCTGAATATACGGCGGATGCCGATGGTGTCGGGACGTTGAGGTTGCTTGAGGCGATCCGGATCCTGCGGCTCGAGGAAAAGACCCGGTTCTACCAGGCATCGACGTCGGAGCTCTACGGTCTTGTCCAGGAAGTGCCGCAGAACGAGAAGACGCCCTTTTACCCACGTTCTCCCTATGCCGCAGCCAAGCTCTATGCCTACTGGATCGTCGTAAATTATCGCGAGGCCTATGGCATGCACGCGTCGAACGGCATTCTGTTCAATCACGAAAGCCCACTTCGCGGTGAGACCTTCGTCACGCGCAAGATCACGATGGCGGTGGCTGCCATCCATCTCGGACTTCAGGATAAGCTCTTCCTCGGCAATCTAGACGCCAAGCGCGACTGGGGCCATGCCCGTGAGTATGTCGAGGGCATGTGGCGCATGCTGCAGCAGGACCAACCGGATGACTACGTATTGGCGACCGGTGAGACGACGAGTGTCCGCCAGTTTGTCGAGTGGGCGTTTGCCGACGTCGGCATCGCTTTGGAATGGAAGGGCTCCGGCGTAGATGAAAAGGGTTATGACTCCGCGTCCGGTGCGTGCCTCGTGGAAGTCGATCCTCGGTATTTCCGCCCGACGGAAGTCGACCTTTTGCTGGGTGATCCGACCAAGGCACGTCAGAAGCTCGGCTGGCAGCACAAGACCCCGGTTCGTGAGCTCGCCGCCGAAATGGTGCGCGAAGATGTCAAGCACTGGAAGGCTCAAAACAGCCGGAAAGAGATCTAAGTGTACGACTTGTCCCACAAGAAGATCTGGGTTGCCGGTCATCGCGGTATGGTCGGCAGTGCTCTCGTGCGCAGACTTCAATCGGAAGATTGCAACGTCATCACGGCGACGCGCCGTGAGGTCGATTTGAAGCGGCAGGACGAGGTCGAGAAATTTGTTGACGCAAACCGACCCGACGCGATCATTCTCGCCGCTGCCAAGGTCGGCGGCATCCTCGCCAATGACAGCTATCCCGCAGAATTCATCTATGACAATCTGATAATTGAATCGAACATCTTCGAAGCCGCCCACCGAGGCGGAGTGGACCGGCTTCTGTTCTTGGGTTCAAGCTGCATTTATCCCAAGCTCGCTCCACAGCCGATTTCCGAAGAGGCTCTGTTGACCGGTGCGCTCGAGCCGACCAACGAATGGTACGCGATCGCCAAGATCGCCGGAATCAAACTCGCGGAAGCCTATCGTAAGCAATACGGCCGCGATTACATCTCCGCCATGCCGACCAATCTTTATGGCCCGGGCGATAATTTCGACCTGAATTCCAGCCATGTGCTGCCGGCCCTTATCCGCAAGGCGCACGCTGCCAAACTTCGCAAAGACCCGCATATGGTGGTCTGGGGCACCGGCACCCCGCGCCGCGAATTTCTGCACGTCGACGACTGCGCCGACGCGTTGGTATTTCTGCTGAAAACTTATTCGGGCGCGCAGCACGTCAATGTCGGCTCGGGGGCAGATCTCGAAATTATCGAGTTGACGCGTCTGGTCTGCCGGGTTGTCGGTTATGAGGGCGAGATCATCCATGATCTTTCCAAGCCCAATGGCACGCCGCGAAAGCTGATGAGCAATCAGAAGCTGCAGGACATGGGTTGGAAACCACGCATTTCGCTTGAAGACGGCATTGCAGCCACCTATGCTTGGTTTCTGGAGTTCGAAAATGCATCGGATCCGGCAGCCTGATATCGGTGAGAACCGGCAATTAACCGCACCGATGTTGGCGCCACAGACGGCGTCATCGGGCCGGCGCCTGGGGCAACATGCAATTGGAAAATCGCTGGGCCTTGGGTTTGATCCAGCAGCCTGGTGCCAACAGCATGTTCCTGTCACTTCCCAGAGCCGCTCAGACACGGCAGTCCACCCAGGAAAATCTTTACTGCCTAAATTCAATGTCGGCTTGTTCGATAAAATCGATTGGCTGGGGAACCTGGACTCGAACCAAGATTAACGGAGTCAGAGTCCGTCGTTCTACCATTGAACTATTCCCCAGCAGGTGCCGCCGAAGCATGGCTTGGCTGCTGTGCGGCGCTTATAACCAAAAGCGGGCGGATTGCAAATACCCGTTCTGAAAAAATTCAATGTTGTACGGAAGACGTGAAACCATCCGCAAATCCCGCGTCCAAAAAAGAATTTGGCGATTTCGGCGGGCGCTGATATTCTTGCCGCAACGCAAAAATCGAATGAGCGCCTGCTGCATACCTCAGGACTTGCGCGGCGCGATGGAAAAACAACGTGGAAGACCCCGAAGGCGGCGAAAAGCCGCAATTTGACGGGGCGTCGGCGGTAGGGCGCAAGGACGGCAAGAAGTCCAGGCGCCGCAAGGGCAAGCGTGGCGGGCAATCCCGCAACGCGGCTCATCCCGCTTCGCATGACCTTTCCGGCAGTGCCGGGCAGTCTGCGCGCCCGATGGAAGATGCGGCCGGCAATCCGGCTCGCAAGCGAAAGCGTCGCCGCCGTGGCGGCCAAGGCGCTGCGCAGGACGGTTCATCTCACCCC
>Ga0123342_1003338_pt1 | contig 25806 bp, 15 predicted proteins | sample Turbeawhitnodule_FD_89960 | JGI IMG/M metagenome (GOLD analysis project Ga0123342, IMG submission 89960) | Root nodule microbial communities of legume samples collected from Mexico - Turtle bean Mexico white nodule | ecosystem: Host-associated > Plants > Roots > Nodule | place: Mexico: Nepantla...
AAAAAAATAAAAAAAAAAAAAAAAAAAAAAAAAAAAAAAAAAAAAAATATATATATATATATATATATATATATATATATATATATATATATATATATATATATATATATATATATTTGAGAACTGACACATGAAGACTTTATAAAGTTAAAACATTGAAGTGGCCCACATTTATAATATTGGGAAAGAGTTTATTTTATAATTAGTGTTGTAGAGGAGTTAGTGGTTAGGTTTACTAAATTATCGATTTAAAACAAGTTAGAAGAGTTTAAGGGGAAAATTAATGAATAAATAAGTAAACACGACAACATGTTCATATTAATTACTTTAACTGATTTTTTCAATAAAAATAATTGTAAATCTCAGCCATTATTTGTATAATTGCTTTTTATTGCTCCATCAAAGTGGTGTGATAAATGGAAATGATGAATCTCAAATTTAAGAAATCATTGTGTTCCTGTTAGGGAGATGAAACCTAAAGAACTATTGAAGTCTTTGTTTTTTTTCTTTCCTTCGGACAGGTTCCTAGGGCTTTACTGGGATCCTTCTCGCCTTCGTGTTACTCCTTCGGCTCTTAGATGAATGCCAAATTGGGGAGATACTTGCAGAAGACATTCCGACGCTCAAGTCAGTAAAGCGGGTGTTTGACACTTAGGTAGGTGTACAGTAATAATGACGTACCTTGTTCCTTGGAATGTGTGCTATTTATATTATTTTAATAGGTTTACTCATTGAGTCAGATTAATGGAGTGAATCACACTTATGGTTGCATTACCTAATTTTTAATAGTAGTTTAACTTCACCGATCTTGGTTTGAGCATTGTGTCGGTCGGTCAAACCGTCCGTGGATGTCTCGGTCAGCTCGATCGGGAAGACTGAGATACGTCAATGTATCGGTCGTCCATACTGGTACACATTGAAATTTGAAGATGAAATTACGTTAGTTAATTTATTTAGTTGTTGTTTTATATGAGCTTATTGGTCTTATTTATTATTTCATACATTTTACTATATAATAAGCAACAAGTTATACACATGATGCGATCTTATTCAAATTTTAAAGTATTTAACTTCCTATTTGAATTTATTGTAGATAGGTTTTTCTTTTGTTTTTAGATGCTTTCAATGTTGTTATTCTGCCACTTACATATCAATTTTCCTTTTTTTTGGTAGAAAATTTCAAAGATTAAATGTAAGATATTTATCTAATTAAGCTTTCTTTTAAACTATATTTTAGTTTTGATAAAATGTAAAGCTGAAATGAGTGGTCAATGATTGATTTGTGTGAAAATTTGTCTTTAATTATATTAAATTGATCTAAATTAATAATGACATTTGACGGATTAAGCACGTCATAATCATGAGTAAGAGTCAAAAGTTGATTTAATTTATACACATGCTTGCTTCCAAATACATCATTATATTATATTATAGTTTTTTAATATAGTATATGGAATAAAAAAAAATACTTATATATTCAAAATAATATTCTATGTGTTTATTTATACTAGTTCCAATTTTGAACCAATGTTTTCTCTTGCTTCTAGAACCCCAACTTTAATACTTTATACTTTGAAAAATTTTAATATATAGTTTTTGCTTCTAATAAGTAGGTGACACACCTCACCACATATTGTTACCCTTATATGCTTACTTTGTTTTTCTATATATTTATTATTCTTTCCTTTTTCATCATTTTTTAAAATTACGCATGGAAATTAAATATTCTGAAACTGCCAGTTTATTTTCAAAGCCATTATTTTTTTACAATATATATAAAACTATTTTGTACTTTTGGTTTGATATTTTAAAAAAAAATATAATCTTAGCCCCTGATTTTTTTTTTAAAATTAAAAAAATTATTAATTTTTAAATTAATTTTTATTTTTATAAATAATTTATAAATTGGTATCTAATTAGTTATCAAGGTTTTAACTATCAATAACTAATTATATACCAATTTAAAAACTATTTATAAAAACTAATCTAAAAATTAATAATTTTTTTAATATTTAAAATGATATTTAATTTAATTACTATAATAATTAATCATTTTATTTTTAAAATTGTTTTATATTTAATGATTAGTGTTCTTTAGCACTTTTAATCTCTTACGTTATTTGTGAATTTATTCATTTTTATTAAAAACAATTTAATATCTTCAATTTTCTAAATAATTTAAAGATCAAAATTACAGATTTTGTAAATATAGAAATCAAAACTATTTCTGTATAATATATATATATATATATATATATATATATATATATATATATAGAAATACTAAATATGCACACAAAATTAATTTTAGTTTGGTATTAACGCTATATAAATTTGTTCTTGCTAAGTTCTGTTTGGTATTTCCCTCTCTATTTTAATGTTTGCATTAAAAAAATTATTTTATTAATTGATATCATGATTATACTAATATTTATTATATGTAGAAAATGAAAGTCAAAAACATTGTAAGAAAATAGCAGTTGTCACGCAAACATTTTTTGATCTTTTAAATAAAATAAAATAATATGAATGTGACATCTTATCCTCTCTATATTTATTGATTTCATGACATCTTATATTGTTAGTTCTTTATAGAAGTTGACTTTGCTCTATATTGGTGTTGCCAAATTTGGCATTACATTTTTTTTCAATATTTATTTTATTCTAACGTTTTCTCTATATCTAATATATAGAAGAAAAATAGCATAAGTGTAATATTTAGTTACAATACTTCATGTTTATAAAATAACTACTTAGCAAAACTTTGGCAGATTATTTATATAAGCACGGACATTATTATTTCCTTTCTATTTATTCCATGATAATTATTCTTTTTTAATAAATTACTCTTCAATTTAAAATGTATATTGTTGTTATTATTACTATTATTATTTAGAAATTGTATGTATGGTTGGTTGCTCTTTTTGTCCTTGGTGTAAACATTATTTCATGTCTTCACTTTTAAACAAAATCATTTAACTTTATAAACAAACAATAACACTTATTTATTCTCTCCTTTCTTCTTTGATTTCATGATCTTGTCTTATATATATAATCAATCACAGGCCTACCTCTAACAATTTTCATTTAAAAAGTTACCTACAATTCAATCTACTTCACTTTAATTATCATGCATTAATATCCTTATTATCAGTATTTATTCATTATAAATATGGATAAATTTATCATATAAATATACATATATACTTTAATTTGATGATATATAAAATTTCTTTATATTTTCTATGTGATTTGTTTTTATTTTAAAATAAAGCACAGACACATATTTAAAGAAGTTCATATTTCTTTTTTACATATAAAATATATAACCATTAAGATAATTATTAAGATTTTTTCAAATCCATAAAAATTATGATTAATTTATAATGTATAAGTTAGTGTAAATTATCTTAAAAATTAATTTTGTAAAAATAATTTAAATTTAAAGTTTATTAATTAAGTAAGTCAAAAGGATAGATGAAAGGAGTTTAAGAAAACTTAATTACAATGAGTAAATTATTTTGAACTTTCATAAAATCCAGTTTGAAGACAATTTTACAATTTGTTTTTTTTTTTAAATTTATGAAATAAAAAGCTATAAATTTTAAAACAGCACATACTTTTCTAAAAATATAAATAAAATAAAAAATAATAACACTAATAATATTTTATCGTTATTTTTAAAATAAAAGAGTAAAACTGAATTACCATTTTATGTATTTAGTAAGATGTTACACTTTTTATTTACACATGAATGGTAAAAATGATTTCAAAGACATAATTCGTTTTAATGTTTTTTTTTCTTAAAAAAATATTTACTGGTTATTCCTTTTTCATTAATTTGTTGTTAATATTTTGTTTGTTGCTACATCACCATTCTGATACCTTCACTTTACTTCCTTTTTTTGGACTAAGCAACATTATTAAAATCACAATGTATTTCTAACATGATTGACCATTAACAAATTACCATTCAAATGAAAAAGAAATAAATAAAAGGAAGAATGATGAATAACACAATGTTCTCTTAAAATAATGAAAAAAAAAATGTTCAAACTACTTTTTTAAGTGCAATTAGAATCTAAGAACGGTAACAAAAATGTCACATATAATATTTTCTAATTAATTATTTAGTACGTACATTTTGTCTATTTTTTTGTTGTAGTCTTTATATTTATAATCTTTATGTTTAAATTCTCAGGAGCAATTTATTTTTATGTTTATACACTACTATTAGTTTTCGGATGACGTAAATTACCGCAAAATAGAAATACAATAATTAAAATATAAAATCTAATTAATTTTCAAAAGATAAAATGTAAAAAAATTAAGTATAAAAATTAATTATGCTTACAAATACTAATAAGTTTTTTAAGATATAGTTTGATTTTGATAATGTAGAGATGAGTGTGAATCATATATTAATTTAAGTTTTTCTTAATTTATGTATATTATATTTATTCTATTGTATTTGGTAAAACATATTTTTTTTGAAATATAATTTTAGAATATATTAATTATTATATTAAAATATAATTAATTATTTTATATGTTTATATAATAGTACTTTTAAAAATAATTTATTATCTTATTTAATTTTTTTATTATATTATCTTATTTTTTATTACAAATTTTAATTTAAAGTATATTTATTATTCAACTTTATATATTAATTATTATATATTATACTAATGTATAAGTAAACAATAATGTAAAACAAAAATATACTGGCAGTATATCTTACTTAACTTTTTTTTATATATTTTTTACATCAGAAAACAAAATAATTGTAGTAAAAATCAACAAAAGAAATTTTATACTTTCTCAAAGAGATTAATTACAATCTAGAGTTTAATAAGTATTGAGTGTACTAATAAAACTCACCTTTTAATTTAGTCATAACAATTATTATTAAAATCAAATAACTATTAAACATGAGAGTATTTCATTAAAAAATAATATAATTTCTGTATACCTTCAATACATAATTTTTTTTTGATAAAAATGATATAATTTGAAGACATGAAGATTGTAGTGTGTTACTATTATCTTTATTTCCAGAATAGAAAGTGTGAACAGAAGAGGAGTTATGAAGCCAAATATGGATGTGAAATGTGTGTGCAATGCATCATCATCTGCAATGATGACTTTGATGGATGCTGAAATTGAAAAAAAAAACCCAGAAAAATGGTGACACCCAAAAAGACTAACATTTTCTTCCGTAGAAATCTACAACAAAGACACAAAAGCTCTGAGTATGGGCCCACACACCTCTACCATACTGTCCCAACTCTCACGTATTCTTCTTCCTCTTCTGCCAAACAAGGACAGCAACACCACCAACAACAACGTTGTAAAAGTTCTCTTTCACTTTCCCAAAATCCCATAATAACCCTCTCTCTCTCTTCTTTCTGCCACTTTTTCTCAGTCTTTAATGGCTGCCCGCATAAAATCTCCGCGTTAAACAATTGTGGGTCGGTGCAAGTTAGCATTTTTCTTATCTATTTGGTTGTCAAAAAGATACCCAATAGGAAAAGTCTTGTTTTTTTTCTTCTTTTGGGTAAAACTTGCTACCAGTTTCATCCCCAAACATTGTTATGTGAGATTGGATTGTATCTTACAAAGGCATTTTTTTTTTCATTCTTTCTTTTAACTGGGGCTGAGGGAGAGTTTTGGTGATGGAGATTGGATTCTGTTTTGTGGTGGAGTTTCAGTGAGAATGCTGTGCAAGAGTTTGCAGAATAGTGGATGTTTTGGGGGGACTACTCCGTGGTGACGTGTTTTTGTTGTTAACTGTTGCTTGGATGCTTCGTCTGTACTGTGTTTGTTCAGTGGTGAATGAAGATAAATGCACTGTTGATTTCATTCATGATTCTCTTATGCAGCAATTATGGAGCTCTGCTTGAATCAGTGATTGTGGGATTTGGATTTGACAGTGCTGGGGCCAAGCTTTTGTGTGTGTGAAGCTTTTGTATGTGATTATCAAACTTTTTCATTACGTTTAATCATTCAACTTTCTTTTTCCTCTGTTGGAAGAAAGGGAGGATTCGCTGAATAAGGGTGGCTAGGTGTTTCCATTGCCTTTTTTTTAGTGGATTGGAATTTTCAGCTTTTTCTGTAGAACCCGTTCTTCAGTATGGTCCGTGCATGAAGAAAGAAGGCATTGATACCTTTCCCTCCAAAGAAATCTTATATTGCTTCTGTGAGATTCACTCAGTTGGGAAACTTGGGGGAGTGAAATTGGAATTCCAATATTCTTTGTAAGTGAACTCACCAAGCTGCATCTTAGCCTTTTTGCTCCTACAGTTTGTTGAGTCTAAAAGAACCTGAATATTAGGTACTTGGTTTAATCATTCTTATTTTCCTATAATCTTTTAAGTTTTTTTTTTACATGCCTGAAATTCCTAAGCATTCAACCAAGTTGCATATTCTTCTGTTTCCACTGAAAACCCAGATTTCTGTGCTCTAAGAGGAGTTGATGATTCAGATGATCAATCGTGTGACTGCGATTCTTTTTCTTTTTTGGTGAATCTGTGTGAGTGAGTTTAGTCATGGTGAATAACACCCGCGAATTTGCTTTTTAACTTGGTCCTTTTATCATGTGAGTAGATTAAGATTTTTCTTGCAAGAGTTGATTTGAACAAAGTTGATAGGATGAAGAATTAGTTTAGCTTACATATATTTAGTGCACACTATTTTTTCACTTGTTAGGGTGTTGTGCACGAACCATGACTATGAATAACATTGTTGACTCCATGTTTTTTGTCCATGAATCAGGTCACGGAAGATTATAACTATGAAGAGTTTTGTATGAACATAGGCAAGATAAGGTCAATATTGCGTTGTTAGCATCCTGAGAAAAGGAAAAGGACAAAAGAAGGGAGTCAACTGCGACAATCATCATGGCAAAGAGGTCCCAAAGATTCCCTGTGAATTATGAGAAAGACCAGTCAGGATGTATGTGGGGTTTTATTAGTATATTCGATTTTCGGCATGCTCGATTTACTCGGAAGTTGATAGCAGATAAGAGGCATGGAAGCAAGCATGTTTTTGGTAATAAATTTTTTAACATCTAAAATTTTACTTCCATAATTGATTTCTTTGCATTGTTGTGTTTTATATATCTGCGGGGAGAGTTTCTATATGCCAAATGTATAACAAAATGTGCTTATGCTGAATAACTTGGAAGGTAAAAAATTGAATATCCTTCTGTGCAATTTTATATATCTTTTCTACAGCCATGTTTGTTAACAAATCTTTCATCATAATATGTTCTTTGTGTATACTTATCTTTTAATAATTTGTGGCTCAACTGTGCTTATTAGTGGAAAAGAATCATAATAGTCTTTAAATTTCATTTTGTTTTCTGCAGGTACTGCATTTACCAAGAACAAGTTTGAAGTGCTGAGCGATTTGGATGAAAACTATGAAGGAAATTTTGTAAGTTTGTCCATCCATATATACTTTTGCAAATCTTGAATTCTTTTCTCTTTTTTTTTTCAGCCAAAAAGTTGAAGTTTGATTACTTTAAAATTTGCAAAATTCTAAAGTAACATTTGGTTATCTGCCATTTGCTAACAGTATGTCTTTTGGTGGTATTACTATATCATATATGTTTCAGGACAGGGGAGAGAGTAAGAGACTAACACTGACAACTGATGCTGAAAAGCTTAGTGTGAAGAAACTTATAGAAGAGGAAATGATCATTGACCAGGATGAAATAAAGGATCAAGGTAACACGGAAGTGGAATCAAAACAATCCAGAATAGGGCGTGACGACTTCCAAAAGACAGATGTCAAAAGAAAAAGGAAATCTCGCAAGAAAAGCCGTGATTTGAATTCAGATGCAACCTTGAAATCGGAGTTTTCACATAAGCAGCATTCAAGGGAACAGTCAAAAGATACTGTAGATTTGGACAAAATAATGGATGATTTTTGTCATGTTGAAGCTGCTTGTTCCATGATGCATGACAATGATGGCAAAATTGATGCGCAGTCAAATCAAAAGAATGTTATGTCTGAAAACCTTGCTAATGCAATCCATGAATTTGTGAATCAAAAGAGATTGAATGGGAAAGATATGCATGAAGATGGACAATTCCTTAGTTCACGTGAACTCATGGAAGCACTTCAGGTTATAAGTTCAGATAAGCAATTGTTCCTTAGACTTCTACAAGACCCAAATTCCCATTTGCTGAAATACATTCAGGAGTTGGAAAATGCTCAAGGGAGAGATGGCAAAGAATGCAGTTCACTTACTGGCTCCAACGGCTCTGAACTAGAACTTGTTAATCTGAAACAAACTAAGGAGAGTGCCAACCGCAAGCATCGTAACTTTTTCAGGAAAAGGGGGAAGTCTCAATCAAAAGATCTGACAAATGAAAATGGGAAAGCTGAGTTTTCAAATAGAATTGTCATTCTGAAACCTGCACTAACAGACATGCAAATTTCTGAAAGTGAAAACAGCCTTGCCTCATCGCTAGATTCTCAAGATATTGCCTATTACAAAGGTCCTTCTGTGAGAGTTGGTTCTCATTTTTCTCTTACAGAGATAAAAAGGAAATTGAAACAGGCCATGGGAAAGGAGAGGCATGGAAACCCTGAAGTAATCCCACGAAAACTCCCTGTTGAACGTCAAAATAAGTTGCCAAGAGGAAAATGCAAAGATAATGCTGGAATGAGATCTCCTAATAAAGACCATTTCTTCATTGAAAAGATTGCAAGACCTATGTTTGATGTAGTGAAGAGAAACAAGACTCATACATTGATAGACTCTGAATTGAATGTAGAACAAGAAAGTAGTATTCCCAAGCGAAGTGTTTCTAACATATATGTGGAGGCAAGGAAACATCTGTGTGAGATGCTAGAAAATGCTGATGAAAACACAAACATTTCAAGCAGGCAGATTCCCAAAACCCTTGGAAGATTACTTTCTCTTCCCGAGTACAACTTTTCACCTGTAGAAAGTCCCGGAAGGGATGTGGAGCATCATTCTGTGACTGCACAGGCAAGATTTTCTTCCTCAGGAAAAACTAGGGAAGTTAGTGAGGATAATTCCTCCCCAAAACCAGAAACCTCAATTGGTCTTCCAGATCAGGAAACTAACAATTCAGAAAAGCAGTCAAGCATTTGTGATGAAATCTCTAATAATGAAGTACAAGAAATTAAGCCAGTGTCAAATTTCTCCCATGATGTTGTTCCTGTTGATATATCTGAAGTCTGGTGTCCTATTGTAGACGAGACAGTCACTGAAGGTACCGTGTTCAACTTCAAAGTACATGACCTAAACTGTAGATGCTATGATAAAATTTCAGTTTGTATGCATGCTTGCTTATATACATTTTTTAGGCTTATTATTTCTTAACTTTGATGCAGATAATGTAGAATCTGCAGAAGAGAAAAATGAATTGGAATCAGACGCTAATGGATTCATCATAGGAAAGGAACAAAAAATTGATATCACAGAAATTCCTGATGGGGCAAGATGTTCTGGATGTTTGGATCAGGTAATGTCACTTCCTACATAAATAATTTAGGAATGAATAGACTATGATGCTAGAAATGTAGTCAAAGTTATATAATGGCTCCTAAAGATTTCTTCCACTGCTCCTATATTTATTGAAAGTCTAAAGTATCATTTCGTTCTTTTACAGGATGAAGATATAACAGAAGAGAATCAACTATCATCTCTACCATCATCTCCTCACTCATCGACCACTAAGAAAAATGAAGGGCTAGAATGCGGGACAGATATATGTGGGGGACCGAGTCCTGTATCTGTTCTTGATACATCATTTTCAGATGATGACTCTGGACAGTCCAGATGTCAACCTGGTAAGCATTCCTGCACTGCAACCTCAAAGGGCATCTCTTACTATCTTCTTATTAGTTAAAACCATATCTTAAAAACAAGACCAAGAAACTTTTTGTTGCAGTTGTTCTATTGTTTCTAAACTCTAAACTAGAAGTAGATATAGAAACAGGATACTGGTTGTCTGGGTTCCAGAAATCTACTATTTCTCTATATAAATTAGAGTACACAAGTTGGAGGGTGAAACTCTAGCTTTTCTGACTCTAAATTACCTCATTTATCTATAATTTTTTTTATCTCCTTTGAACAACACTTACTCTCACAATCACTGAGAGTAGAAATGTTTTCTCTCGCTCTCATCTCCACACAGCTGTTATATAATAAAATGTTATTATTAATTTTTTTTCTTATCAATACAAGAAATTAAATTTATCCTTACATAGTGTTATCTATGCCATTTTTTGTTTATTTAAAATATGGTAAAGTGGTAAAAAGCTTCTTAATATTACAAAAAAATGAATTTCTTCTTATCGTACTATTTTTTTTATCTTATTTTATATTATGATAAAAAAGTTAATAACTCAAAATATTTCCTTATCCTTCAAATGTTTTTATTCCAGTTTTAAAGTAAAATAATTTTTTCACTGATATTATATCCTTTTTAGTTTTCTTAAAAATATTCATAAAATATTGAAGTTATTCACATGTTGTATGAGTAAAAAAGACAGTTGATCTACAAATAGTCAGTTTCCGATATTTGTATGGTTTCACATTCTTGTCCCTTTTATCCCCTACAAATGCACAAAGTTGGAACTGATTCGGATTGATTCACTAACCCTTTTTATTTGTCATATTAATTTTAATTATTTTCAGTTAAATTACCAGTACAACCTCTACAAATTCAATTTGAAGAACAAAACTCTTCACCTGCAGAACATTTTGACACGGGAAAATATAGTTTTGGAGAAAATGAATTGATATATGACTACATCAAAGTTGTCTTGCATGCCTCTGGGTTGACAAGAGATCAGTTGTTGGTGAAATGCCTTACTTCTGACAAAATACTAGATCCTTCCTTGTTTGATCAGGTAGAGTTCTTCTCGAACCTGCTCTTCCATGACCAGAAGCTCCTATTTGACTCTATTAATGAAGTTCTGATGGAGGTTTGTCAGCATTACTTTGGTGTCTCACCTTGTGTTTCATTAGTAAATCCTTGCATGAGGCCAGCTCCAAGTATGAAAAGGGTTACTTTCAAGGTCTGGGAAGGAGTGTGCTGGCATGTCCTTCCCTTGCCCCCACCACGCACTTTAGAGCAAATTGTTAGGAAAGACATGGTAAGAAGGGGAACTTGGATGGACCTTGAACTTGATGCTGAAACAATTGGTTTTGAAATGGGAGAGGCCATTCTGACTGAACTGATGGAAGACACAATTTTGAGCCTTGTGAGTGAAAGTTCAGTGAGTGTTCAATTTGAGTTGAAGGACAATTAGAGCAGCTTCCACTTGTAAAAGACTACTCACTGTCTTTTGATCATACAAAGTTTAAAGGAATTCCTATGTGTGAGGTGGAAGGGAAGCAAAGAGGGGATGGAAATTGATTAACAAGAACACTGGAGATTTAGAGTTCTTTAAAGCTTACTTGGAACTTTGGTACTGTTTCTTTTCGTTCCACCTGACTAATTTCATATTGGATAATATATTGTGAATGAGAATACTCAAATAAGGAACAAGAAGTAAATGGGGAGCCAGTGGCAATTGCTTCTTGCAAAAGTGAAAAATCTAGGTTTGTTTACTATGACAAACAAAGTAAGAGTCTTACTCAGGGTGTGACTCACTTCACCCATTGAAGACAAAAGGGGTTTGATTGTAGATTTTGTAAAGTTTGATTTCTGATCCCATTAGATGGTGTGTTATAATTTTGTTTGTATATTTGCTTTTTGGTTAACCTATTGATTTCACGAAGTTATAAAATAATGTACACTCAGTTTTTTGTGGTTTGGAAGGGAACTGACATGTGACAATAAAGAAATTAGGAAGCTGTCTGATTTATTATTGTTCTTGCTTTTGCTTTCTTTCCTGAATTAATATTTTATTAATATTAACCCAATTCACCCTTTAGATAGATTAGACAAAAACTTAAATTTATATCACATGGCAAGTATATTTTTATTAATTAATTAAAGTGTATTTGGTATAAATAATGATGCTTCTGCAGTTTTTGGCATATATTACAGGTGTACGTGATCCAAAATGTTTAATAGTTGCAAATTGAATGTTACAATTATATAAGCTAGAAAGTTGGTTCTCTTCTGAATGGCCAAGTTCAAGCCAAATAGTTGGGATAATTTTATATATATATATAAATACTAAACATGAGTTTTAGTATTATCCTTTAAAAAGAAAAGTGTTTGTAGCAAAACCTTCATTCAGTTATTAGTGAACAAATGTGTCAATAATGAGCCAAGTCGAATAACTGGTATAAAGTAACACATTAACGTGAGTTTCAGATTTTGTTTTCTGGGGTCGAGTCACTAGTTTTGTATCAAACAATTTATGCTAATATTTTCCCATTCACTATAGCGGTTACAATACGTAAGGATCTGCACCAAGGAATGATTCCTCAAGCTGATCTACCAATGAAAAACACAGATTTCATGCACCAAGTAAAAAACATTATGTAAATTGAGTATACACTAATCTGTGTTCCCAACAAAAGACACCGATTCTTCATTGAAATTAGTATTACATAAAATATATGTTCTCAACTGTCAAAATGTCAATCAAGAAAAATATATTAAGCCAAAATTCCAAAAGGCAAATGCAAAATGTGAAACTTTACAGCCTTAGAGCAAAAAAGAAGTGATCAGTAAATGTCACTTCTGCTTCTTATTTGGCCATATAGACGAGGGCAAAGGCAGTTTTGGCTTCCTCTTAGCAAACGCATTAGTTCTGCTATCTAACTCCTCGCTCTCTTCATCGTCATCTAAATCATCTCTAGCAATTGTGGCAGACTCCTTAGCAATATTTGCTGCTTTTCTTTTTTCAGCACTCAATTTGGCATACAACTTCTTTTCCACAGGGTCATCAGAAGGTACAAATTTTGATTGGCGTGAAACTCTTGCACCTAGACCAAGCCTATAAAGTTGTGTGATAGTATAACATAAGCAATATATCATGACAAACAAACAAATGCATCATAACACAAAGGATAGATTTGCTACTGACCCGGAAGGTCTACCCTCTAAATCCGCATTTGTTCTATGATCATCTGCATCTTTGCTCATATTATTTACCCATAACTCGGCCTGCCAATCAGAATGGTTGACGTTTAAGTACATGTATAAGTAGTAAATTAACTATATTTTGATATAAATCAAGAAGAGCAATTCGTTCAGTATGATGGAAATCACTTTAGTATACAATAAGTTCCAATCTTTAAGCAAGCTACTTTACCAACTAGTCACACACACGTTTAATAAAATGTTGCTGTTAGTGTAAGGCAATCATCTGCATGAATGAACATTAATACTGCATAAAACGATTTGACAACCACAAATTACATATGGCAAGAGGGGTAAAAAATTGCTTACCAATTTCAATGCCTTATCCAACTTAAAAATTTGGGGAGCGCCAGTTTTCTTGGATGTTGCTGTGACACTCATTGCAAGTTCCTGTGCCCTGATAAATTGAAAAGAAAGAATTAATATACACTCATACTACTATATTTTAAATATTTGAAAACATGATATTTTAAACAAAATTGCTTACATACATATACATGCTTTCTATTCTGACATATATATATTCCTTAATTCAACCAGCCAATAAATTTTAGTATTCCAATAACTAGCGGGCAACTTGCTCCCACCTAGTAGGATGTGGGGAGTATAGGGGGTACATGCACGCAACAGTACAGAGGTTCTCAGGATTTGAAGTCTTGAACTCCGTATCACAAGACTCACTCATGCACGGAGAAAAAAAAAACTTATTTTAAACAATTTTTAAAGAGTAAAAGCTATTTCATAATTTTAGTTTGGATGAAATATTTCACACAGCCACTTAATGGTTACTATCATGAAGTTTTCTTTACTCACTAGTACTAAAATCTAACCAAACATACTTCTAGTGCTTTAGCTTCACACAAATATCACTGCAGAAACATTCTACAAGTTGTAAAATGACATATTAAGAATACCTATCTCAAGATTATAGTGTGTTGTACTTGCATAGAGGCAAGATTAGACATGGTAGAGAGAAATTGAGGGACGGACAAAGGAGCACAAAGAAGAACAGAGGGCCGAAGTGTGTGAAAAGGAACTCAAAGAATTACATCACAAACTGCAAGAAGCCAAAATGAAAGATCAAAGATCTCTCGTAAAACTTGATGCATATATCTGAGAATGGAATTAAATGGGAGAAGTTCTTCTCCAGACAGATCAGTAAATGAAATACCCTAAAATAAGGTTGAAGATGAAGAATATCTAGACCAAAGGGAAGACCAGCGAAGAAAGCTCAATAAACCATAGTTTGGTGAGGAGGATGCTTTCAGATGGGCAACAGAGTAGAGAGGCACTTCAACCTCAAGGGAGTCTGGGTTAGGGAAAGCCTTCAGCTGGTTTCGATAGTGGAGGTCATTCACTACTATTCAATGTTGATAAAATTTAAGTGTGTGGTGATTATGAGATTTCACCCTTGATGGTGTGAAACCAATATGAAATCTAGTTGGGAACAAACTACTTTTGTTAAGAAAATCAGAGAACATGTCATTAGTGAAGCTGCACCCTCATCTTCCTCTGATCTCACACAGCTAGGCTGACTATAGACCTAGTCTTCCCAAACTCCTCCAGCTCAAATGAGCCCCTCCTTGTTCTTCCTTTGTTTGGCACTTTTTCTCAAATAATATTAAAATTTTCTTGCAATATGGTCCACACTCTATATGAACAACATCGTTACAAACCTCACCAAGCACCGCCTATTATGAAGTGCAACAAAAATCTAAAAATGAAAATCACACCTATATTATCAAGTGCTAATGCTTACAAACTTGTGGCCGACAATTTACAAGATGCAAGAATCTTAACTGCAAGTGTTGAAGCCATATCCAACAATAATAAATTATAGTTAAAAATACAAATACACAAAGGACACTTATTTAAAGAAACAACCAACCATTAGAATCATCTAAAAATCTAAATTTTATCATCAAATCCAAGTTATACTCTAGATGAAGCTGAACAACCAATTGCCATCGTCTACAAAATCAAATACTGTTTTTAGCAGTGAGAGAGTCAGTTTAAGATTTTTCTTTATTAATTTTCTGTTTCAATTTTATTTTAAAAAATGTCTTTTTTATTTTATTTTTTGTGAATGCTTGAATGGCTCAACCAACCAGTACAGAAGCAGAGTGAAGACATAGCAAATTAAAACCATTCAGAATGTTTAATCAAAGTGTTGGAACCTTCTACGCATCCTGTGCCTCAGCCACTGTTCGAAACCCCAAAACCACCAAACCCCGACAGCTACAACCCACATGCCGTGACTCACCCACAACAACAAACCCTAATAGCTACAACCCAAATCGTATGCCCCAAACCCTGACAGCTACAACCAAGGTTAAATATGCTGGAATTGTTGTAGGGTTTAGGAATCATGCAGAACGCACCTGGCTAACAATTCCGTGGTTCAGTAGTTCCCTCTTCCAACTTTGTGTTCGTTTTGGGAGTTGATGTTTTCTTCTCCTATCACACCAACGGATCTGTGTTTCTCAGTATTTGGATAGTTGGGTCAAAATTCCAACAACTTTTTTTTTTATATATAAATAATCAAATAAAGAATAGTAGTGTAAAAGTATAATATAAAAAAAGAAACTACTTAAAAAACAGTATATTATTTAGAGGTATTTAAATATAAATTTTCAAGTAAATTCATTAAAAAAAATGCGGTTAAGAAAAAAATAAAAAAAAATTCAAATAAAGAATAGTAGTGTAAAGGTCAAGAAAAAAAAATAAAAAAAAATTTGGACCATTTCTCGATTTGTGCGTGTCATCCTTGCGCAGGGGCCATGCTAATCTTCTCTGTATCGTTCCAATTTTATCGGATGTCCCCGAAGGGACAATGTCAGTGGTTGGCCAGTTGTTTATAAATTCGAAAACTATGTTGCGTTTAGATGATGTGGGACTTGAATGGGAATTATACAACCTACTTTCACGTAAAGGAAAACTAAACAAAACAAAAACTAAACACTCTTGAAGTAATGTTGAGTTTACAGGCCCAAGCAAACAAGAATCATCTCTCAATAAAAAATCAAAGAAAGATCCGAATATTTAACTCATTTTGTTTTATTCAAGAATCGATTGTGAAGGTATAACTCATTTAGCCTGGTCGCCTATAATGACTCTGTTCTAAATACTGCACACCCTACACCACTGATGTGATGTAGCACTTGGAGAAATACTTGACATGATGGTAAATAACATCTATAACACTTGATTAAATATATTTAATCAAAAGTAGGGTGCAGAGTTATGATATGGTTACCTATAGATAGATGATGCTACTAAGTAATAAAGATTGATAGATATAAGTTCTTGTGTCCACAAAAAATAATATATTAAAAGAGAGAAAATGCATCTTCCTTCTTCTTTATTCATGAGGACTGTGGATTTTTTCTCTCAAGATGAGCACTGATCAGCATCTTTTTTTGTCAATATTATTCACTCAAGCTAAAATGCTTAAAGGGTGTAAAAAATGTCATCTCTCTGTTGCATTTAACAATCAGATACACATATACAAGTTCATATATATATATATATATATTTGTTTTCATATAATCATCTAATGTCTTTCTTCATCCTACGTAAACATATAGTTTACAGAAGATTATTGGATGGAAAACAACAAACATCTTTCTAGTTTCTAAACCTCTCGATTCCTCATTGATCTATCTACGTAAAGAACATCTTCAATCCATGCAACAATGTTGAATGCTAGGCCTTCCAAAACTCTTGAATAACTCTCTAGTACTGCTTTCCCTACATCCTGCAAAACAGAATCACCATTCTTAGTTCATGATCCCAAATTTAAAATATTAAGTACCCGCATGATATTTCTCATTTTTTTTAACAATTCCAATATACTCAATGGCAATTTCATCCAAAGGCAATTAAATTTTGAAAATTGTTTTCAAGGAAACAATGATACTCTCCTGGCCTTATGTTATCTCTGATTGCTGCAGAAATGATAAAACTTCATAGTTTGCTTAACTTACCCGGTTGTATTGGATCTTGCATGTGTCTAAAGAAGTTTGTGAAAGTTCAGGATATCTTTGCTTCAGGCAAAGCAATAAAGACTCAGCTCTCTCAGCCAAGGTGTAGTTTTTGTCCTTACTCTCTGTCTCTTCAATGAGATCCTTTACTTTGCTCCATGATGACTTTGAATGGCTCAGACAAGCCTTGCGTCTCCATGTGTACATTGATGATTCAACCCTGTCTGCTAACTCAAGTGCTTCACGATCAGAACTTATTTTGAGACAGTCAAGAAGTTGTTCAGGTGAGAATTTGTCTGCACTATACATGTAGTGGTAAATTGAGTCCCCTAGACTTGATCTTCCGCTCTGAAGACATTCATGTTTGAAAAAGAGTAAAAGAAGAAAGATTAGAGTATAGTCATTTTGATAAAACTGATGTGAATGCATATACTGTTTATGGCAACATGCAAACTATTCTTCTCCTGCATTAACTTAATCAGTCATTCAATTTTAATGATTAATTTGAAGGCATGAGATTAATAAAATCTAATCGGATTTCATTGATATTGGTACCTTAATTGAAACTATATCATCCCGTTTTCTACAAGACTCGGCTGCTATTATTGGCTTCCATAAAAGGCTTATGAAATTTGATGATAAATTCCAAGACATTTGCTTTATGGGGTCACATTTAATTGAATCCTCAATCACTTGGCAATAGAATTTCAGCTGGAAAAAAAGAGATGCAGACTTGTTAGAGATGGAGTTGTTTAGAGATTACTTACTACTTGGTTGGAGATTAATTAGTATTTGGTTAGTTAGTTTCTACTTGGCTAATTAATATAAATGGCTTGATGCAGGTTCAATGTAACTATCTTTTACCCATTCAATCAAATATCAATTTTATTTTTATCTTATCTCTCTTCTAAACTTTCTTTCATAACAAAGACTCATTCTGAGATCTCAACTTTCAGAAACAGAAAATCTCATCTTTAACAGTAAGGATTTCCAATGTGGACTAACCTTGGGAAGATCATCTATATAATTTTCCGGGATATCTATTTCTGCAAGAACATTGCTGTTTATTGCCATGGCTGCTTTATGAATTTGATTAGCACAATCCCTTTTCTCTATCAGATGCTTTTTTGACATGTCAGAGAGGCCACCAGGAAGAACACAAGGAACCGGCAACCACCATTTCTCATCTTTCCTTGGAACAATTTTTCGACATGATCCCCCACGTAATCGACTCGAATTCCCTGGTATGTTCTCTGCATACCAAAATTCAGTGTCCTGGAAAGTATCTAATATTTCCTGCAAACAATGTTGTGTTTATCATGTTAGTCACAACAACAAGAAATCTTGATGAAAACTGAGATGTTATATACAAGAAAGCAATTGAGATTTGTCTTACTATGAGCATTGTATCAAGCTTCTGCAGTGCAGGGAGGTTGATGTAGATGTCTGACCTTGGCCTGCTTTTCATCATCTGAAAGAGAACATCGAATGACGTTATATACATTTAGAGATGCCAAACAAATTCCATTGAAGTTAATGGTTATCATTTAGCAAACTCACCTCCACAATTGTGCCATCTTCTAAATATTGTGCAGTTGGAGCAAATTCTTGTATGTAGTCACACACTGATAAGAGAACCTTCATTTCCCTTTTCCACATAGCCTTCTTCTCAGGCTTTAGTGGTTCCAACCTTAAACTTTGTCCGAATATAGTTGCTGCAGAATTCCCAAATCAAACACATTCAAGGCTAATAAATTTCACAAACAAACATGAGAAATGCTGGCAACTTACAAACTCAATAAAACATTCTTTTCAACACCCTATTATATGTTCCAATAATTTATAGGCAACAGTAAAGAGTGTGTTACATTTCTCAACCTTTTAAAATAGCTGTGCTATTGACTATTGATAAAGTTAAAAACTTACCATAGAGATTGGTAATGGCATTTGAGATTGTAACTGCAGTACAAACACCTTTTCCACTACCAGACATGTCCTCTCCCAGCAAAAGCTTTGCAAATCTTTCTTTCATCAATTCAAGCTCGGCTAAAGTGGACAAAATTACGTCAATCACTTCTATTATACTCATTCAAAGTGTCCTAAAACATCACAATTAGTTACATAAGCAATGAAAAATGCAAACCTACCTGAATCCAAGAGATCACTGCCACCAAGTTCATCATCAATTGAATGCTTGCGTAGCTTCATTCCTAGCTTTGAAAGAACATCTTGCTTAGCCCTCCACCGAGAAGGTGAAGGTTCACTGGCATAGCTACTGTCATCTACAGTCTCAGACTCTGAGCTTGTCCAATTTTGGCAATATGCAAAAGAATCTCGACTCATTGGGGAAAAAGCAAGAGTATTGGAAGGTGAAGGGTGATAACCCATCTCAGGATTTTCATCTAAGTTGGATAATTTATCCATTTTAGCTCAACAATATGTGATTAGCTTCTTCAACACCTGCACATAAACACGAAGGTCAAGTCACAAGTTGAGCTTGTGGCCTCTAAATTTCAATTACTTCATCATCACCCTGAGACATACTATATAGGATGTAAAGGCATGGCATGCAACATAGCTTTAAGAGATACAGTTTCCATTGAAATCAAACTAAAGTATAGAAAACAAAAGGGGAAAAAGGGTGATCAAAAGAAAAAGCAGATTAATTTGAATGTTCTTGTCTTGTCCTATAGAAAAAAAAGAAGCAAAATCTCTTCTTCTGTTGAGACTAAAAATGGTTCATATAAGAACGCAGCAAAAGGGCTGTGAAGAACAAAAAAAAAGCAATGTTGGACAACTTTCCCAGGTTGAAACTAACTGAAATTCAAAACTTCAAAGATAACGGTTGGCCATAAAGGAAGGGTCCCCAGCATTGTTTTCTGTGTAAGCTTTTAATGTGTTAGATTTGAATTTGAAGTTTAAACTATAACTAGTTAAACCAGGTTTTGAAGTTCCCTCCTAAGCGTTTGCACCTTTTTCTTCTTCCATGAACACTTTCCATGCAAAAAGCAAAATTATTGGTGTTCTTCTACTGTAATAATAGATTAATCATTGAATTGTCCAACTAAAAAAGACAGACCAAGTTGCAGAAATTGCCCAATTATCGGGTAGATTGGACAAATGCAAGGCTTTTACTAGTTGAAAATGAAGCAAAGATTCAGACATTTTGCTTCATGGGTCTGTGCACAAAGTTAAAAAAGAGTTACACACTCTGATAATTTTGTATTTTTTTTATAACTACATTTAAATAAACTCAGATGAAAGTAAGAAAGGAATAATAAAAGATTATACAAAATGTCAAAATATTTGACATTGGAGAGCCGTTTGCATATAATTAATAATTCCATTTTAATAAAGAAAGTAATAAGAAGGCACAATATAAAATTATACAAAATGCTAAAATATTAGAAAATGAAAAGTCGTCTGCATATGCTTTTTTGTATAATTGTATTTAAAAAAACTTAGATGAAGTAAGAAAGAAATAATATAAAATTATACAAAATATAAAAGTATTAAAAAAAACAGAAAGTCGTTTGCATATACTTTTGTTTTGAGTTTGAAAATATTAAAGAAAGGAATGTTCTTTGGATAACGAAGGAGCAGGCCAAATTACAAAAACCCCTGCTTCAGTTCAAAATTATTAAATAATTACTATGATATTTGATTAGTTTCTCTATTATATATTTTTTAATAATACACTAAATTACTTAATTCAATTTAATAAAAAACATTTTAATTTCTACTAAACGATAAATATTTTACTCCTTGACGTAACTGTCACTAAATCATAGTCATAAGTTATTAAAATTATAAACAAAGACTGAATAATTGATCTTCATTTCATAATTATATAAATTAAAATTAAATTTTTAGAAACAAAATGATGGGTGCTTACTAATTTGAAAAAGTAAAACATTTGACAATTTTTTAATGAGATTTCTATCAAACATATGAACCAATTATAACCAAATGTGTATGCACTTTTATATAAAAAAAACAATTGTTTGAAAATCTAATTAAGATTCCGAAAAAAAGTTGATGAATTATTAATTAAAATGTAGTTGAATGTGAAGGACAAGAACCAAAAACAAGTTACAGCATTTACACATTCAATTATTTCCTGCATAGTGTTTACTTTTTATTATTCTGAAAAATACAATATGTTTCTAGCTGTCTGTATTTAATATTGTTGCCAATTTTGCTTTTCTGGATGGAAATTTAGTAGAACTAAAGAGTATGAATAAAATTAAAATGGAAGAAGAAAAGAAACCCTAATTTGGTCTAAATGAATCTTTATTAGAAATAATTGTAACTAATTGTTTGATCCTGGGCTATAGTTTATGGAGAAAATGGAAAATAGTTTTGTTGAAGGCACCAAAACGTGCATCCCATTTCTCATTGTCTGTTAGACTATCATTTTATGCATGGTCTTTAAATATATGCATTTCAAGGATTCATTTATGTGGTATGTTTATAAAATTATAATAACTAATTATTTTTAAAATTATTTTTTATTTAATCATTTTCTTGGCAAGTTTGAAGATTATCCAATAATGAATAAAACGAAGCACGTATATTTCACTACAACAACAAATTAATGTTTAGTATTAATAAAAGATTTGATGATAACAGTGAAAATTCAACACTAATTAGTAAATAGTGTCAAATTTGTATTGTAAATGTATAAACTCTAAACCATTAATGCTAATCACTATTATTAGTTATTGAAGGTGAATTCTATGTAACGTGGACTTGTAATTAATTTTTAAATTAATTTTTCATTAAGGTAGTTTAACGTCAGTATGTTTGTATTTTAAAATTTATTTAATTTAATATTAATTAAGTTAACGTTAAATAAAATATATTTTTAATAGTAGTTTAATGAGCGTTGGTGTGACCGACTTTAATGACAGTAATTTAAACAAATTTCTTGTACATCGCTCCTATTCTCAACAAAATAAAACATAATAAGAAAATAAAAGATTACAGTGAATAAAAAGGATGTATATGAAGAGGATGAGTATGAGTAAAGAAGAATAATGTGATGAAGAAAATAAACATGGATAAGTTGATGATAATCTCTGAATGTGGATAAAGAAATAGATAAATAAGATAAATATAAATGAAAAAGATGAGTATGAAAAGATATAGAAGGATATAACATACACATATTTTTTTAATTTTTTGTTAGTGATTTGTATATATTATTTGTATAAAAATAATGTGATTTTATTTATATTTTACTTTGACATTAAAATATTAATATTGAAAAAATAGTTTTAAACAACTACCTCCTATTAACCTCAGACTGCATAATTTCTTCTGATTTCACAACGAGAACACTGGAAAATCCAAACTCAAACATATGAATAAACTAATATTGTACACTAGCACAGTCAAATTAACAAGCAATTATTATTATCAGCTTGATTAACACTGATGATGAAGAACCACTATAAATTTGTCATATAGTTGGCCTTAGATGTATGGTTCCATTGTCATACCCATTATCTAACATTAATCAGTAAGTAATTAGTGTAAACATGGTGGATTTACACTATTCAACAACACAAAATAACAGCATATATCAATTTTCTATATAACTAAACTATCTTAATTAGTATACATATCAGCATAACTTTTGCAACATTACTATTGAACCTTGACCCCAGCAAAGTCTCTGACTGTGAAGCCCACCTTATCAAATCTTCCCTTTTCATTGTTCTCTCTGAATTTCAAATAATCCAAGCACACAAAGGGTTTGTACTTTCTCTTGTTTCCTTCTCCAACAACTTCATCTGGTGCCAAAATCACCTTGTCATTTTCAAAGCACCAAAAGAATGCAAGAGAAAACCTGTTGAAATGGTTCTTCAGAAGAACTCTGTGTTCTGAAGACCTTAGTTTGTCATTGCTCCATGCCTGCAACATATCCCCTATGTTCACCACTAGGGTTCCCTCAGATGGGCTTATACCTATCCACTCTCCCTCATTTGATCTCACTTGAAGCCCTCCTATCTCATCTTGATATAAGATGGTAATACAACTCATATCAGTGTGCATTCCAAGCCCCTCAACTTCCTCTTCCATAAAATCTGGAACTGAGTAATTGTTTATTCTCAAGTAACCCTGGCACTTCTTGAACTCACAATCATAAAACTTCTTCTCAATGCCTTCCCCTATGCTCATCAACACAATCTTCATAATTCTCTTTGACAAATCTTCCATCTTACTACAATATTCCTTCATCATCATACTGCTTAACACAAAAAGAAGAAATAAAATGTCTTCTAGGTTAAAATCAACTTATGTACTTACATTTTATAGAATCTCTTTCATTCAATTTCTGTGAAAGTTTATAAATATTTAAGTTGATTTAGTTATGAGAAATATTCAGATTTATTAAGTGTTTATGAAAAAATTATCTAATTGTGATGTAAATAAAAGTAAGGAGGCAAAGAAAGAGACAGTGAAAGCTTAATGTGAAACAATGCACACACACATTGATTACCTGAATTTGCAGTCCTTTTTGTCAAAGAGAATTTCAGCAGAACTATTGGCAGAAACATAAAAGTTGGGTCCATTAACTCGGAGGCTCTCAAAGAATGGAGAGGCAATGAAATGAGGGGTGTAAGATTTCAAAGATGAGAAGGGACCAAGTCTAAGTTTAGTATCAGAAGGAAGGCTGAAGAGGTGTTTGGACAGTGATTGTATATGGCTGCAAAGATCTTTGGAGATTCCATGGTTGATTATGTAGAAAAAACCCCAATCTTTGCTTGCTTTATAGAGAGAAAATAGAGAAGATGGCTGCAGTGACTGAGAAAGATCTAAAATGGGAATGCTATCATGAGATTTAGGGTTAGACATAATAATGGCTGGTGTATGAGTAGAGGCATAGAATAGCATATTGCCATCTAAATTTTGGTTACTCAATATATATAGAAAGTAGGTAACAACATAGAACACTATTTCATTTTGTTGTTTATTTTTCTGTGAAACAAATCATTAGAGTGGAAGAATGGAATGAGAAGATAATGTTGAAAGGACAAGTATATGTTGTTTTTTTGTGAATTAATGGAAGTGTCACCAAAACATAAAAACTGCGGTTGGTGCCTACAATTGTATGATATGACTGGAAATTGGTTTGAAAGTGTGGACTGATTGATTATGGGCAATGATGAGGGTCTATGACCTTAATCACAATTAGGTGCTACCATTTTGAAAAGGCCATTCATGATACCTTCCACTTCAACTTTTATCTGTTGCAAATGATACACTCACAAAATCACTTTGAGGGGCATAATAGGGTTGACCTATAAATTGAACAATGATTGACTCAAGGAGGGTCCTACCCATTTTCTTATAATATGCATTTTTCCATTTGTATTTTGCAAACCTCAATGAAACTCCATTATGTCTTAAATGAATCACTCGTGTACTCCTTTGATGGCTTTTGTTATATAAGCTGTAAAAGCCGAAAAGGATTCTTGTGAGAGATGATGAAGATATCATAGATGTTGAAGTTATTTGAGGGGTTTTATTTCAAAGCATTCGAATAATATTAGAGATGTGTTCATCATAATTTCAATTTACTTTATTTTTTACATTATAAGTAGATGTAATCTTCTAGTTCACACAATATGTAGTTAAAAAATCCATAAACTCAAGATTATACAGTTAAAAAAAATAGATTGGTATAGTACTATCTTTTAATTATTCAATTTAAAATAATAATTTTGAAATATGCATGAAATCATTCAAAAGTGTTTTGTTGCAACTTGTTACTCGACTTTTCTTTGATATTTTTTTTATCAATAAATAAAAAATTAATAAATAAAAATATTTAAGAGATACTTCAATCTTGATATAAAATGGTATACTAAATAGTTTCAAAAAGTTTCTATATAAAATCCCAATAAAATTCAATATAATTTAAAGAAACAAACTTTCAAAAACTAAATGGTCAGATGATTCGTAACATGCACTAATATTTTATTTGTGATATTCCTTGCCTGATGTGATGCTTTAATGTAACGAACGTAATCGCACATAGTCGCAATGGAGAAAAAAAAGGTTTTGATAAACCTTAATTGTAGAGAAAACTAAATATAAAATAAACTTGATTTCGATGTGCTTGGTTCGTTCATGAAAAACTTGATTGGAAGCTATTTGAAGGGCAGATTTGTTGTCACAACAAAGGTTTGCAGGCTGGGAGAGAGGAAGATGTAAATCCTGAAGGAGGTAAGACAACCATTGTAGCTCACATGTGGTGGTGGCAAGTGCTCTATACTCAGCTTCAGAGGAGCTGCGGGAGATGCTTTTTTGATTTCCATGATATTAGGGAGTCGCCTAAGTAGATGGAATATCCAGTGACAGATTTGCGTGTGGTAGGGCATGTTGCCCAGTCAGAGTCACTAAAACCACAAATGTGAAGTGAACTAGTGTGAGAAAAATATAGTCCTTCACCAGGGGTGCCCTTGAGGTAAGGCAAAAGACGGGAGACAGCTTGCTGATGATGAGTTGTGGGTGCAGATATGAATTGGCTTAAATTGTGGACAGCGAAGGCGATGTCTGGTCGCGTGTTGGTTAAGTAAATGAGACGTCCAAGGAGTCTTCTGTATTGGGAAGTGGCATCAACATCGAGAGGTGAGCCTTGGTCGGGAGAGAGACGGGAGGTGTGAGTCATAGGAGTGGCCACAGGTGCAGAGTCAAGCATGCCAGTTTCTTGAAGGAGA
>Ga0123342_1003339_pt1 | contig 25795 bp, 11 predicted proteins | sample Turbeawhitnodule_FD_89960 | JGI IMG/M metagenome (GOLD analysis project Ga0123342, IMG submission 89960) | Root nodule microbial communities of legume samples collected from Mexico - Turtle bean Mexico white nodule | ecosystem: Host-associated > Plants > Roots > Nodule | place: Mexico: Nepantla...
ATATGTCTATGTTTAGGCATGTTATTTGGAAACCTCCTTTCTCTAGTATAAGGAATTGTGTAAATGGGTTGGAGTACCCCTAGTACTTCTATTTATTAAATCTTTATTGCTGATTAAAAAAAATATATATATAACATGATAAGAAAATCAATAAATAAAAGTTATTTTTTTTTAAAAAAATAATTATTATTATATTAACTAAATTACCTACTATTATAAAGTAATTTCTATTACTAGTAAAAAATATAAATTAATTTTTATATTAATATTTAAAATTAATTATAAAAAAATTTAACTATTAATTAATTTAAATTATAAATTAATTTTATAGTAATTCATTTAGAATATAAAATAATTTATATATATATATATATATATATATATATATATATATTAGTCACATAATCACTTAATGACGGGTCATTTAATGATGTCAATAAACAATAAAAACTAAAAGAGAAATAAGTTTTTTTTTAATGAAAGATTAAAATGGAAAAAAATATTGAGAAGCAAAAGTAAAATATGAAAGTTTATTGGACACTAAAAGTAAAATAAAACACACATGTGTCAGTCTTACATAACAATCGAATTATCACTTATCGAACATGTTATCTCTTATCAAATCCAATCAAATAATAGAAATCATATTATATTCTTTATTAATGACCAAAATGGAATGTTTTTTTCTTATCAATGATCATATATAAAAAATCCTTAAACTTTTAAGAAACAAAATTATTTATCTAAAAATAAAAGAGTTATTCAAAATATAATATCAATTAATTGAAGTGTATTTCTAAAATAGTTAAAATATGATAATAAGATGTATATTACTAAGTCTATTTTTCTAAAAACTTAATTAATTAAGTTTCAAGTATTATTGTTTTGTCTGTATTCAAAAAATTTATATTTTTCTAATTTAATCAAGTTTTTGTTATTTAATTTTTTTCATTAATTATGTAACGAGACTGCCTTACCCGGTCATCTATCCTGCTTATTTGTTTAAACTTATTAAGAAAGCTAAGATTTTTTAGTTAATTTAAGATGATTTTGCGGTCATTATAAACTAAAAATTGACTTTTATTGCTCTCATTAAAAATGTGTTATTTAAGAAGAACAATCTCATATAATAGTGATATGTACAATACCTGGGAACAATCTCATAATAGTGATGTGTACAATACCTGGGAACAATCTCATTAATAGCGGAAATTAACTGAACTAAATTTATTGATTATTATGAATTAACTAAAAATACTATTTTTTTATGTTAGAGTGTCTTGTGTTTTCATAAATTAGAAAACTATATTTTCCAATAAAATACTAATCTTTTTTAAATTGATCTCCAAATAAATTCTATCGATTTATCTACTATAGCGTCGTTAATAATCTAATAATGATAAATAATACGTTTACAGTGACTATTTTTTTAATAAATTTATTTAAGCAAATAATTTGTTTATTATTATTACTTCTTAAGCCGTCTAAAAAACCTTAAATATAAAATATTTTAGTGGGAGTGTAGTATAAAATCTTTCTATTATCAGACCACGGGTTCTGCTATACTATGTTGTGAAGTTTTTGAATTTTTTGTGCAACACAAAGAAATCATAGCTTTTGTTACCTGCTTCTCAAATTTAAAATCTTCTCTACCTACTCTACTATGCTAACAATGCAACTGGTACTTCAAACTTCAAAGTTCAGAGCAATGAATCTTCACGCTTTTTAATTAAATGCATCTCAGTAAAAGAAGGGAGAGTTTTTAATGTTTGCAGGGACTTCCTTCAATTAATATTTTCGTTGCAGCTTTAAATATCAGAAAACCCACACTGTGGCTTTTTCTTCAGTAACACTTTTTCCTTTTCTTTTCTCTACATCCCCTGATACTAACATGCTTAAAATTTGTATATTATCATGAATATGTACACAAATAACTTAAACTATCATCATGAAATCATGAAATGGGGAGAGAACGAGAATGGAGGGATAAATACAACTTTGAATTAATATAACTATGTGAAAATTTAACTGAAAAATGAATTATATGTTTATCTAGTTTTTTTTTATCAACAATAAATAAATAAAATAAAATGAAACATTTAAGGGATGTTCAATTTTGTAAAAAAAAAATCAGTTTTCTTACCCCCAACCAACTAAGAATCCAATATACCTTACACCACGTTACCCAAATTACAAATCAAAACAAGATACAAAATTTCCAATAACATCAACAAATACAACCATCATGATAGATACAAAAACCAACACTTAAATTATGTCTTTGCTAACCGTCTTTCCGTAGGGGAAGGTATTTAAGATGTTTTCATATTTATATTAGTTTGAATATAACTTTTCTTTAATTATAAAAGATATTCAGACATTCAAGTTAGTTTATATATAATTTATAAATATCAATTTAAATTTATTATTATCTTTGGTCTCTTAAATATCTCTCTATTTATATCTTTAATTTTAATTTTTGTTGGTATCAACTTGCATGTTAGATTCAGAAAAAATCTAATTACGTTTTAATTATATTTTTTTGGGTGATGTAACGCATTATTGATTAAAACGTTTAAAAGTTTCCTGTAAATTTTGTGAGATGTATCTAGATATGGAGAAAGTTTCAACACGGTATGAGCTACTAGGCAGTCTGTAGTACATAAATGATTAATTGTGCATGCATTCCCATTTGTTATCAATCATAAATGGTGCAGGTAGCATATATGAACATGCATACACTTAAAGAGATTTTCTAAACTGAATTACAGCTATGAACAGTAAGAAAAAAAAAGGAAGTACCATACTTGGTTGTTGATGATGTGTGGCATCATATTCATAACTGCGTAAACTATAATGAAAAAAAAAGGAAAGAATTCGATCGACTGAAACTTGCCTCATCTCTACCTAAACACTCAACTACTTTGGTAAATAATGAAGTTCGATGTGATTCTGGTTTCACCTTTTTGACTTTGAGCCAATTATTTTAATTTTTTATGCATACTTTAAGCCGATTGACTTTAGTTATTTTATTATTGTCGGTTTTTCAATAAATTTTAATATTTAAAAATTAATAAAGTCTCACGTTATTTAGTTTATTTTTTTTTATAAAGTTTATATATAAAATACTCTTTCGTATATTCAGTTAAAAAAAATTATAATAGAGTTTTTAAATTATATCTAACATTATCTACAAAATTTTAACTATTAATTATTAATTTAGAATTAAAGTAATTAAGATTTTATAAGTTAATATTATATAATAATTTAAAAATTATTTTATTAATTGATTAATAACCAAAAACTTAAATATCAATAATTTTTAATTTATAAAATATAATTTAATTTAGTTCATATAATAATTAATTTTTTTATTTTTAAATGAATTATTATTTAATAATTTTCACTACAGATGTACACATAATCATGGTAAAGTAAATTTACTTTTTACTGTTCATTTCCACTTTTTGTTCACAATAAAAAGAAATTACGACATCAACACTTTTAAAAAAAAAAACTGTCTCTTTTGTCAAAGCAAACTATTTACTTGTAAATATTTGTCTCTTTTTTTCTAATACAATTGGGACAATCAAACAAGACATAAGGTTAATGTATATTAAGGAATATTTCATAGATGTTAATTAATATATTTAAACTGAAATGTTGTTATTTAATACCTGAATATTTGAAGTTCATATCACTAATATTTAAAAAGCTCTTAAATTTAAGACTTCACTTCTACATAAAAGCAAAACGAGTGTAACTATTTTACATTTATAATCGCATTTGATGAGCACGCATTTTTAAATCGAAGAGATAAGAAGGTGATTACATATTCCATTCGTAAATTTGATTTATAAATGCGGCTATTTACATAGTCACATTTATAAATCGCTTTACCATAGGCGTTTAGGGTTTCTTTTCTTTTTCGTTGTTGATTGGGTTTCTAATTAAACTTCTCAACTTGACAATGCTTACCAATGACACGAAGACAATGCAAATAAGAGAGAAAGAAAAGAGGAAACATAATTAATGGAAGAAGCACATTAGAGAAACTAAGCGCAAGAGAAAGAAGAATATCAAAATGTAAATGGTGTGTTTATGAATTAAAGTTAAAAAGGTTTTAAGAAGACAATTATTTATAAAGCCGCATTCGTAAAAAACATTTAGACAAACACTATAATAAAAATATCTTTAAAATAATAAGACACGATTCGAGATGATATAAAATAAATTTTTATTATAATATTCTTACATTGATGTTTTCAATGACCATTAAAAAAATTAGCAATAAATTAATTTAAATATAAATTAGCAATGACAATTAATTTAATAAAGTTTTTTTTTATTTAGACTAGAAATCAAATATGATTTTTAATTTAAACGTATTAAATCAATATTTTATATATCAAAGACAATAAATCTATAACACAAATTAAATCAACTGAAAACATTTTTACGATAATTTTTATAAATTATATATCACCTCGAAAGGAAAAAAATATTATAAAAATTACTTATCATTATAAGGAAAATAAGAATCAAATAAAAATTAAAAGAAACTAAACTTACAAATATATTACTAATATGAAGTAACAACTAAAATTAATTTTTTTATGGTGTTTTTAAAGCAAGTTTAATAAGCAAAGTAAATAAGAACAATGGCAAGAACTTAAATAAAATTAAAAATTAAAAGGATTCGTAAACAAAAACGTAATTACTTTTCCTTTTGTTATTATTTCCATTTTCAGCATATATAGAACGTTAGTAAGTAATTTTTTTTATCATCTTTTAATTACAAATAAATAAAAACTATATAGAGATAAAATTTTGAGCAGTTTCATAGTAATTTCCAACAAAAGTACGTATAGATTACTTTTGGTTAATATTTTACTTAGTAAATGTAATAGACACTTTCTATAACGGTTAAAATATATTTTTATGTCAGTTTTAGAATTGTCATAAATACATATAATATAAATAGTTTATATTTTCTACAATCGTTGTACAATAGAGAATATTACTTTCTAATTAAATTTAAAATATTTGTAATAGAAAATATTACTTTTTATATTAGATAATATTTCATTTGTCATATAATATATATTTTTTTTATAACAAATAATATTTTAACCGTTATAAAATGTGTTATTTTTTATGATGGTTAAAGATAACTCAGTCAAAGAAAATAATATTTTTTTTAACATGTTTAATAATAACCATCATAGAAAATATCTTTTAATTTTCTTTTGTGATAAATTAATTTTCCTACTTGTAAATCATACCATTCATAAGCACATTTCTCAAGCAAATATTTTCAAATTAAAATCTTAACGATTTACATAAATAATTATAAACTTTATGAAAAGTTAATGTGTTCAAGTTCATACAAATTTGTTAACTAGTTCTAACATGATCATTTATAGTAAATACTTAAAAGAAATCATGTCACTGCTCTCGAATTTCTTGTAACACTTCTTCCTTCAATGGAGATAAATCACTGAATATCTACATAATTAAATATTGAAGATGAAATTAACATTTAACACATTTAACATATTTGAGTTAATTGTATATTACCTCATTCCACGAGTCATTAATGTTAGTATATATGATTCTATGCATATGTCTCATGACATAATACATGCACTCATAACTTCCCGGTTGATGTGGGTACTATAAGTGATGGAAAACGTGGGTGTGCCTTCATGACCGAATTATTTTCTTGATTTTTGGAGAGGATTGGAGGAAGCTTCAATGGAGAGATGAACAAGGATGGCTCATATAGAGCTATGGTTTCCTTGAAGGTGCATGATAGGTAGGGAAAGTGATTGGTTGGGCCATATCACTCGAGCTAGGTGAAGAAGAAGATTAAAGTGTTTATCCTAGAGAGACAAGACAAGGGAGTGAGAAAGGCTAGCAACTTTGGCAGCAATTTCACTCATTCATTAATCATAGAAAATGAGAGCCAAACACCTCAATTTATAGGAGAGAGAGCTGAATATTTTGGAGCCAAAATTTGAAAATTCAAAATAAAACTCTCCGATGAGAAGGTGCTATGTGGAGTCATGCTTTCCATATTGAGCTCACACCTTCCATGCTAAATACTCTCCACTCCTAGGCTGCCATGTGGACGTCCATGTGCTCCATGTCAAGGTAATTTTCATCCTCCAATATACCCTAGACGTTTTAAGGTTACATTGGGCTCAAAGAAGCCCAATTGTTACCCCAACTAGTCACTTTTAATCCTAACTAGACCTATTTTACTATTGGCCCAAATACAAGCCCAAAAACCTATGCTACTTGGCCCAAATATTTGGTCCAATTATTTTATGCTACTAGGCCCAATACATGGCCCATGAAATCCTAAACAAAGACAAGTAAAATTCCTATTCTACTTTGACAAGAAAATAAGTTCTACTTTAGGTTTATGACATTTTTTAACATGTATAGGAAAGTTTCTCTGCCAATAGCAAAGTCCTAGTCTTCTTGAATCTTCCTTGACATTGACCTAGTTGTTGGGCCTGAACTTGGGCTTGAGCTTGGCATTCTTCCATCAATAAGTTAAATACAAATATTATATTATAGTAATTTATATATTGCAATTTAATAGTAGTAAGACAAATAACTTCGCTTGGTGCAATGTATTGTAGTTTCTTTCTAGTAACATGTGGAAGCTCTTACAACCTTAAATGAGCTTCCATAACTCTCACTACAAGAAATAATGATGGTAGAGTTCCCAAAAGAGCGACACAAAGAGCAAAAGAGAGACGCTACATGTGGCTAATGTGGGTTTAGCGTCCCAATAGAAATGAAAGTTAATCTTTTGGTGGCTAAGCATTAGAGACGACCTCCAATGGGACACAAATTTACAAGGTAGTGTTGGCTAAGCCTACATAAAGAAAAATATATTATTTAACTATAGCGTAGATTTGGGGGACACTAAAATAAATATAAAATTAAATAATTATTAAGAAGTGAACTTTAAGCCTAATTCAACCTTATAAAACTAATTTATAAGGTGATGTTTGCACCCACTTATATACTATGAAATGTCCTAATCTCTAGTCGATGTAGGATCTCTTCATGTTGAAGCTACGAACTTGTGTGTAGGACTATATATTATGGGTGGTCTGATAACGACCTGATAGTATGTGACATGATAAGCCCAAACAATCGCTAGGATATGCTTGAAATGACTTTGATACCATATTAAGAAGTGGACATTAAGCCTAAGTCAACCTCATAAAACTGACTCATAAGGAGAAGGTTTGCACCCACTTATATACTATAAAATGTTCTAATCTCTAGTCGATGTGGGATCTCCAACAATAATTAAACTTAGCATCGCCGTTGGGGACACTACGTGAGAAAACAAATGTGAGTAAATTGCCGCCATTGGAGACACTACCTGGGAAATAAATATGAGTAAAATTCACTTTAGGAGAGCGAATTGGCAACGAAGACAAAAACGAAAACGAAATTAAGGAGAGTGAAATGGCCACGAAGAAGACGTAGGGTTTTTGGAAGGAAGTTTGGGATTATGAGTTTGAAAGTGTGAGACAGAAATGAGAAATTGAAAGTGAGAAAATGAAAATGTGAGACAAAAATGTTTTATGTTTTATTTTTTTTCTCATTAAATAACTTAGAGTGAGCTAAGGTGACAATAAACGTGTAAGTCACCTTAGTGTCGCCTAGACCTACTTTAAATGTAATAAAATATTAACTTGCATCCACTTTGTGTCCTCATTCTTGACGCAGTATCATTTTGTAACTTATTTTTTTTATTACATTTACTTTGTGTCCCTATTCTAGACGCTAACTTATTATTACTATTATTACTTTAATAATTTTTAACTTACATCCACTTTGTGTCCCCATTCTAGACTCAATATTATTTTGTCACTTAATTTTTTTAATTGCATCTACTTTGTGTCCTCATTCTAGACACTAATTTATTATTATTATTTTAATAATTTTTAGTGTGAGTTAAAGGTCTCTACTGTGGACACAGTATTTGACATTTATTTTTGTGTCCAACTTGAGTAGACTTCACCTATGCTAGTGGCTTCATTTTTGTAGTCCCCGCTTTTTGTTTGGCAGTTAAAATGGATTTTTCTTGTAGTGTCTATAAATAGTTACATACAATAAAATTTTGTTAATTATAAAATCATAGGAAACAAAATAATAGAAAACTTACGTGTCTAGTATACTTCTAATTGTCAAACTATTATTTTTCTTGTGCAATGAACACAACAAAACAATAAGAGATTGTTGATGAATAATTACTATCAATTATGAGTAGCCCCTACAAGATGAAATAACATTAGTATGAAATTTTACGTTGTGCATTAAATTATAAAATGTATACTTGCTTATTCAAGTAAGGTGCACTTTTTTTCTTTCATTTTGAAATGTCTATATTAAATACATTTGCACCTCACTAGCTTTATTCTCAACACTCTGAATGACAACAGGGTCAAGGAATCCATATATGTAAACATTTTTTTTTCTCAATATAGAGATGATGTAAATATCTTGAACATTGAAAAAAATAATGTTATAATCACATGTTGAATGTATTAAAACTTGTTAAAAGTTAATATGGGAAGCTTACTTACATTAACCAAAGTTGTATTATTGATACACATATCATATCAATGCTAGTGAGAATATAAAAAACATCCCTTTGGCATAGAAAAAAGGGATGTTTTTAGTCTTGCCTAAACTTCGGGTGGCATATCTAATTCTATAGGTTGCATCCTGATAATCGTTGTCATTGCACCGAGTTGTTGAAAAGTACTTCAATGTTGTTGTGAATGATTCACAACTTCCTTTTCTTTTTTAATATTATTATATACACATATTAAAAATAAATAAATAACACTAGTATATATCAATTTAATTAAGTATAATACCTACAAAAGACATATGCAAAATTAAAACAAGTAAAGAAAATTACCCTCAGTACAATCGGGTTTTCTAATCTAGCTGGCCAAAGAATAAAATTCTCAGGGGCCTATCCTATTGTTTGAAACTCCTCAATGGGCATATGGATTCGAGCAAAACCATCTCAAATGTTTATAACCATCACTCTTACCATATCATCTACAATTGTCTGGTGGTGGATGGTAAACCCTAGCGTATACATTTTACCTAAGGCAGCCGAATAATGTAATTGAAATAAATAAATAATATAATTAGGCTAAAACATATGTTCATTAAACAATATCATTAAAATAAAAATTACTTAAGACCACCAAGCATTCTAGGGGATCATCAATGTACAATTTGTAATTTGCAAGGATAGTAGGACCAACTTACCCTGATCCTTCAGAAGCATCATAACTCTGATGTGAGTTGATTTTAGGATTGTTCATTTAGGTGACACTTTAGATTTATGATTGAGTTTTTAAGACAGTTAAAGAGTGAAAACCTAAGGAAAATCCCCACTGGACATTAATTTAACCAAGTGGTTAAGTAGATATGAAAGTTCATTTCACAAAGGCAAAATGAAAACACAATTATATGGTGAAGATGATGACAAATATGGTGCGGAATTTAAACAAGTAACACAAGAATAAAAGGAGTGACCGAATGTAATTCAAGGAAGCAAAATAAGAACATGTTTATGAATAGAATGGAATGATAATGGAAGGAAAAGATGAAGGGAAAGGAAGCTTATGAGAAAAAGGGTTTGAGATGATGAACACGCCACTTGGATAGTGAAATGACTCCAAGATAAGTGAAGGATGTCATCACTTGAGATCTCGCACACTCACAAGATAAGACTAAAAGACTAAGAGGACAAGCCTCACTAGCATCTCACACAAAATGTGCAGAGTAACTTTTCTCTATTTCATTCAACTTTTCAAATACACTAGGGAGGCCTCCTATTTATAGGTGAAGGAGCCTTGGAGAACAAGCTAAAGGGGTAGGACGGGAAAAGGGAAAAACTGGGTAGTCTTAGGGTTTGATTAAGTCAATCCCGCATCCTAGGTTTGTCCTTCTAGAAACTATGTCAAAATATCTCCAAATGGGCTAGAAACAAGCTAAAATGCTACCCACACCCCCTACTATGCTAAATGTACTTTATTCTAGCTTATATTTGCTATTTGGACCCTCAAAGTGAGCTCAAATTATTTACAAACATATTCTATTTTTTAAGAAGACCAAAAGGAAGAACTTTTGATATTTTGGTTTATAGATTCTTCTTCTTTTGTTGATTCTTTCTCAAGGCTTGTTGGGGCCTGACTTTGTATCTTGAGATGATTGACCCTTTTGGGAAGTGCTTGTTGTGTCCTTAGTCATCTGTCGGTTTGTATCAAACTCCCTTTTGTACTTATACGAATAGGGGAAGTTCTGGAGGGGCAACAAAAGTAGGGATGACAAAGCATGGCGGGTGGGCTACCTATTTCAACCCGCTGGCCTGCTTAGGCTCACCCCACATAACTCGCATCATGTGCGGGCCAAGTGTGGGACGGGGTGGGTTGGCCCGCATAACTCGTATATTTTAAAATTTCTTTCTATACGCCTATAATTTCTTCTTGCAATCTCATATTTTCAAAAAATCTAAAATTATTCATTCCAAGTTCTATAATATGGAATAGAAATTTGTATTTTGGGTTGTACAATCTAGAACATTATACAATCCAAAACACAAATTTTAACTTCCAAATTCTATAACTCGAGATGTCTCTGAATTCCACATTCTAAAATTAAAAAAAAAAAAAAAACATTCAATGAAAAATGTCAGAGAGTAATTTGAGTATTATTTTTTAAGTATGGGGTGCAGAAAGAAACTACCCTCAATCTCTAATTCATAACACCTTCACGAAATTCGATAATATTTTTTTAATATTTAATAATATTTTGTTGCCTTTTCTGAAATGCATAAATTGTTTAGATTTTAATATTCATCAAATGTTAAATGCAGTATCCATACCTTAGTTTTTTTATAATAAAATTATAATATTGTATTATATATATATATATATATATATTATTTTTCAAATTTAAATAATAATCATTTGTCTACATGTATTACCTTAAAAGGTGTATATATTTAATAAAATATTTTTTATTAGTCAATTTATTAGTATTATTGAAATTCAAATTTCATTGAAAATCATAACATCATTATAATATTTTTTACTCATCTTATTATGCATGTATCGTAAGAATAATATTGTGAGACCATTTATCTAATTCATCTAAATAAGAAAAAAAGTTTAAATTAATAAAAAAAAATATTCAAAATATTTTTAAAAAAAAATTCTTAAGTGGGCCAATAAAATCAACCCATATTTTCTACGAGGAGCAGACTAAATGTAGGGCGGTCTGGCCCTGCATTGCCATCCCTAAACAGAATGTTGAATAAACATGGATGCTAATTCTGCTTGCATGTCTAATAATAACTCTGCCTTAAATTCAGAGTATACCTCCTTTTTAATGTCCTTCCCAATCTCTTCTATGAGGGACTCCATCTCGATCTCACTAAGATGTGATTTACTATAATATCGAGGTGGAGGAGCAAAGAATTGTCAAATGCTCAACCCTCGTCCAGTAGCATAAACTTGTCTATAATGCTTTTGACGACCGTGGCAACTGCCAATTTGTCCTCAAGCCTCGTTGGAATGAACAATCCTTGTGTGCTTTGCCCCACCAATGCATTCTACAAAATAAATTTTGAACACTTAATTTAGAAAAATGAAAATAAGCATCCAAACATAACCTACAATATGAGTTGCTTAATGCACTTAGTTACACTTTGAACTTCTTCATATGTGTAATCCCTTTATGGTCTTTGATGAACTTTCTTCCATTATGTCATGTCGGGGAGGACGAGTTATAATGCGCAATTTGAGTCCTCAATGGTATAATAGGAATATGCCTATTTTTATAATATTTGGGTTTAATTTATCATAACCCCCACGATACAGTTTATGAGATGAACATTCTTTTTTTTTAATCTCTTGTGCAACTTTCCTCTTAACCTATTCTATACATTAATTAAATAATTACATTGTTAGATAATTAAATACTTAACCAACACATGATATCAATTTACCTAAAAGGTAGGGTCTAATTGCCTTTCTTGAAAAGTCTGCCACTCATTGAGAAAATGATATTGCTCACATGGATTTTTGTCACTCAATGCACCATAAATATAGTGATTATTAAGGTCACTCTTAAAACCCCTCCATCGTGTCCCAACATATGAAATCTATTTCGTCCTCAATAAATTATTGTTTGGGACGCCATATGTGACTTGTACAATAAATATCAATTATATATGTTAAATATCAACTATGTATGTTTATTATAAAACAAATAAGTTAAGATTTCATACAATGATACTTTGCAAAATCTGGTTCTTCACCATATCTAGAACATGGTCTCAATCATCAATAAAAATGCTAACTTTGCTTCTACCAAGCAAGACCACATAGCTGGTAAATTTTGTGTTATGCTCCCCTAAAGTTTTACTTGTCTGCATATCAAACTGGATTGATAATCTCTTATTAACATCACAGTTGATAGTCAACATAAAATACTCATTTTTTTTGTTTGAGATGCCATGATGAATGACTCTTCAATATAACCTACATTTTCTAGATCAATCAAGGTAAAACTTAGATCATCAATCTTCACGATATTATTAGTGTCAACCCACTTACATTTAAAAAGAGACACTCCAAAACTCGTGTAATTTATCACTCAGATGTCTTCAATTACACCAAAGTAGCATATTGACGCCATAACGAGATATTTATCTTTTAAACTCGAGAAATGCATTTTAAAAGTATTTTTTTTATAGTTTTCTTAAAATTTGGTTTGGAAAGTATTTTTTTTTTAAACAGAAAAATCAAAAGATATTACGAAAAGTATTCTTAAAACTATTAACAAACCAAAATATGTGTTTTGAGAAAAAATTGTGAAGACACATTTATGTCCAAAGTTTTTGTAAAAAAAGGAAAAAGAAAGAAAAAATAATGAATGTTATTAAGGAAATAATAATTATCAAATTATACAAAATAATTGTGTATAATTTGATAATTATTATTTCCTTAATACTCCCCTCAAGTTGGTAGGTGAAGATCATAAACTCCCAACTTGTGTCGCAACGTCAAAAATTGTTCCTTGCCCAGTGCCTTCGTAAAAATATCTGCGAGCTGATACCGTGTCGGTACATATGAAGGACTGATTATCTCGACTTGTAATTTTTCTCGCACAATGTAACAGTCTATCTCAATGTGTTTTGTGCGTTCATGAAATATTAGGTTTGCTGTTATATGTAATGCTGCTTGATTGTCACAGAAAAGTTGAGCTGGCAAGTTACATGACACCTTTAAATCCTACAACGGATATCGCAACCAAACTATCTCCAAACAAGTATTGGTCATCGTGCGGTATTCTGCTTCCGCAGATGATCTTGATATGTTTGTCTGTTTTTTTTATTTCCATGAGATAATAAAGGAACCAAGAAAAATACAATACCTAGATACTGATATCCGAGTTGTCTGACAACCTCCCCAATCTGAGTCGCAATAAGCTCTCAATGTCAAATTGTTCTCAGATGGCAATAACAATCATTGTCCGGTGATCCTTTGATGTACTTTAGGACTCAAATTGCATCATCCCAATGAGGTTTCCGTGGAGCCTGTATATATTGACTTAGGGTCCGAACCGAAAATACTATGTCAGGTCGAGTAACCGTGAGGTATATCAGTCGTCCCACAAGTTGCCTGTATTTGACTGGATCTTTTAATAACTCTCCACCGTCTGGTGTGAGTTTTAAGTTTTGCTCCATTGGAAATTTGTCTGGATGAGCACCTGTGAGTCCCGTATCCTACAAAATATCAAGCACATATTTTCTTTGTGACATGTAAATACCAGCTTTGGAACGGGAAAATTCAATCCATAGAAAATATTCTCCAAGATCTTTAATGCGAAATTGTTGTAATAGACAGTCTTTAACACGCTGAATTTCTGTCAAATCATTTCCTGTCAAAAGCATATCATCCACATAAAAAAAAAGGGCAGTAAATGATGAGTTATTTTGTCTTGTGAATAGAGAGTAGTCTGTCTTGGACTGTTGAAATCCTACAAATTTAATCACATAAGAAAATATTGAAAACCATGTCCGGGATGTCTGTTTGAGACCATAAAGGGATTTGTTGAGTCGACATACAATGTTCTCCCCTTGTCGATGATGCCCGGGTGGCAAGTTCATGTAAATTTCATGCAATGTGCCATGTAAGAAGGCATTTTGCACATCTAGTTGGTGAGTAAACCAACTTCTAGTTGCTGCAATGGTGAGGAGACACCTCAAAGTTGTTAATTTTGTTGTTGGTGAAAAAGTTTCAGAATAGTTAACACCTTCAATCTGAGTGTATCCCTTTGCGACAAGGCGCGCCTTATATCTATCGACGCTGCCATCTGAGTTGTACTTTATTTTATAGACCCATTTTCATCCTATGGGTTTCTGTCCAGTGGGTACGATGTCAAGGTCCACGTTTGATTTAGCTGTAAGGCGGAAAGCTCTTCATTCATTGCTTTTTGCCAATTTGGATCAAGGATAGCTTGAACATAAGTGTGACGTTCTTTGGTGGTTGTGATGTTAGCAAGATATGCACTATGTATAGAAGAAAATCGTGAATTAGAAAGAAAATGATGCATAGGATACTTGGTTCCATTCGATCGGTCTTGGGCAGTGGTCGAATGATTGGCTTGGGATTCCGTTATGTAGTCTTGAAGCCAGGAAGGTGGGGTTGATGTGCGACTTGATCGTCGAACAGGAAGGTTGGCTGGAGAAGGTTTGGTAATGGGTGTAGGACTTCCTGGCGTGGGAGAAGAAGGTTGATCTGCTGGAGGTTCAGTAGGAGAAGATGGTGGATCAAGTGAATGTTGGACAGGAGTGGGTAAGTCAATGTCAATGGCGGGCAAAATATCTAGTAATGGATGTGAGGATTGCGTCTGAAAGTGTTGACAGAATGGGAAAAAACTTTCATGGAAGGTGACATCCTGACTTGTAAAAAAAGTGTCTGCATCTATATCAAATAATTTGTATGCTTTTTGATTATGAGGATAACTAATGAAGATACATTTTCGGTCGCGCGGATCAAATTTTTGCTTAGGTGAAACAACAGTTGTGTAACAAAGGCAACCAAAAGTTTTTAGGTGAGAAAGAGAAGGTGGTTGATTATATAGTAGCTCAAAAGGTGATTTATTTTTTAGTAAAGGTGATGGAAAGCGATTAATGATATATGTGGCGGTTAAAACGCATTCCCCCCAAAATTCTAATGGTAAATTGGACTGAAATAGGAGGGTTCGTGCTGTGTTTTAAACTTGTCTATGTTTGCATTCTACTACTCCATTTTGTTGAGGAGTGTAGACGCAAGTGCGTTGACATTCAATACCTTTTTTGAGGAAAAAATCATGCATTGAAATAAATTCCAATCCGTTGTCAACGCGGATGGTTTTAATAGATGCCTGAAATTGATTTTGTGCAAATGTAATGAATGATTATAAGAGATGTTGGGTTTCAGATTTGTGATTCATAAGAAATAGCCAAGTACATCTAGTATAGTCATCGGCTATAGTGAAAAAAAACATTTTAAAACGTTTTCCAAAATGAGTTGGGGTTTTATGAGGACCCCAAATGTCACAATGCAATAAATTAAATGGAGAATGAGATTTTATTGTGCTTAAAGGAAAGGGTAGCCTTGCCTGTTTATCTTTGGGACAAACACTACAATTATTATGAATGGAAATGAGATTTTTATTGATAGGTAGTAATGAAGATGCAAGTTGTAGATGCGTTGGAGAAGGATGTCTGAGGCGCTTGTGCCATAAATCAGGGTCGGTCGAAATTTAAGATGCGTGGGCTTGGTTTGGAAGAGGGGACATGTAGTATAAGCCTGCATATTGTTTACCCGAGCCAATCATCCTCCCCGTGACCAAGTCCTGCAAGATGCAACCATGTGGAAAAAGAACGACACAACAATTTAGTGTACTTATTATCTTACTAACAAACATGATATTTAAATTAAAAGAAGGAACACAAAGAACATCTTTGAGAGTGATATTGTCATTGAATTTAATCGTGCTTGTAGATGAGATGGTCGCAATTGAGCATGTGGGCAGATTAACATTTAGAATAAATGATGATGAAGTGTGTGTGAAAAATTGTGAATCAGATGCAATGTGATCGGTTGCCCCACTATCCAAAATCCATGGTTTTGTAAAAGCAGAATTAATAGACGAGTTATGAGCAAATAGACCTACAACGTTTATAAACCCTTCACTTTTACTATTATTGTTGAGCGAGTAAACAACCTTTACCAATTGCTGAATTTGCTCAGCAGTGAACCCTTGTACAAGGTTTCTATCAGACTCATTGTTGTCATGTGGTAATGAAGAGGAATTTGCCATGTTTATTGCTGATGAATGAGAGCTTTTGGGGTTATTTTTTATTTGCTGCTCCTGGCCATGGCGCCCATTGGAGTTCCACGTCCCATTTTTTATGCGACACCTATCTTCCGTGTGTCCTCTTTTATCACAGTATGTGCAATGAAATTTTCAAAGTACGACATTCGTCTATGGTATGACCTGGTTTGTTACAGTGTTCACAGGTCTTACCTTTTGATTACTTCCAATTGACAGAACGACCCTGTACTGATGTCGCGATTGAAAAATTCTTGTCAGGATCCTAATTCATCTGTTGTTGTGTCTCTTCTTGCACAATCAGAGAGTATGCTTGTCGGACATTTGGTAGAGGGTTCATGATGAGAATATTGGACCTGATTTTTTGAACGAATTATTCAACCCCATGAGGAATTGCATCAGTTTATCTTCTTCCTTCTCGATCTGGTGTTCCTTTGTCTGATTACAAACTATGGGTGAACGATATAGCTCGAGTTCATCCCACAGCGCTTTGAGTTTGATGTAGTATGAAACCACTGGCATCGTACCTTGGGACATGGTTGCTATTTCCTTCTGAATTTGAAAAATGGTTGGCGCATTCTTCTGTCTGAATTGATCGCGAAGATCTTCCCAAACTTGACGGGCGGTCTTCGCGTGAATTACCCTTGCGACTATCTCTGTCTCGATGGAGTGACTTAACCATGAAAGAATCATGGAATTACATTGATTCCACAATTCGAATTGGGATGGGTCTTTTTCTTGTGACGATCTTTCTATGGTACCGTCAACAAATCCGAGTTTCTTCTTCGCCGTGAGTGTGTGTACCATTGTTGTCTTCCAGGATTGATAATTGGCGTCGTTCAATTTGGTCGACACCAACATGTTTCCTGGTTGGTCTTAATGATGAATATAGTAGGGATTACTAATGCCTTCTGTGTCAGACATGATCTCTCTTATTTAGGGGATAAAAATGGAGAGGCTGTTAGAGCACCGAGATCGGTGCTCTGATACCATATAAGAAAAATGATATATATAATAAAATGGTAAGAAAAAAAGATATTTCTTATTCTCTTGTGTGTATTTACATCACTCAATGTATAGAAAATATATACAAGTGTATGGAGTCTTTCTCTCTCCAAATTACAAATTACAAGCTAATTAGGTAGGAATCCACTAATCATGGGATTATATAATTATTAAATTAATTACATATAATTGTGTATAATATCGCACAATATCATACAATAATTATATACAATAGTTATGTATAATTTGATAATTATTATTTTCTTAATAAAGGTGAAGGAGAGAAAGTTATTTTAATCAATTGGCTAGAAAAAAACTTGATTTTAGTTGAATCTTTATGTACCGAAAGCATTGTCACGTAGCTGAGGAACTGAAAGGGTATGTATAGCATGTAGGGAGTGTGTGAGTGAGTACAAAGAGATATGTGTGTTTTGAAAAAGAGGGAAATTTAAATTTATTTGTATAATTTTAAATGAAATAAACCAAATTGGGTGTATATAGCGAAAAGAAGAGTGTAAATTGCATAGTTCTAGAAATAAAACTTTCAAACAAGCAAATTGGACAAAGCCCAGTAAAACTCTATCAAACTACACAGAAGAGCAAGGCAACAAACTAATCCTAGTGTTGTTTACATTTTGATTAGTTGAGGGGTTTAGAGGATTGATTTGGAGAGAAAATAATAGAAATTAAAGTGATTTAATTAGTGGAAATATAGGAAATTTGAGTAGAAAATTTATTAGTATATATGGTTGATTTGATTAAGTTAATGAAGATTGATATGATTTTTTTAAAGTCTAAAATGTTTTTAGTGTATATTTTAAAATTTAAACATTTTTTCTTAGAAATTTATTTGAGAAAATAAAAATAAATTATTTAATAAAAATGAATTATTAATACAAAAATATTATTTATTAATTAACAAAAATAATTTAATAAAAAGAATGACTAACTAAATAAATGGAGACAAAACATCCCCAAATCTTTCATTTTCTCTTCATGCAGCACATAATTTTCTGAATCCAAACTTTCTCCAAAAATTTACTCAAACTTTCTTCATATATATAATGAAATATTTCCTGGTGAATAGTAAGCCACGCCACACCATTATGGCTGTAGCAGTTGCACTCTTGACATCATTCCCGAGCATGACAGTCATTTTAAAAAATGAACTAAAAAATTTCATTCGTCTTTAAACTTTGGGTGACCATACATTAACATCATATATAGTATCAAACAATCACTTCACATATTAAAAAATTAATATTTTAATTATATTTAATTTATTTTTTAATTTAAAATATTATTATATTGTTATAATAGAAGTGTCAAGTGTAAGTTTTTACTTTTTAGGTGTCAAACAAAATCTTTTCCTTAAACTTTGGATAATTTTTTTCTTTCTTCTTTTCTTTTATCTTCTTTATTCTAGACATATTTTGGGTTTGAGAATGAAACAGTGAAGAGTTATAAACCCAGATACAATTTGTTAAGCAAGACCACAATGTTAAAAAAAAAAACTCTGATAAAAGAAATTAATCATTAATAACATCGACATATAAACAAGCATCATATAAAATAGGAAAAGATTTTATTGACATCTAAAAAGTAAGATAAGCAACACCACAATGTTAAAAAAAAATCCTGATAAAAAGAAATTAATCATTAATAACATCGACATTGGATGATATTATTACCATATGTCTCTTGACAGTTTTAAAGATAGTATGGATATAATGTCCTATAGTATGTGAAACAACAACAAAAATCAACATTTAACAACCTAAATGAATAAAAGTTATCAACCATTCTATAATTTTCTAAAAAGCGAAAAGGTTTTGTTGACACTGCAAACAATGAATAACACTATTTCACAAACCTTTACAAAATTAAAATAAAAATAATAAAAATATTAATTCATTTATTTATTAAGAGTGTGATTATATGGTACGCGGTGCTATGAGGCTCGGACACTCCTTTTAAATGACGTGTCCGTGTCGATCATACGTATCGGACACCGATACTCGAAAGATACGTATCAGTGAAGTGTCAAATTCAAAAAAAAATATTTGTTAACTTTTTTGTAATTTTAGCACGATTCTAACACAATTTTAAAAAAAAGAAATACATTAATTTTCTAAAAACTCAAACTTATTATATGAATTTTTAATATGATTATAAAAACCAGAAACAAATCTTTTTGAATTAGTCATGAAAATATCTTTCTATTAAAAAAAAACTAAAACATACTTGTGCACATAAATCTTTATTGTCAATTTATATAATTCATAATTATATAATATATAAATTCATGTTCCTGTGTCTTACATTTTAGAAATTATATTCGTGTCCGTGTCGTATCATCGTATCAAAGTTCGTATCAGTGTCTATACTACATCGATTTTCTAAAACAAGAAACATGTAAAAGGATTTCTCACACCAATTCCCTAGTGTAAAATTACAATTCTATGGCTAGTGTGTAAAATTACAATCCTATAAAGTCATAGAGATAAATACAAAATTATTTTGTCAGTTATTTTTTTAGTTGACATAACAAATGCTTATTATATCGGTTTAAGAAAATATTTTTAGGTATAATCTTTCTCACTTTGATTCTCTTACTCTTTTCCTCTCTCTTTCCACCTATGAAAATCCATTGAACTCTATACTGGACCCTTTCTTACTGTTAGAAACTCGAACCTGCTCGCCAGCCTCAGTTCGGAAGCGCCACTCTCAGGCTCTCCGCTATGATCGAGAACTCGCATTCCAAAGCTAACTCGGTGCAGAGCACGCCAACTAGAAACGCTTCCAGGTTTCTCTCGACGAAGGAAGAGTGAGTGCGTGCATGTTCCTCAAGGAGACCGAATCTGCATCCACTTTCCGCATTTCAAACTCAAAGACGACTAGTTGTTCTGGACAGATCATAACGTGCAGCTATGTTTTCATTTGAACAAATTCTGGATTGGTTTTTCTCGCGTCGTTTTTGTGATTGGGGTAGCGTTTTCAAGTGCTAGGATTCCACTGTTGAATAACGTGGAGAAGGTTTTGCAAGGGCGTAGTTGGTTTTTGAAACAGGAACACAAACTTCGGTGGACTCGATCATCTTCAAACCAGATTCACCTTTCATCATATAGGATGCGAGACCTTATCCCCCACTTTGTCACAAATATAATATAATAATATATACAAATTGTTTCTTGTTTCAAATTTTAAAGTAAAGAATTATTAAGAAACAGGGCTGAATTGGAAATGGTTTATTTCATATGCTTAGTGTTATTAGTTATGATGCAATGCATAAATTCGATTAGAAGATACATTTATTTTAAAATGTATGAGGTGGAATTTAAGTGTATGATACATGTGTATGGAAATTCACTAAGTGTTGAGTTTTTTTTTCTTAGTACAATTTCACACCCTACTTACTACTGAAATGTTAAAAAGTTAAAAATTATCAAATGGGTAAAAAGTTAAAAATTATTAAAATGGCTAGGTTATATCAACTTGTGATGAATTTGTATCAACATGTGATGAAGTTGTGTTAAGTTACACCGTAATCAAATTTAAACTGAAATCATATATTATATATGATTTATCTATTTTAATAATTTTTTAAAATTTTATTTATTAAAATAATTTGTTTCTGAAATTACACCTAATTAATAATAAATTCTTATACTGTTGAGTGAATATATATATTTATTTTCAGCAATTCTTTTTTTCACTTTTTAATTCTTATATTCTTCTTCTGTTAATTTTTTTTTTCAGAAATTTCGTATTTTTAAGAAAATAATAAACTTTTCATCAAAAATATATAATTTTACTTTTAAATCATTTCCTGCCGCTCAGGAATTTGTTGGCAGAAAAAATAGCATCGACCTTTGGGGTAAGGTTTGCCTGATGGAACACCACCACTTTTATGTTGTGTTTTATGATTTCAATGGCTTGTAACGAGTCCAATGACAAAAAAATTATATTCATATATCTCAAAATTAAAATAATCAAAATTTAAAAACAAAATAAATAATAATAATTAATTCGGTATGTTTAATAGTCCACGTTACTTATGTACCGTCCCGTCCCCGGGCGTTGACTTTGGTCAACGCCAAAGTCAAAGTCAACATATGGTGGGACCACTCGAGGGCCCCAAAGAAGGGAAGTCAACAGATTGACCACTGAAGGCGTCGCCAAGAGAAGGCGTCGCCAAGAGAGGGCGTCACCAAGAGAAGGCGTCGCCAGGGTAAGGCGTCGCCAAGAGGAAGGCGTCGCCAGGTTGAAGCATCGTCAGGTTAAGGCGTGGCCTAGAGCAGTTACAAAGAGAAGAGAAAGGTGGTTTCAAGGCCATAGTTCTGGTACTAGCAGGGAGTAACCTGACTCGTGAAGTACCCACGTCACCTCAGGGAGACCCCCGGGATAGATACGACCCATGAGAGGGTCATGCCCAGGGGTGAACCAGGTGCATGGTGCGAGAGGAAGGTAGATATACTCCCAGGGCGAGTGACTAGAAGTTGGGGTGCATGAGTTGGCACCCAGAAAGTCACCCCCTTGCGCCAAATGTACTTCGAGAAAGGAGGGTTTGCACGATGGATTAACCCTAAGTTGGGTTACGGCGCTGTAGGGCCCTCCACGAAGAGTCGCGATCAAGTCAGAAGAACACGTGGCAATAAGCACTGAAAACATCAAGGCTTTCCTAAAAGTTTGCTAAGGTACGCATTAATTCAGTTAAGATTCGAACGTTCCAAGGAATATTTTTATACGCTTTCAATGCGCTTTAACACGTTTTAAATGCGAGAGGTGTATAAAAAGGGACCTTGGGACGTTTGAAAGGGATCCGAGTTTTGACCTAATTCTCGCAGTTTTACACAGAGCACAAACCCTAGTTGTTTTCGCTGCGCACCCACTGTGTGCACAAGACGATTAAGGCAACACAGTTTTAGTCACTCAGTTACTTCTGACCACCTTCAAAGCATTTGTTTATGGTGTTCCGATATGGAGGTGCGTCACCTTTGATGTTTCTCGCTAGCTGACTTGATCGTCGGAGTGCAAACGGCCGCGAGGGCGTCCCTTTGTCCACTTCTTTTCAGGTACTCGCAGACGGAGCAAACGAAGGTACCCTAGCTCGCGAGGACAAGCCACGCACGAAGATGCACCCGGTCAACCGGCGGAAACAAACTTATATGTGGTATTAAGGACAATTTAATAAGGACAATTTAATAACAAAATCATGATAAAAGTTTAAATTTCAAGCATATTGATTCTAACAACTTTATTTTAATATATTTGAGTTCGAAAAATTGATAAAGTTGGAAGAAGGAAAATAGTTTGAATAGAAAAATAATTTAAAAAATAATCTTCATTTTTCTTATATTTCAATTGAATAGACTTATTCTGTTACTTCTAAAGCCTCACAACACTTAAAAGAAATTGATAAGAATTTGATATGAAAAAAAAATTAAGAACACTTTTCTCATTTAATCATTCAAAATCATTTTTAAGAACAAATATAATTATAATTAATAATATGATCTAAATGGAATTAACATTGGAATAATAATAATATAAAATTACTTGAGAGAAACAGCAGGGGCTGGAACATTTATCAATTAAAAAATATAGAATGACAACCTTTGCTCCATATACAATCTTTTTTCTATGTTTAAAATTTCAAATTTTACATGAAATAACAAAAATACCTTTTTTTATATCATTAATAAGGAGTTGTACAATAGAACAAGATGTCACCATATCATTGTTCTTATGAATTGATGAAATTCCTTAGACTTGAACTCAAAGGTATGGGTTGGAGTATAGTACTAGCAGAATAAGAAAGTGCAACTGCAAAAAGTTGTTTGAGGCTTCAATGCGGCCAAAAAAAAATAAGTTTATGCCAAATTCAAACTGACAAGTATCAATAAATGATAAAACATAAATTGAATACATAGTTTTCGAAACATAATGTATTTTAATGAAAAAATAAAATACCAACATAAAAACGATATCAATATATAATATACTTTGAAATACATAGTTTTTAAACTTTTTTTAAGTAAAAGTTTAAATTCAAGTCATATAAATGAAAAATGTAATTAAAAAATCTCACCAAAAATTAATTTTAATCAAGTTCTCCCTAAAAAAACTGAAGTTTTTAGCTTCTCTGCAATTTTAAAATCTTCATATTGGCTGGAAAATGTTTTCTCTCTTTATTGATACGATTCAACGCAAAATTCTATTGTTATTTTGACGAATAGAATGTTCCCTCTGTCTTTGTCTTCTGCTACTTCATGTTGTGATGTTGGTAAATTTCAGGCATGTGTATGATCTTTAAATGCCTCATATTTATTTTTTTATTCATTCTTTTGCGAAAAAAAAAAATCTTCAGTGTATTTAGTTTGAAAAACCTATATGAAACCCTGGATAGCCAAAATTGGTTGAAGCAATGGGTCTGACATTGGGTGTATCAACTTCTTTATTTCTCATAATATATATTCTTTACTAATTATATCTTTAAAAAATTATAAATAATTTTTAATAAATAAAAATAAGAATTAAAAATAATTTTTTGATAGAATTCAACACTAAAGAATGTTTGAGATTAGCATGTAATAAAATATTACAGGCATGATATTTAAAAAAAATATATTTATCAGCTATTTCAATAGAGATGATGTTTTAAGCTTCGTGAATTAATATTCTTATCTTGAATCAAACTTTTATATCCATTTTCATCTCTATTATTACTTTTAAACTATTATTTTTCTTCCATAATGATCTTACTTCTATATGTATCTTCGTATGATTTATGTGTTTAATTATATTCATTCCTGATAATCTAATTGTAAATAGTTATGGCTCTTGTTAATCTCATACGAGAAATTCTTTGGTACGTAATTTGTATACAGCATGTGAACTATACTATAATTCATGAAAAGAAAAACAAATTTAGATTTTGTAAATGATGTCATCAAGTAAGAGCTAGTTGTTTTGGAAACAATTATTATGTATAAGGGTTGGTGTATTTAAAATAGTTTCTTAATTTTATTTATTTGATAAAAAAAAATCAGACATAGTTAACTTAAATAATTTTGGAAGACAGGTATGGAGCTCAAAACAAATATAAATCTGAGCTTCCATTTACCCAACCTTTACCAAAGCATGTATAGATACTGTTGCAGATCTTCCTGAAAATTGCATCATGCATCTACTATCTACAAGTCGTTAATTAATTAATATCCTTTCTCTATAGTCACCAGAACCAGATAGATATATATTCAACATGACATGGTTGCTCTTACTTGTCAGTTTCTTGGAAAAGATAGTCAAGAGCAAAGACAAGGGCTGTTTTTCCAAAAGAACACTAAAACCAATGAGGCCCTTAAATGAATTTTTTTAAAAAGAATAGCACTGTATGTAGTTATATCTACAGTTACATCTTACATCTTCATATTAGTAAACTGCATGAATAAATAAAAACTATGAGAAAAAGTGTGATAAAAGGAAGAAGGCAAGTGGATGATCCATCTTTGAACTTTTGAACTTTTGAACTTTTACTGATGCTGTTCATACCAGCTCTGTAAGGTAGTTATTGGACTAAAACATTCTTCATAGGTACCTCCTATATAACAGGTTTTTCATGACATGAATTTGTTTGTACTACCTCGATTACCACTAGTGTTGGATAGAATCCAAGTTGTTGAATACCTGTTTCGAGAGACGTTATAGTTGTGCAGTTCAATTAGAAGTGCCACATTCATGCCATGTCTTTAATTTTTGCTTGTTAGTTAAGTTTATTGAGTTGATTCGTACAACACAACAAATATGCGCGTTGTTTTATGAAGGGCTATTTGTTAACTATGATTAACTGGAGTTGTGAGCTATAAAGGAGAAGAATGAGATAGAGTATGAAAGAAAACTTCCGTTTATTTCGTTAATGTATAAATATAGTGTACGTTATACGTACTTGGTTCCTTAAATGAGCATGGCATTGCATGGTATATAGTATACATACTATTCAGAATATATTTTAACTCAGAAATCCCCACCATCATCACCGCCGCCCCCACCAGCACCACCTCCAAAGCCTCCTCCAGCGCCTCCACCGGCACCTCCACCAATTCCTCCTCCTACACCTCCACCTCCTCCTGCACCACCTCCAAAACCACCACCTCCACCACCTCCAAAACCACCGCCTGCACCACCTCCAACGCCTCCACCTGCACCACCTCCAACGCCTCCACCTGCACCACCTCCAACGCCTCCACCTGCACCACCTCCAACGCCTCCACCTGCCCCTCCTCCGCCACCAACTCCTCCTCCTATGCCACCACCTTTTCCACCTCCGAAACCACCGCCA
>Ga0123342_1003340_pt1 | contig 25788 bp, 7 predicted proteins | sample Turbeawhitnodule_FD_89960 | JGI IMG/M metagenome (GOLD analysis project Ga0123342, IMG submission 89960) | Root nodule microbial communities of legume samples collected from Mexico - Turtle bean Mexico white nodule | ecosystem: Host-associated > Plants > Roots > Nodule | place: Mexico: Nepantla...
AAATTCAAATAATAGTGACTAAAAATGTAAGTATCTAATTATATGGTGATTAGAAACTATAAAATTAGTTTCTAATTTTATTATTTTTAGAGACCAAAAATTAGTTTCTAAAATAGATTAAAAATGACTAAAAAAATGGTTTCCAATTAATTTTAACAAGAGACAAAAAAATGGTTTCTATAAAAAAACTTTTTTTTTTATTATTAGCTACCAAAAATATAGTATCTAATTATTTTATAATTTTTATTAATAATAGATACGATTTTAGTAACCAATAATTTTTAGTTTATAAAATGGTATCTAAATTAGTTACTATAGAAACTACTTTTTTTTTTCTAAATTAGTTACCATTCAATCATTTTCTTTTAGTGTTTCACTCTAATATTTTTATTTTTTTATAAAAAAATTATATATATATATATATATAAATAAAAATAATAGATATTTATAATTTAAAATGCTCTAACTCATTACATTATATGCTACACATAAAACAAAATGTCAACTGGTTTGGCTCTTTAGTGTACAGATCAAGTGTACTCGTTTCAAAATGTTGGCATGTACATACATATAGATAATATCCCAGTAAGATATTATATATATGTATTGTTGGGAATGATTAGTTAAAGTGGGGACAAACAATTCGAATAAATTTCAATTGAAAATAACAGATATTATAGGAAGAAAATATTAAAATGTAAATTTTTATGCTTTGGTTTCAAAATCAACTTTCGTATTTAAATAACATTACACAAAATAAATACTTGAAATAAGAAAAACTATGCACTTAGAGTATAAAACAATTTTACACTATGATCTAATAACAAATTATCAAGTTTGATAAATTTATTAATTTTATAAGAATTATTTTAAAATCATTTTAATGATAATATTATAAATTAGTAAAGTATAATTGAGCTCACAATCAGCTTGTGAATTGCAGAAATTAATTACCGTAATGATTTAGTTAACTTTAATTGGACAAAAGTTGTATAGAGCATTTTTATCACAAAAATTATTAAGGTAGAACTTTTAATTTAAAATATTATTATTTAAATTTTATTTTAATAATACATGTATTACAAAATGACGGATAGTGAGACCATACCTCAGACAAAACTATAGATAGATGAAAATTTTCAAAGTAAAAAATAAAAAATAACGAATATTTAAATTCTAAACTTCTAATTTGATTATAAGCACATCTAACTTAAATATCTGAATGTCGTAACTTATCCTAATAAAAAAACGAGAGTAAAAATATCAGACAAAATAAAGATGAGTTGAAGATAAGATAGAAAATTTTCTTCTTTATAACAATATCTTTTAGCGGTTGGTTCATTTTTGGAATATAATATTATTTTTAGTGGACTCCATATTTTAGAGTTTAGATCTCAAATCTTAATTAAGGAATTCAAATGTTAACAATTTTTTTATTATTGTTTATTATTAGTGTTGTTACCATTTATGCATACACTCAAATATATTTTTGGTATCCTATGTTGTCGCTGTTACATGCAACTGTTCTTTCAAGTATCCTTTATCCGCACTTGTGTCTTACAAACAACAATCATTAATTATGGGTCACACTCATTGAAAATGATGCCACAAAAGCAAAACAAAATAAAAGAGATGTACAAAAACTTCAAGCAAAAGAAATATCTTCAAGTAATAAACAAATCCACCATTATACACAACCAACAGTTTAATATTTATTTTATTTAATATTAATTTTACCATTATCTCACGATTTTTAAAGAGTTATCATTTTTAAAAAAAACCATAATTCAGTCTCTTATATCAAATTAACAAAAATAATATTAAAAAAGTGGTGACATGAAGAATGTATTATAAATATATCATTTAAGACAGCGTTCTACGTCACCGACACATTTATTTTTATTCTTTTACGGTGTTTCTTTAGTTCAACAAAAAAGACTAAATTATTTTGATTTAATTAAAAACTTTAAAAGTAACAAACTGATATCAAAATAAACGAGACAAAGTAGCCTATTAAGACACCATCGTTTTTGTTGTCTAACACCTTTATCAGTGCAATCAATGAGTTAACAAGCCACATTATGAATTTGAACCACGTATGCTAATAATGAAATACCTTATAACAACTTGAAATGTTACAAAAGAACCATTCTTACACCTGGATAAACTCTAACCGTTAACTTTACGAGAATAAATCCTTATTTGCAAGAACCATTAGCTCTAAGCAACAATCATTAAGCATCTGTCGTTAGATGCTCTAACATCAGATATTAAAATAGCCTTAATTTTATTAAATATAAAGATTAATAATGTAAATTTGAATAAAATCTAAAACAAAAAAAACATCATATCTGTAGATTAAAAAAATATATCCAACCCTTCCTTTGTCTTAAAGCAATAGAATTGAATTGACGGTTACAGTAGAGACCAAGACAGCAGAGAATATTGCTTTTCTTCCAATACTTCCAATTTCCTAGTAGCAGAAGTAAGCATTCATATCTTATACACACAAAATAAAACCAGATAAAAAAACATTCTTTCATTTCTTAACCCACTTTTTATATATATATTATGAATTAAACTTCTTCTTATGTCAGATTTTTAATATAAAATAGTTAGTGAATCGAAGTTGTTCTTATGTCAGTTTTTTTAGTTAATCCAAATAAGAATCTATTAAAAATTTGAGATATGAACAAGTTCATTTCATAATATAATATATATAAATTAGTTTAATAGTGATGTGAGAGTGATAGAACTATTAAATTTTTATTAGAATAAATTATAAATAATTATAATATTAAAAAGTAATTTTTAGTTTAATTTAATTTTACAAATTCAACTTATAAAATAGTTTTTTATATTTTTTAAATTGATTTTATTTTATAAAATAAGTTTATTTATTTATTGTTCTAGTCTTAATTAGAGCAGCATTTAATTTAACGAGAAACAATAATTTTTGTTGTTCTATCTTGATGAAGTAATTTATATATATATATATATATATATATATATATATATATATATATATATATTTTATTTTTAATTTATTTTATTTTTATAATATCTCATATTCATTTTATTTTTTTATTTTTAAATAGAGAAATATTTTATATAAAGAGAAAAAAAATTTTTTTTTTTTCTATATATATAAAAAAATATATATATATATATATATATATATATATATATATATATATATATATATATTCTAGTCCTAATTTAAGTTATAATTATAATCTCGCATATTCAGTTCATTTTCGTAATTAATGTCATCTCTCTTTATGATAAGTAAATGAGATTTTTTTTATTAACTTCAAAAATCGATATTAAGACCATTTCGTCACACAATTGAACTCGTGTCATAACTTCATAATTCTCTAATGCTAAACATAAATTCTGTAATGCTAAACATAAGTCACTAAGGTTAATAAATTCATAATCATTAACTTCAGATATCGACATTAAAACCGTTTCACCAAATGATTAGACACAACCATAACCTCATATTTATAATTTAAAAATTAATTTTATCTCTAATAAATATTTATTAGAATATGCCTTACTACTTAATTCTTACTTAAATGAAATTACATTCATCTCTTCTTCCGATAACATAAGAAACGAATTAACAGAAATGATAAACAGCACTATATTGTTCCACAAATTAAAAGAGATAGAAAATAAAACCCATCAGAATTTCATTGAACTCCAGAAGAGTACAGTGTAATCTACTAACAAAATAAAAAGTTCTCTCAAACACTATTATCACTCATTTCTACTTCCGTCTCTCCATTTTCCCAATCATGTTACATAGCAGATTTATCACTTTTTCTTCTCTCCATCTCTCTTCTCAGTAACCAAACATGTACAATATTTCTAAAACATGAGAGTTGCACAAGTAATAAAAGGAAAGTGAAATTGTTGAGAAAAAGAAGAGTATGAAGATAGACTGATATGAAAGTGATAGAGAGAAGAGGGAGAGACATAGTATGATTCAGAGAAGGATTGGATATTCATGGTGGTTGATGGAGTAACCCAATGAAGAGTATGGAAAGGCAAGATGATCCTGAGCAGTGAACTCTTGAAGGGAGAGATGGGCATCGGAGAAGACGTAGAAAACAGAGGAAATGAGCATGAGGAAGTAGGTGGTGATGGGTGCCATCTTCTTGAATTAGGTTCTGACCAAATCTGGTGGATGAAGTTGAAGAGCCTCCTTAAATTACTTTGAGGAGAGAGTGTCAGAGTGAATCACACTCTGAAATGCATAAATTGTTCAAAATAAGAGAAACGAGTTTGGAGGAAGAGGACAACAAGGGAAATTACCAATGAGGATGCTAAGGATGTGTTATGTAGCCAAATCCCAAAGTTGTTGGTCAAAAAGAACAAAAAACAGAGAAAGCAGTGCCTGCACTTCCACTTTCCTACCTTACTACTGCTTAATTTCGGTTTGCCCCACCAAAAGTTTGTTATATATAGAGAGGATTTTTTTTTAATGTTTTAGTTTGGTTGGTACCGGCAAAGGAAAAATAAATAAAGAGGAAGTGAGGGATAATTGAAGTAGTTTGGATTAAAAAATGTTGAAGGGAAATTAATCAAAAAATTATAATTGTTTTTGTTGGGTAATAAACTAAAAAAAATTAATTAATTAAATAAAATATAAAATTATTTTTAATTAACATGGGTAGGAATACAATTTAAAAATAATTAATTATAAAATAAAAATATTATTAAAAATGCTTAAAATTAAGTTTTAATTTATTTAAATAATTAATTGTAAATAATGTATATTTTTTTACATATCAATAATATATATATATATATATATAATACAATTAATTCACAGGTTATATGATTAAATTTATTTATTTTTACTAAAATTAATTATTAAATGTTAAAATAATTTACTTCACAACATACCTAATTCTTTAAAACTTGAACGTGCAAAAAATTCCTCGAGTGAAGCTGGTTAAGGTTATGAATCATCTCTACCTTTATTATTTCTCTATTTTGCTATGCTAAAATAGGTCAAATATAAGAAAAATTTAAATTATGTATTAATTTTTTTGTAATAATTAATGAGAGTATAGTCTTATCACATGATTAGACAAATTTTTTGTATTACAAATTATACCGGTCGGAGTTGGATTGTTATGTGATGTCTTGGTACACTATACTTATCGATATGTTTAAATGCATTAAAGTTAAAAAGTGATTAATAAGACTAAGTCGTACAGAAGATTAGATAATACATCCTTAATCATGAGTGATATCGGTCGTTTTGCTGTCAAATTAAGATGATTCTAGCGTAAACATGTTTAACAGTAGAAAGATAATAGTATAGAAGTTGTCAGATGATCCCAAGTCGTCTCCCAAGGAATCCAATAGTGATTCTAGTGAACAACATTCAAAACTTATCTGCAAACAATGAAAATTAACAATAATAGTAAAGCAAAAGGGATTGTGATTGTTAAGTAGGAAAATATAAATGATGATTTAAACAATAAAGAATGCATGTTGACCCCAAAGTTCTTCCACTAATGAATTCCTCATAGGTTCTCTAAAGACTATTCATTTCTCAATTCTCAAACAGAGCTAAACCAAATTGAACATGTGTCAATCTGAGTCAACTGAAGTTCATTAGTAAAGCATGTGTCTACTGGTTTAATCGGCACTCACTTTGTTTAATGTGTATACTCCATGAGAATGCTTATCTACTCTCTCTTGAATCATGCTCCCAAGAAATTAATTAGAACAATTCGAACTAATTAAGAAATCAAAGTTTAAGATAAGAAAGACTCTCAATCATGCGTTCAAGTATTCTCTCACAAAAAACAATTTTCCAGGAGATTAGAAGATAAAAACAACTGCTATAGAGAATTGAAAAATGAAACTTTTATTGATCAAAACCTCATAACTTAATGGGAAATTACAAAGGAATCAACCAAAAAGGTTTAGTTTAGGAAAAATAAAAGAATTACAAAGAAGAAAAGAAACTAAAAAAACCCTATGAAGCTCTCCCTTTCTCATTGAGGCTTGTGTCTTTTTATAAGTTTTTCTACTCCAAGAATCTTGGGAAAATATTATGTTTTAGATTTTGTTAACAGTCTCTTAGTTTCTAACTTTCCCGAATTCTTTTATTTTGCAAAATATTTTATTCCTATATTTCTAAGATATTGTTGATTTTATTTTCTCTTTATTTTCCTAAAAATTTGTTTTCAATTTAAATTCAAAGAATCAACTTGGACTTTTGCATATTTGGCCTATTCACAAAGGTAGACTCTTCCTTCAGACCATTTACTCTAAAAACACAAAATTAACAAAAATAATAGTTAAGGCCCAAATAAATCCAATTATATGAATATTAATTAAAATAATGAATTTATTTATTATTATAGTCCAATAATCTATGATTAAAGTTCTTGAGTGTGAATAAATATATGTTCATCAATGAGCCACATGCTAATCTCAGTCCATTAGTAACATGATCCATCACAACGTATAAATAGGCACAACAACCAAGGCGAAGGTACATTATTATTACGTATTTATTACACTAAATACCAAACACTTACTTGAGCGTCGAAACACCTTTTGCAGGTGTCCTCCTGACCGAGAGTCGACGGTAAAGAGTAAGGAGCGAAAGGAAGGAAGCAGAGTCCAACCGAAACAAAGGAGTTAATTGTTCAATCAGTAGAAATCAGTCCATCTATACAAGAACACATTTTTTTATTAAAAATTGTTTTCACATATTTTTTTTTAAATAACCCTTTTGTACTGGTATTGGACAAGACCGAGCTGACCGAGACCCCCACGGACGGCCTGACCGACCGACACATTTAACCATTAACGCTCAAACCAAGGTTAGTGAAGCTAAACTACCATTAAGAATTAGCTAATACAACCATAAGTGTGATCCATTCCACTAATCAGACCCAATAAGGTAAGACCATTAAAATAATATAAATAGCACACATTCCAAGAAGAAAAGTACGTCATTATTACTGTACACACCCGAGTGTCGAATACTTCTTTACTAACTTGAGCGTCGAAGTGCCTTCTGCTGGTACCTCCCTCATTTGGCATTCACCCGAGACTGATAGCCAAAGGAGTGGCGTGAAGACCAGGAGGATCACAGTGGAGTCTTAGTAACCTTCCTGAAGGAAGGAAGAATTGGCGCCCACCGTGGGGCCGAGAGAAACTAGCTGAAGAAAGAAAGTAGATGGTCTCAACCAGAAGCATAGAAAGGATGACTGAAGCCGATCAGGCAATGCTGTTGTTGTCTCTATAGAGAGAGATGGTTGAGATGAAGAGGAGGATAGAAGAAGTTGTCCAGAAGAACGAGCAAGAGATGCAGGCTCTCTGAAGAGAGAATGAAGAGATTATGAAAAAGTTGATGGAGGGAGGACCGTCCACTGGACCGACCAATGTTTTCGGTAGTTCCTTCACCTCTCCTCCCAACCCGAGACCGATTGAGGACACAAGGGACAGGGTTCCCACCCACGAGATGGATGGTGAATCCTTCCTTAACAAGTCGGTTAGGACGACTGTCACCATGGACTCGACCCGCCAACATCCTTTCACCAATACTATCATTGAAGTTCCACTACCGGACAAGTGGAAGGGTTTCAACCGAGACTGATACGACTGGTCTACTGACCCGGACGAGCATATAGATGCCTACACCACCCATATGAGTCTCTACACCTCGGACGATGCAGTGTTGTGCCGAGTGTTTCCTACATCTATGAAGGGAGCAGCCCTTAACTGGTTTTCCAAGCTCCCACCCAATTTCATTGATAGCTTTGCCACACTCGTGGTGAAGTTCGAGACCCAGTTCGCCACCAGCAAGCCGCATCACCTAACCTCCATCCCCCTAGTGGGCATCCGCCAGGAGAAGGGAGAGTTGGCTTTAAAATTCCAGAACATTTCAATTATGTCTTTATCTTCCAGCAATTTCAATTTCGCTTTACGATTTAACACCTTTCAATTCAACCTTTAAAATTCCTTGTCATTTATAATTTTTCTTTTTATTCTTTAAGAAATTTAAATTCTACTTTTGAATTATTTGTATCATTTTTTTTACCTTACCTATTTTTTATTTTTTTTTAGTCTTTTGTTCTTAGTGTTCTAGGAGTCTTACATCCATTTCACTTATTTTGATTTTTTAATTGTGAAGAACTAAAAACAATTAGAATTTGTTTGAGTAGTAAGTTGATTTAGCTTCAAACAAAGAATTTAAGTAATCATATGAATTAAATCCCAATCCATTTGCTAAAATGGAAAGTGAATTAAAAGTATGCATACCAAGAATGTGGACATTTTGAATCCATAAAAACAAAGACAAAAACAAATTGAGTGCATTCACATTTCAAAGTTCAAATTGCTAAAGATGATTCTTTTTGTGTGACAAATTGTTTTCATATTTGTGGAATTTAATCCTTCTTGCTTTTAAAATTTCTAAGAACATTAAAACATCATAGTTAAAAGTCTAAGTAAGTGACTTTGAGTCTTAAGCGTGCTTTTATTGTTTGTCTTGTTTAAAGTTTTGTCATCGTCTTAATTTAATTTTGGTTTAGCTTTATTTCTTTCAACTTTTCTCGCTTGTCTTAAAATTTTCTTTAAGTTTTGTTGGAGTCCTTGTTTGAGTGAGTGACAAGAGTTTTGAACTATTTCACTTAAAGTCTTACTCCCAAGTGTGGACCCTTTGGAAAATTGAAAACCTTTCTTTTGAGTGAATTTAACCTTTTTCATCCTTTTCTAAAAAGTCGAGTGATACACTGAGTGAGTGCAATAATTGTTGTTCAAAACTAATTTTTTGAATTTTCTTGTGCAAATTAGGGTTCACTTATCTTCAGGAGAATCTTCTAAACCACCTTCTCCCAAAAGGCACACATTTTGGTGGAACTTGAAGAGACCAAGAGAAGTTTGGCTCAAAAGGAAAAAGACATGAGGCAACTAGTATAAATGATGCAAAGACTTGAAGATACCCAAGAAAGGCACAATCGAGAACAGAGGTGGGAGCCTAGAAGAACTACAAGGTACCACATGCATTAAGGGAGCCAAGAAGAAGAATAAGATTGAGAATGCAAAACTTTGAGGCTAGGCCCTAACATCATCATCAACCAAAGAAGTTTATTCCTTTTATTAAATTGTCTAGTTTTAATGGGGAAAGTGACCCAAACTGATATCTAGGATGGGAAGTCAAAGTAGATCAAAATTTTAATGTGTATAAGGTAAAAGAGGACCAAAAGGTTAAGTTAGCTTCCCTATAATTTCAGGACTATGCCATGCAGCGGTGACATCAAATTGTAATGGACATTTGTTTAAACAAATAGGACAGTTGTGGTATCTTGGAGTGATTTAAAAGAATGCATGCGCACGGTTTGTTCCTCCTCATTATAGGAAGGAACTCTTGTTGTTCCTCCTCATTATATGAAGGAACTCTTGTTGAAGCTCTAACGGCTTCATCAAGGATCTAGGACGATGGATGAATATTTTAAAGATTTAGAAGTTACTTTGACTAAAATTAATATGCATAAAAGTGAAGAGTCAAAGATAGCTAGATTTGTGAGTAGATTAAGGCGAGAAATTCAAAATGTTGTACAATTGTATGAGTATACATCTTTGGAAAAATTGATTCACCTAGCCATCAAGGTTGAATCACAAATTTTAAAGAAAAAATCTTTTAAAAATACTCATAATAATGGCTTTTACAAATCCTCTTGGAAGGACAAAAATAAATTTCATACCAATATTTTCCTTCCAATTTCTCTAAAGAATCCACCTCGTAAGATCAACATTCTAAAGAGAGCCCTTCTCCTTCTAGACCTAAATACCCAACCAAAACCTCAAATAAAAAATGTTTTAAATGTTTAGGTTTTGGACACATAGCTGCAAATTGCCATAATAAACGAACCATGATGGTAAAAGAGGGGATAGTAGTAAGTGACCATAGTGATCAATCTTTTAGATCTAACTCCTCCACCCCTTCGAAAAACCCTAGTGAAGATGAATGTGAGATACCTTGTGAAGGTACTTATTGGTGGTAAGGTGAATGTGGGAACAATTCAAAAACCTTTTGATGAAACCCAAAGAGAAAATATTTTTCACACGCATTGCCTTATCAACAACAAGTTATGTGCCATGATAGATGGGGGTAGTTGTGAAAATGTGGCAAGTACAAGAGTAGTGGTGAAACTTGGATTACCCACTATCTCTCATACAAAGCCCTATAAATTATAATGGCTTAGTGAAGAGGGCGAAATAATGGTTAATAAACAAGTTCTCATAACATTTGTCATTGGAAAATATAAAGATGAAGTTTTATGTGATGTTGTGCCAATGGAAGCCACACATGCGCTTTTGGGAAGGTCTTGGCAATATGATAGAAAGATTTTACATGGTCATGCCAACAAAATTTCTTTCAACTTTCAAAGACGCAAGATTATCTTAAAATCTCTATCTTCAAAAGAAGTTAATGAGGATCAAATAAAAATGAAAACAAAAAGAGAAAATGTAAAAGGTAAGGAAAATAACAAAGTCAAAACGAGTCTCATCATCTCACCTCACATAGTAAAAACGGTAATGTTGACCCGTCCAAAAGTAAATCTTAGGTATTCTCCTTCTTTATCTTTCTCATCTACTGGTCATTCTAAATACTTGACATATTTGTTAAAGAAATCTAGGGATAATTTTCAAACTGCTTCTAAAGGTTTTCACCTTTTAAGAGAACCTTCACAACAAATTCACTTCATCCTTAAGTATTTTTGTACCGTCCCATCCCCGGGCGTTGACCAAAGTCAAAGTCAAAGTCAACGCTATGTCAAAGTCAACATATGGTGGGACCCCTTAAGGAAGAAAGTCAACAAACTGACCGCTTGAGATGTCGCCAAGTTGAGGCGTCGCCAAGGTTGAGACATCAATAGTGTTACCCCCCGATACCCATGGGTAGGAAAGACCATGGAGGGGGCGACACCACCAGGAGGTCTCGGGCCCCGATAGCTCAGAACAGTAATAAAGAGAAGAGAAAGGTGGTTTCAAGGCCATATTCCCAGTACTAGTGGGGAGTAACCTGACTCGTGAAGTACTCATGCCACCTCTGGGAGACCCCTGGGCTTGATACGACCCATGAGAGGGTCAGGCCCAGGGACGAACCATGTGCGTAGTGCGAGAGGAAGGTAGATACACTCCCAGGGCGAGTGATTAGAGGTTGGGACGCATGAGTTGGCACCCAGAAAGTCACCCCCTACGCCAGATGCACTTCGAGGAAAGAGGACTCACATAATGGAATAACCCTAAGTTGGGTTACAACGCTGTGAGGCTCTCCACGCAGAATAGTAATCAAGTCAAAAGAACATGTGGCAGTAAGCACTGAAACATCAATGTTTTCCTGAAAGTTTGCTAAGGTACGCTTAAATTTAGTTTACGTTTCGAACACTTTAAAGCACTTTAAACGCTTTAAATGCTTTGAACGTTTTAAACGTGTTGAACGTTTTTAAGCGCCTTAAATGCACTTTAAGACACTTTAAATGCGCTTTAAGACGCTTTAAATGCTTTAGACGTTAAAAAGGGCTTTAGACGTTTGTCACAGGGGATCGAAAGTTCGAGACTCAATTTTTTACACAGACACTCTCTAGTTGCTTGCGCGCGTACCCACTGTACACACAGGCAATTAGGGAAAAAAGCAAAAGTATTAGTTACACAGTTATTTCGACCACCTTCAGAGCATCCAGTCACGGTGCTCCGATACGAAGGTGTGTCACATTTGATGTTTCTCACCAGCTGACTTGATCGTCGGAGTGCAAACGGTCAAAACAAGGGTGCCCCTTTGTCCACTTCTTTTCAGGTACTCACAGACGGTGTAGAACGAAAGTGCCCTAGCTCGCGAGGACAAGCCACGCACGAAGACGTCCCTGGTCAACCGGCGGGAACAATTTTCTACAAACATGACCTGTATATAGAACTAATCCACATGAACCTCCAAAACTCAACATACATAAGTTTGTTTCACTTCACACCTCTAGAAATGTTTTTATCTTTCCTATGAAAAAACTATGTTATCTACAAGGGTTCTAAATTTCAGGTCGAATTCTTTTCGACATGGGGGGCATGATACAACCTAACTCAATAAGAAGATGATCAAGGACACAAAAGACACTTCACACCTAGGTCATTCATCTCAAAATAAAAGACAAGACCCCACCAACTCTCAGAGAAACCTCAGCAGAAGAAGACTCCCCCATGTGCTCACATTTGACCTAGTTTCTAGAAGTTTGTAGTCATTTACGCTCCTACTCTTCCTATCTTCCTCTCCGAGTCATAACTTGAGTAACATGTATTGTAACTTTAGCGTCTATCATAAGTTTAAACAATCTTGAGCTGTAATGATTACTAAATACTTGCAACAAAATAGTGTTTAAACTACATATGTTGTTGAAATTCTCATATTTTTGTTATGAAATTTAATTATCATTTTACCAACTGTACAAATTGTCTAAAGCACCAATTTTACATCTAATAATTATTATAAATCACTTCAATTTAAAATAGTTATCTCAAAGTCCAAATTGAATTTATTAACACTCCACCTAAATCTAACCAATAATACATTTTCCACTTCTAATTTAATACTATTTAATTAGATATAACTTAATTAACTTGTTATCTCATTGCCCAAAAAAACACTTGTTATCTCATTAACTAAGAGGAAATCTCTCCATTTTGTAATTTCTACTCAAAAGTCTTGGACAATTAAAGCCTCAATGGGCCACACAATCATTAACTCGTTTGATTGTATGACAAGTTACCGCGTTTGAATCTGAAGAGAAAGTTAAAAATATTGTCGAAATTGTAAAAGCTTAATTTATTAAACAGAGATGATAATTTTTTTTGTATTTGACACGCCTTTACAAAAGCAATAGAATGGAACTTAAAGTATAAACAAAACATAAACACTGAGTTATAAAGACGAAATTTTAAAACCCATAACTAATCTTATAAACAACAATAAAATTAACATTTTTTTATCCTATAAAAACTTAGGATATTTAGCGAAAGATTATTTCCAATTGTTACATCTAACCTGGAAATGATAAAGTGAAATGAATGAGTAAGTGATGAATGAGGAGTGGCATGTTGTGTCAGCGTTTAATGCAGCGAAAACGATGGGTAAATGAATGAAGGACCACATGGTGTTCGTGTCTAGGTTTCATCTTTCATATCTGTAACCACACATAATTAATAGGTAGGTTACAGTCCCTTAATAAAGTGGTATAAAAATCATTTATCTTTTTTTATTATTGTCGATACAAAATAAATGATTTTAAAAAGGAATTGTTCGAGTTCAAGATCTCTAACATCAAGTGATTTAACTTGACTCGTGATATTATTTGTCATGAGAAATTTTGGTAGAAATAAATTAGAATCGGTATTTTTAATCACTGAGGAACTGAAACAATGCACTAACTTAATATATCTTTACTGCTAAAAACAAATGGATTTCTGATGCAAAGCAGCTTCCTGTGCCGTTCTTTCTTTTCACACTTTTATGAAATTGAAATGTAAGGAAAGTTCAAAATAATTTTGTTAGTGTTTCTGTAATAGACTACAAAAGGAAAGAAAAGAATAACGAGGAGGACCATGAATTTGCATTGAATATAGACATCCTCGTTTGTTGTTCATAGTAATGCAAAGGTTTTTTCTTCTATACTTTCGTAACTTATTGGAAGAAACATATATTTTAAAATATCAAAAATATTTTTATTCTATGCCGGTTAAAATTTAATAAGATCTGAAAGTGTGGATCAACTCACATATTCAAAATATATTAAAATCTAGAAAAAATTAAAAAGTTAAACCGTAAAAAAATTTAGATAATAAATCCTTAATCAAGAGTAATTCTTCCTGCATCCAACCGATCCACTTCTAAATTTTCAAAATTGTCTTTGAGGAATTGAAAATTTTGAATAAAAAAAGATACATTTTGGAAAAACAAATTTGAAATAGAATTTTATATTTTGGAAATAAAATTCTAAAATAGAATTAGAAAATCAAAATTTCATTTTGGAAAAACAATTTTAGAATAAAAAATATATTTTGAAAAATAAAATCTGATAATGTATTTGGAAAACGTATTCCAAAATTTAAAAAAGTGTTCCATAAATTCAAAGAAACATATTTTGAAAAAAAAAGCATATAAGCATTAGGTGCATGTCACAATTTATTAGGTGCAGGAAGTAATTGTCTAATCACAATCCAAATGTTAATTCCGATTGAAGAGTGAGGAACCCATTATAAACATATAGATAATCACAACTTAATCACAGTCCAAATGTTAATTCTGGTCCAAGAGTAACGAACACATTATAAACATATAAATAGTCATAAATTTTGAAGAAAAAATGTACGTCATTATTATGCATTTATTGCACTGAATACTTACTTGAGCGTCAGAGCACCTTTGGTAAGTGTCCTTCTGATCGAGAACCTATGAAGGGATGAGAGTTTGACTGCAGTAGAGGAGCGAGAGCTGAGGAAGAGAGATTAAGCCGAACAAGTCAAAGAAGTGGGACAAAAATGTATACGATCGAAGTGAATGAGTGAATTGTTCAACTGGTAGGAGTTCTCTATGTTCCTACGATACGAGAACATATTCTATTCACTTTGGAATGGGTGACGTGGAAAAATTTAAGATTATAGTATATGAGAGGTATTTTTTTATTAAAAATACCTTCCGAATTCTATAATCCAAAATCTTTTAAAAAAATGTATTCTAAATTAAAAATTTGGAAAGTATTTTTAAATTTTAGAATTTAGAAGGTATTTCTATTCTATATTGTGGAAGGTGTAAATAGAAAGAAATTCATTTTCAGATTATAAAATACAGAATATATTATTTTAAAAATAAAATAGATTATAAAATCCAAAATATATTATTTTAAGAATAAAATAGTCTTTTTACATTATCTATGGGTAGCAGGAAAAGTTATGAAAGTGCAGGAATAAAGAGCATAATGCAAACCATAAACTGTCCTTTGCGTCTTGAAATAAGCATGGCCCCATTTGTGGCTGAAAATCTGCATTGTTTTCCTAACCCTACGGTTTAGTTGAAATGCATGCGTGTTATTCTCCTTTGTTAGTCAACTATTTTTTTCTTTATCTTCCTACTTTCTTCTCCTACATCATAGTAACAATGCATCTACTATCTTATATATTATTTGAATAACAAAAATTTCAATTTTTTTAAAATATGTCATATATTTAGCAGATTACTTTTTTTTTGGATAAAATCCAAAATAGTCTATCCAAGTATATTTTATATAATTTTTATTTTGAGAAATTTGTAATTATTTTTTAATATTGATTTATGAATTAGGTCATTTGAATTTTTTTTTTAAATATTTCAAATTCAAATATCCAAAGCTATATTTTGAATTTTAAATTATACAACTTAAAAATATCTATAAATTATGTAGTTTAGAATACGAAATAATTATAAATTATGTAATTTAAAATATATTTGAGAAGTGAAAAATCAAATTTCATATTTTAAATTGATTAATGTCAATATAATTTGAAATTAACAATGAGAGAGACGGTGGTGACAGAAGAAAGTAGGGGATGGAGAAGGGCTCTTTCTTTTTCCACCTATATAATTTCCTCCTACACCTCCATCAGGTAGAAAATGTTAAAAGTATATTTGCATAAATTATAAAATATTTAAATAGAAACTAATTTTAAAGATCAAAATAAATAATTATTATTTAATTAAATTAGATATTATTTTATAAATTAAAAAATTACTAGTATTTAAAGTAACTTTTATTATTAATAAAAATATATAAAATAGTTTTTAAATTGTTATCTAATCATTAACTATCAAGATTTTAGTTACTTACTATTTTATATTTTAAATTAATCTCTATTAGTCTTGTAGAGACTAATTTAAAATCTAAAATATTAATAGTTAAAACTTAGATAACTAATTTAGAAACCATATTTTCTAAATTTTTATTAATAATAAAAACCACTTTTAGATACCAATAAATTTTTAGTCTCTAAAATAGTATCTAATTTAATAAATATATGACTAATTGTGTTTTTATCTTTAAATTTAATTACTATTTAATAAATTTTTTTATAATAATAAATTTTGTTGGAAAAACTCTAGATTGAGTGATTCAGAAAGTTTCTGAATTACACTCTCTAAAGTTAAAAGGTTTTGTGTTATTATATGGTATTATTTATTTTCAATGTTATTTAATATTTTAGATGGAGCATCTTAGAAACTTTTTTTTTAATTTTGCACCCGTATAACTTCTAATTGTACTATTATAGTTTTTAAAATAGATTTTAAAATGATCATTCCAAAAACTTTGTAGAAGTGACTTCTAAATTACCTATTTTAGAATTCTTTATAACAGTTTTTTTAGAATTTCCATAATATAATGTTCAAAAAAGTAATTTCCATAATAGGATTTCTAGAATAAGATTTTTGTAACACATGAAATACATTTCGATTTTGAACAAGCTTTTTAAAATGTACATGATACCTTTTGAATGACCTTTCCCTAATGAGTTTGCTAAAACATAATTTATGAGACAAAGTTTTATTGAACATATGTCATAACTTCTGAAACGATTTTTTTTTTTCACAACAAGCTTTCTCTCTTTTTTTCTTCTTGAGAGACTATATTAGTTATCCTTTTCTGTTAGTATAGAAGTGCAGTTGGTAATAATGGGGGTAGTAAGAAAAAAGTCCAGAAACAATAAAGTGAGGCTTACATTCTAAGATTGGGCCGAGCGCCAAGTGGTGGAGAAAGCCCTGTACATTACCTCTCATACTCTTCGGTTCAGCCTAAAAGAAGGCAAATGCTCCCTGCACCCAACACTTTTGAACCTGCACCCAACATAATTTCAAAAATTCCAAAAATACCCTTTATTCTAGAAATGAAAATTCAGAATTGAAAATAAGGCATTCCAGAAAAATAAATTCGAAAGAGATTTTTGTGTTTCAGATATAAAAATCCGGAAAAAAAAAATCAAAATCCATTCCAGATAAAAAAATATGGAACAGAAAATAATACATTCCAGAAAAATTTATCCGGAAGAGATTATTGTGTTCCGAAAAAGGGGATCCAGAATGTAATTTTATATGCAATCCATTTTTTCAAGGGTATTTTCGGTTTTTCTCCTGTGATTGGGTGCAGTGATATGGTGCAGGAAGCAATTGTCCTAAAAGAATATGGCAAATTCTTCCTACATCCAATCATTTTTAACCTGCACCCAACATAAATTTGTATTTTCGAAAATGCCTTTCATTCTGAAAATAAAAATCCAAAAATTAAAATAAAACATTCTGAAAAATATATCCACAACTCAAAATTCAAAATCTCATTCCGGATAAAAAAAAATTGTGATACATAAAATTAGTTTTAGAAAAAAAAATCCAAAAACATTTCGGAAAAAAGGATTTGTAAGGTATAATCCTATTTATTTAAGGGTATCGTAGTCTTTTCATACTAAAATTGGGTGCAGATGTATGGTGCAAGAAGTAATTGCCAAAGGATATTCTCAAAAGTTAATTTAAACTTTTGAAAGCAGGAAAAAAATAAACTAATAAAATAAAATGTATAAGATAATATTTTTGTAATCATTTTCATATTTTAGGTTATTTTAAACTAGCTATTTTGTTCTATTTCTTTCTCTCTTTTTTTTTATGTTATTTGTGAATAATATATTATTTAAAAAACTAAATTTGGTGAAAGAATATGAAAATTTTACTTTGAAATTTTGGAAATATGGCCTCTTTATCATGTTATTTTATTTGGATTTTTTTTTAAAAAAATTTCCTAACATCTAGTCACTTCAAAACTTAATCACAACATTAAACGCATATTCAGTGTATAACTATAAAAGTAGCAAGATTACCAAACATTTTCAACAATTTTATTATAGTGAGTTTGCCAAATTATATCTACTTTAATACGAGAAGGGAGATTCAGTGTGTGATGGAGTTTCTAACTCATAACAAAGGGATGAGGTGATTAATAGACTTCAAATTATTGGGTATGGCACATTGAGTGTAGTTGCAACATATGAGGTTGTATATGGAGTGTTAAAAGGCACACAACAATCTTATTTATGGAGATTTGTTTGGAACATCAAAGTCTAACCTAATATACATTTCTTTATTTGGAGGTATATCCCACAAAAGAAAATTAGGATGATAGGTGTTTAGATCCAATAGAATGTGAAATGTTCCTTAACTCACATTTTGTTCACATGCATCAAAATTAGTATTCATGGGTGGGAAAGACAACCTAGTTTCCAAGTAATGCCTTAGATCACTTTTGGGAACATGGATTAGGAAGAGATGATACATTGTTTCGTGTGTAACAACATTTTGAGCATTTGGATAAGGAGAAACAAAGTAGTATTTAGAAATTAGGTGTTTCATAAATGTGATTTGCTTCATTGTATTTAGCTAAAATTCACCATGTTCTGAAAAATAAACTAGCTAGTAGTGCATACACTCTAAACTGATAAATCAAATTATTGAATTACAAGTTCTTTTAACAAAGACCTTAGCTCCTTAAACTAAAATATTTAGTATTAGGATTGGTTTTTATGATTCATTATTTCCCTAAAGGTTATAATTAAATTTCCAAAGTGTGGGAAGAGAAATAAAACGACGTGCTTACAATAAATTTTATTACAAAAATAAAGTCGTGTTTTCTAAATAAAAATATATTATTTTTTGTAATTATAATTTTATATTTTTTTTAATAATTAAATTCTTGTTAGAAAAATTAGTGTTTCTAGTTATTTTCTTAAAAAATATTTATTTTCAAAGATTTATATATTTTTTTTTATTTTTCAATTGAAAATGTTTTTTGTATTGAGTTTTTTTTTTGTAATATTCATTATATGTAATAAAACTTTAGTGATAAAAGAAATTAATATCATAAATGATAAAAATAAATTTAGGATGATAATAGAGAAAAAGTTAATAATAATAGGTTAAAAAAAGTAATACGAAAATGTATTAAACTATTAAAGATAATTATAGATGAAAATTAAATATACTATAAGTAAGATGAAATAATTAGCTTACAAGCTAAATTTTTCAAAAAGTAAACTATTTTAACATATCTTGCTGGTAATATTTTTTATGAGACAAACTTATAAGCTAGTAAAATAATATACTACTAGTCTTACTAAACGCACGTTTAATCTATATAAATGAGCAAGTTTTAGTTTTAGACTTTATAATTTTTTTTCCTTTTTTCATTCTTATAAAATGTAAAACTACTCGGTTTAGTCTTTATAAAATATTAATTATGATGTTAGTCTCCCTAAAAGTTTAAATAATTTTTTTACTCTATTTTATTGATCTTAATTCTTTTGAAAATAATATATCTCAACATTATGTTAAAACACAATTACAGTTATGTATTAGTTGACAAAATTATTTAAATTTCATTTAATATATAAATATTTCATTAATGTCATATAATATTAAAAATTAAAAAAAATGATCATTTTTAATTTGAAATAAATAAAAAAGAAAGATTTTTTTTAGAAAACTAAAATCAATACTTAATCATTTTACATAAAATAAAATGCAAATGTTACTTATTTGGTTTTAACTCTACTTCTCTGAAAAAATTCCAACATTTTAGTGATTGGATAGTCATTAGTCACTAGCACCAAAGACAAAAAAAGTGTGACTTTCAAGAAAAGTTTGTGCAATTTTTAACTTCCCTTCAAATGCAGCCAAAAAACTAACCAATGGTTAATAGGGTGAAATAAAGGTTTATGCATTCCAAATATGGCGTGAAATCCACTAATGTCATGCCTTCTAAATATAATCAACATAAATTAAAATATGAGCCCTGTTTTCAAAACTAGAGTTTTTCCGTCTTCTAACGGTAAAGATAACTGGTACTGAATTTTAAAAAGACTATGTTTTTAAACTTTTCCAAGGAACCATTTTCCATGAACCTAAAATTCTTAAATTTTTCCTAAAAAGAAAAAAAAAATCACATCAGAGCAGTGGCAATAGATTCTGAAAGGCTGGTCATAAGATTCCAGCATTCACCTCTTCCAATATTTTAAAGACTTAGAATTAGTGAGCAGGAAGATGATTGGAGGATGTAGTAAGATGCTGAGATTATTCATGAGTAGACTAAGCACCAAGGTTTTCTTTTCAGGAACCAACATGCTCACCACTTCAGAAGCATTTTTCGAAATTACAATCCAGTTCAGATAAATTAGTAGCTTTTGAACAGTTACAGAGGTAAATTTCTCTTACATAAACAATTCAACTTGCCACATTGTCATATTTTTTCTTAAACAATGTTAACTTTTCTTAAAAGTAGTTTAGGTTAAAATGGTATGCAGATTTTGCCGTAATGCACTTTCTTTCTTGTCTCTTGTTTCTTGACTCCATCTTGTTCATTGACTTATTACAACTTGAGTTTCTTTGTTAGTATGTTATGTAATAAGGATGTAGTAGGTAAATTATTTTTTTTTCCCATAAATATATTTGAGTACAAAGATGACAGAAGAGAATAACTTGAAAGAAAGATGACACACTAAAGGCAACACAGGAAAGTGCAAAAGGCTCCCCCTGTCATGAAAGAGACTTTAATCTACACTTATCCACAATCTTGAAGACATAATTGAGAGAAACGTTGCAAACACCAAAAGCATTTCCCATTATTAAACTTGCAATATCAACTCCATCTCTCCAATTATCTTCTTTCCAAAAGAGCCATCATGAAGAGAAAGACAACTCAAACATGGGGGTTACTCCTGAATGATCCAAGGGCCTTAACTGCCCCTGCTCTCAAGATGAACTGGTGGTAGAAAGCTGCAATGGCTGCCCCAATAAATGGTCCTACCCAAAAGATCCACTGGCCAGACACAAGGGAACAATATATCAGATAAAACTATAGCTTTATAAATTATTTCTTAGTTCACAAACTGAGTTTTGGTAAAGCAATATAGAAAAAGTAATGACTAAAGCAATATAATATACTAACATGGTCATCCCAGGGCTTATCTTTGTTGTAGATAACAGCAGCTCCAAGACTCCTAGCAGGGTTGATGCCTGTGCCAGTGACTGGGATGGTGGCCAAGTGAACCATGAACACAGCAAATCCAATGGGAAGTGGAGCCAAAACCTAATACAGAATAATGCATAATAAGAATCTTATGTGATTGATTTAAAGTAGACACAGTTGATGGTAAGTTATTCCAAACACGTGAATCCAAATTTTCAGAAAAAAAGAATTTGGTAGTGATAAAACAATAGACAATTGAGTTGTGATAGATGGGCCATGCTAACATGTGAAGCCGTATTTCATCCTATTTCATTAGAATAAAAAGTAAAAGGCAGTTTTATTAGGGAACTCAAGCTTATAATTTGGTGGTGTAGTAGCTGGACATTCCAATAGAAGTGCCAGCCTTGGGAAAATGACACAAGCATTAGGAGACACAATTATGAACACTTTTATCTTAAACTGAAGACACTCCAAGTTCCTCACTGTTAGATAACATGGATGCGGTTAGTTTTTCAAAGAACAAAGTAGAATCCACTTTTCTCAAAACTGGAAGAAATTATGTAACCATATAATCATGTGCGGGGCATGAGATTCAACCACCCCCACAAACTCTTGTACAAAGGCAAAGGGGACCCAAGTTCCACAAACGCACGCTACTGTTACATTTCTTCAACATAATCATTTCATTTGGAAAATTTGGTTTTGGAAAGTGATAGTTTCACCGCCCTACGATGCCTAGCCAAATCAAAGATGTATTCACTCAGAAATTAAATTAGCCTCTTTTAATTTTTGAAAACAAACAACTAAATAAGTTGGCTACAACAAGCAAATCAAGAAAACTGAGGAAAAAGTTATCTCTAATTTAACACTGAAACACGTAATGCCTAATAAATAGGTCGAGTTTTGATGCACAGTATTTCCTTTACCTTAAACAAGACGCAATTCGAAATCACTATCTTAAAAACTATTCACCATAGTTTAAGAAAAGACTAAATTGTAAACCAGATAAAACTTTGTTATTTAGAGCATTTAACATACTATTCCCTTCAAGCAGGAGTCAGGCAGCAATTTCGTGTTCCACAGTTGATATATTATTCATACATACAATTGAAACAAGGCCACAGGATCACAATAATAATAAGAAAAATGATTGAGAAGATACCGGCACATGGGAATCTCTGGCATTCCTCTTGGGATCAGTGGCAGAGAAGACAGTGTATACCAAAACAAAGGTGCCAATGATCTCGGCACCCAATCCAGTACCTGTGCTGTACCCATCAGCCAAGGAATTAGCCCCACCACCATACCTGTTGTAGTAAGACTTTTGGAAGGCCTTGACCAGGCCAACTCCACAGATAGCCCCCAAGCACTGAGCCACCATGTACATGATAGCACGGATCAAAGACACCTTGCGAGCCAAAAACAGCCCAAATGTTACTGCTGGGTTAATGTGACCCCCTGCAAACCACATGAACAAAACCTTCGTCGATCAGAGCTGAAACTTTCGTGGTAATCCTTAACAAACAATTGCTAGAAAAAAACATAGCAGCAACCCCTTCCATATGGAGGCTAGGACACTTGAGCAAAAAAAGAAATACAAAGGAAACCGAGTAATAAATCCCTTTTTATTCTAAAGAACATGTATCAATAAACGGGGCATAAACAGAGCAAGTTTCTATGCTTGGAAGCGAAGGAACGCAAGATTCAAAACAACAAGAAATCCTCTACAAATAAACATTTTCTTCAGACAGCCAACACACAAAAGGGTGAAAAGGTAAAAAAATAAAGAGAACTTGCAAAACATGTAGCAAACATGACAACTAACAAGATAATATTTTTTTTTCCATTTAGAGCGAAAGGATCCAGGGAAAGGACAAGAAAAGAACCTGATATCCCAGCAGTGCAGTATACAAGGATGAAGATCATGCCACCAAAGGCCCATGCAATGCCAAGAATGCCAACCCCACCACAGGCATCACCATGGTCCTTGAGGTCACTCTGGTGCTTGTACCCTATCACTGTGAGCACAGTAATGTAGAGGAAAAGCAAAGTGGCAATGAACTCAGCAATGAGAGCCCTGTAGAAGGACCACTTTGTTAGCTCCTCAGTATCAATGAGGGGTGCAGGAGGAGGGTCATGGTAGTCCTTCCCAGAGAAGGAGCCACGCTCTGTAACCTCAACGTCCTTCGCCATAGGATAACAAGGATACACTACTACCCCCTTGCCACAACACGCTGAAACAGGAACCTAGGTTGTCAGAGAAGGCAAAGAGCCAAGAAAGGAAGAGACTTTGGTAATGGGAAAGTGTGGAAGAGACATAGAAGAGAAGGGGTATATATGCTGGTGCACCCTCAGGATTATACCAATTTTTCTTTTTCTTTTTTCTTTTTTATCTAAAAACTCTTCTATTTTGGTGCTAGTATGATCTGTCCAATTTGGCAGCAATGCCATACAGTACAAAAATTTTAAAATTTGGAAGAAAAAAAAAAAGGGTTTGGTTTGGTGTTAGGCTTTTAGCTTTTCATTTCACCGACCCTTCACTCCACCTCACTTTGCCACACCACACCACCCCTACTCCACTCCTTTCCTTTTCATTTCCATTTTTTTATTTCTCTTCTTTTTGTCACTTTTCCTCTCATCAGAATCTACATTTTAGTATAGCGCTTGGCTCCTGCTTTGCAATCACGGGTTTTCGCACTTTCTTCAAACTTCTACAACTTGTACATTTTTCTACCCTTTCCATCTTAGTATCGCAAGTTGTTTTGTGTTTTATGTTGTCCTCGTATGTTTGTTATCCTCATATGTTTCTTAGTGCCAGTTATTCAGAAACAAACCCAGATTTCGACCCAAAATTATATGATTCTCACTCTTGCTTACAATCTTTAAATACCATTCCAAACGTAATTTCATATGCGGTGTGGGTTTTTAATCTAATGTTAATCAAGTTGTTGTCATTATAACTATTTTATTGTCCCAGACTATCATAAAAAAATGAAAGAATAAAGAGACATGGTACAACAAAATTAAAGAGTTAATTAAAAATAAAACGTGTAAACCAAAACCATATATGTTAATCAACTCTCAAAATTACATGTGCGAAAAACTACTAAAAAAATCAACCAGATCAGCTCAAAATGGAGTTAAGTGATAATAATTGCCTTAAACGCACTCTCTGGATAAACAATAATTTAAAAAATCTAAAAAATATAATTAGTGAAACAATCTAAATTCAATACTAGACGATGAATGTTATATCATTGAATACTATTTACATATTATGGCATTCTTTTAACGCTACATTTTATGAATTACGACTACGACTTTCTTAAGAAAGTTTTATTTTTAATATTATGTTGTTTTTTTAAATTGTTTAGAATATTACATTAAAAAATGAATAATGTAATTTAATTATTGTGGATTAAATATTAAAGTTGTTAATTTATCCATAGATTTAAATTAAATATTATCTTTGTTTTTTAAGAAGCGGTATTTTAAACCAGAGAATATCAACGCCTTGATAGTTTAAAGTTTTTTAAAGTCATATTTAATCACACATTGGCATTTAAGTTAACTTGTAAGTGCATTAATTTTTACAATAACAATCTTAGAAGTTGTACTTATTATGATTTTTTAGTAGTTGACAATGCATTTTTCTTTTACATTAAGATATGAAAAAAAATTTAAAAAAATTGTTTGTCAACAAAGTAGTTTTGAAATAAAATATTTAATAATTAAAATGTGTGTGAAAAGCATGGTTTAAGTTTAGTAAAAGAGATTAATTTAGGTCCCCCACGTCATCATCTTTTACCGTTGAAACTAATTCCAATGGCTACAAGTTATGTTTTGTGTAAAAATATCTTTACACCAAGTATCCCAAAATGGGGGTACATGTTTTAGTGTATGTTTGGCTTGACTTTTTTAAGTCAAAAACCTAATAAAAATCTATATTTCACTGGACAATTTTTGTAATTTGTTTTTAAATAAATTTTGATTTAGAAAATCAAAGGAAAAGATGGTACAAATAATTGCCAATACCAACGGGTACTTTTGTTGGAGATTCCAGGTTCGAAAATGGCTTTGATACCATATTACGAAGTGGACTTTAAGCCTAACTCAACCTCATAAAACCGGCTCGATAAGGTGAAGTCTACACCCATTTATATACAATGAAAGGCTCTAATCTCTAGTCGATGTGGGATCTCCAACAACTTTTTCAATTATATCATTAATCATTTACCGTGAAGTACAAAATAAACATTTGATGAAAAAATAGATTATTTATAGTATTTTTTTTCTAGATGAGATGTCTTATTTTTTTTTATGAAGAAATATAAATTACCTTTCATAAGAGTAGTTTTCTTCATGAAATTCATATATTTGAATCTAGGTCCCCCTCCTACCTAGACACCTACATAGTTCCTACCCTTTATCATTCAAATTCCAGTGGCTACACACTATGTAACTTATGGGGATACTATGTTTTATATTTATTATATGACTTCTATTGACTCTCCTTTTTCCAAGAAAAAATATCTAATAAGCATTTAATTTCTTTGCAAATTAATGTAATTTATTTTTAACTATTTTGATATAAAAATTAAAAAGCGACCGCGGAAATAATTGTTGAAATTAATTGTTTTGAGTTTTACTACGTCAACTACTTATAAATAGTATATATATATATATATATATATATATATATATATATATATATATATAT
>Ga0123342_1003341_pt1 | contig 25787 bp, 19 predicted proteins | sample Turbeawhitnodule_FD_89960 | JGI IMG/M metagenome (GOLD analysis project Ga0123342, IMG submission 89960) | Root nodule microbial communities of legume samples collected from Mexico - Turtle bean Mexico white nodule | ecosystem: Host-associated > Plants > Roots > Nodule | place: Mexico: Nepantla...
TCAGTATCACACTTCTGATTTCACCCCATCTGTAGGGAACATCAGATTCACATTCTCATTCTCATTCAATCACTTCCTTCTTTATCTATCCACACGAAACTCAATCACAGAGGAGTAAAACATTGTAATAATTGACATCAACAAACACTCCGATTTCAGAAACTACCATAGAAAAAAATAGGAAAAGTAAAGTCCGACGAAGAGGAATTCTCACTTGTCCTTGGAGAAGGAGGTTGAGGAGATTAAAATATATTTTGTGATCACAAATTGACTAGGTTAACAAAGGAGATGCTTCGGTGCATAAGGGTTTAAAGTTTTCGTCGTTTGAGAGGAAAAAGTGAAGATGGTACTAAATTATCGAAGGATTCAAAAAAATTTATTGTTTGAGAAGAGAAAGTGAAATAGGTTAAAACACTTACTATGTCAGTTGAAAAAAAAATGACAGTAAAAATTTATTATTACGATTTTATCCTGAACAGACATAATGAATACTTACTATGTCAGTTTTAATTTTAACCCTCATAATAAACTTCATGATTTTACTAAAATGTCATTGCACCACTTTTATGACGGGCACATTGCACCCGTCATCATAAGTCATTATTGTCTCTTCTTTTTCCACTAGTGACATACAAGGGTAAACTATTGAAATAAATTTCTAACATGAGAAAGTGTATATAAAAGGAAACAATTCTAATAACAATCTAATTTCAATCACACCAATATACAAAACCCACATATACCACACATGGATCTAAAGAGTAATTAAGAATTTACTCTATTTAAAAATCTGATCAAATTATAATGATTCTTGATTCCTCGAATAATGTGAAGTGCGATCAGATCTTGAAAGAAATAAAGTATCAAGGGGATGAAATTATAAAAATGTTAGAGGGGGAGAAAATGTTATTGTTAAAGGGTGAAAGAGAGAAAAAAAATGAAAATAGAAAAAAAGTGAGGGATAGGCGTAACATTACCGTTGTGTTTGCTTCAACCAATTTACTGTAGACGACAACTTAAATGCGGGATCAACAACTGTTTGGTTTAGCGGATGTCCATCGAAATAGAAGTGAGTAAAAACGGGATTGTTACACAACACTGCCTCCCTCAAATGTTGGGAAAGAAACATAAAAACACGTAAGCAAGTGAGGAAAAGGAATCAAGAACTCTGAACACTATGATTAAACATAAAATTCAAAGCTCAGATATCTTGCCATTTCTTAATTTAGTTCCTATACATAAAAACTTGTTCTCTTCAAATTATCATATTATCTGTGTGTTTTAAATTTCTTTATTATAATATAATCGATTATATAATATAATATAATATAATTTAGTATGACTATGAATATCTAAATATTATTTATTCTATTTTTTTATATTGATAATGTCAAATAATTTATATATTTTTTAAACTCATGAGATATTCAATGGTGAGAATTATATTTTAATCCAAACAATATTTAAGAGTTACATAAAAGTATAAGGATGATGAACTTGAATATCAATATACATATTAACAAAAATCATAAAGATCATGAACTTGAATTATGTACATATTAACAAAATTCACGAAAAAATTGACTAGCTAAAAACATAAATTTTATGACTTTTGAGACTTTTTCCAATTGTAGATATTGGAATCAAGTTATTATTTTATGAGATATTAGTTTAATACTAGTTTTTAACATACTCTATGTATTTGTAGTTTATTATGTTAGAATTAGAGGGCTAAACAAGAGGGAGGTGAATTGTTTATGAAAGATTTTCACAAAGATAGAAGATAGAGTGAAAAGCTATGAATAATCAATCAATTGAAAATTCGGTTCAACCAATAAAAAAATTGTTTTAAGTTTGATTCCAGCAAACCAACCAATTGTTTTCACAAAATAACTTGTTGTTTATACCAGCAGAATTGAAAAAAAATGTTAAAATAGTTTATGAGTGTAAGGATAGAGAGAATCACACAAGATGCTTATATTGGTTCACTCTTAACCAAGAGCTACATCTAGTCCTCAGCTAACCACTGAGAATTCACTATGTAATCAATCCTAGATACAAAACACACACCAAGAGTGATGATCTTGAACTCTTCAAGAACACACCACTCTATGGCAAACAACACAGTTTCCAGAAACACCTTCTGACATTGCCTTACACAAGAACACACAGAAATACAATGTTCAAGGAAGAAGGGAATAAAATACGACTGGGTAAATCAAAGTTTAAAGTTCAGAAATACAAAACCCAATCCTATTCCTTGAGATGATCAAAAGCTTTTGAAATCTTGAAAATTGTTTTTAATAAACTCTCTTTCTTAGTTATTGTTATAGAGCGTTAAACAACCTTTTTCAATCACATGGTCAAAGCAGTTAAATAAAAAACCAAAAGTTGTTGAAATCATTTCAAACAAATTAAAACCACTTACCAAAATTCTATTAAGGTTTTCACAAAAACAACCAGTTGATTTATCGAAACAAACGGTTGAATCTGTTTGACAGCAAAGCCAAAACAAAGCTAAGCTTTTCAAATCATTATCATTTTTAAAACCACAAAGTGTCAAACAACCAGTTGATTCGATATTTCAACATGTTGAAATTTCACACCCTTTTAGAAAACCATATTTTCAAAATGGTAAAGATTCAATTGACATTCGATCATCTTAAAAAGTGAATTAACAAGTTTCAAACAACTAAACAACACACACACATCAACAAGGTATTGAACCTTTCCACTTCGATTTGGAGACATCAAAGCACCTTGTTCAATATACTATGTTTAATATTCGTTAAGAACGTGTTTTATGGATCAGTTTTGCTTTAACTTATTAAAATTTACTATATTTCTAAAATATTCTTAGCTCTTTTAGAATTATGCAAATAATTGAAATATATAAGTTTTTTTGACAATTTTTCATGTTTTCACAATGTGACATAATTCATTCCTGAAGTCGATTATTACATACTACAAGAAATAATGTTTTAAAGCAATTAAAATTCACAAATAAATAAATCATATTTATTTTTCAATTATTTTTAATTAAAAGAGTAAATTTGTAATCTTATTTTTTATGAATTAAAAAATACAATATTAATCACATCCATCAAATTATTCACAAACTTTCATAAATTTTGAGTTCACTTTTCCTTCTATTTAGTTCAATCAAAACAACCTCACTTCTCGAACATTTTTTTCTTAAATCAATCATTTTTTACTCTTTTTTTCTTATATCAATATTTTTTACTCTCTCAATTTCTCTCCATAAAGCATAAAACTAATAATATTAATGAAGATTATTATTATTATTATTGTTATTATTATGTTAATTATTTGAATTTAAATTAATAAATTACATAATACTATTTTCTTTTTAAGTTGTGTTTAACAAATAATTCTTTACTTATTTCCTTAAAACTTTAATTTGAAAATCGGAGCTTGTTTAATAAAAAACAAATGAATTTAAAAATTAAATTTTAAAGTTTCAATGAATTAAACAGATCATTTTATTAAATAATTTTTGTGAGTTTTTAATTTATCAAATATTTAATATTTATTTTCTTGTAACTCATAGTATATTATATTATATTTAATAAAAATGAAAAAATTATAATATAATATAACATTAAAATAAAATAAAAATTGATCCTCAGGTAAAAAAAAATATGATTCTTAATTAATGTCATAAATATTAATTAAATTAAGAATCATATTAATTTAATTAAATACCTTTTTATTTTAAGATTATATTGTATTATAAATTTGGTTATCTATGAACACTACCACAAACTTATCAAGAAAAGGTCTAAGTATCTGATTCATATAATCCATGAAGATAGCTGGAGCATTGGTTACACCAAATGGCATAACCAGAAATTCATGGTGACCATACCTTGATCTAAAAGCAGTCTTCTGAACATCTTCCGCTTTCACTAAAATTTGATGATAACCTGAGGGCGGATCTATTTTAGAAAAGACAACTGCCCCATGCAACTAATCCATCAGATCGTCAATTCTAGGAAGATGATATTTATTCTTTATTGTTAACTTGTTTAATTGTCTGTAATATATGCATATACGTGACGAACCATCTTTCTTCTTCACTAATAGCATTGGAGATCCCCATGGAGAAACATTAGGTCGAATGAATTATTTCTCTAATAAGTCTTCTAGTTATTTCTTCAATTCAGCTAACTCCACTAGTGCCATTCGATATGGAGAAATTGGCACAGGGTCTGCTCCAGGAATCAAGTCTATTGCAAACTCTATTTCTCTTTTAGGTGGAAGTCCAGGAATCTCATCAGGAAATACATCCATAAACTCCTAAACTACAAACATAGCTTTATGTACTTTATTAGTAAATATAGAACAAGTCAAGAGCACAAAACATTTTGTACCTTCTTGTATCTCTCTCTTAAACTGCTGAGCTGAGATAACCTGCATTTCTTTTAATTTAGGGAAAATTAACTTCTTTTGACCACAATCTATAATATAAGGATATGATTAGTAGACAACCAATCAATTCCCAATATAACCTCCAAATCTTTTAGAGGTATACAAATCATGTTGATCTTGTATCTCTGCCCATCTATAATTATTGGACACTCACCACACATGGAATAAGTTATTATAATACCTTTTGTTGTGTAGATACCACCAACTCAATTTCTAATTCTTGGACTGGCAACTTAAGTTTCTTAGCACAATCAAAAGATATAAAAGAATGGGTTGCCCAGAATCAACCAATACAGATAATTGTGTTCTAAAGATAGAACAAATACCTCTAACAAGGTTATCAGATTGTGAAGCCTCAACTCCACTAATGGCCAAAACTTTGTTTGTTGCTCTAGGCTTTTGATTACTATTTTGTTGTACTTCTGCACTCTGACAGAATTTGGAGCTCCCAATTGGACACAACAGTCTTCTATTGTATGACCATACCTGTGACATCTATCACATGTCACATTTGACACTGAATGAGGGCAAAATCTAACAACATGGGGCCCACTGCATCTAAAACATTTGAAACTAGGTGGTGATTGAGAACTGGGTCTTCCACTACTATAAGATTGAGGTTTGAAATAAGGTTTCTTTCTATCTTCATATTTAGTCATACTTTTAGAAGGTCTTCCCACTTGAGGCTTAGCAAGTCTACTCCTACTTTTCAAACTCTCCACTTCTTTTGCTTTCTCCACTAGAGTAGGGAAATCGCTAATGGACATAGAAATCACCACTTCTTTAAGTTCTTGCAACCCAAACTCAAATTCACTACATCTTCAAGCCTCAGTCATGGTCTGGGTGTAGAATCTAGCTAGGTGTTTGAACCTAGTAGCATATTCAGTGACTAAAAGATTTCCTTGTTTCAACATGAATTCAATTTCTTTTGCACATATGACACTATCAGGAAAATACTCCTCCAGGAATCTTACTTTGAAGTTCTCCCAAGTGGCATCATCTCCTCCGTCTTCCATCATTTACTTCATGCCTATCCACCAGAATTAAGCTTCTCCAGTTAGTACATAAAGGGCATAGGATAACCTTCTCTCTTCAGGGCATTGAGTAGCTTCAAAGATTCTTTCTATGTCTCTCACCCACTAGTCTGCTTCATCTGGATTTACCTTTCCATTAAATTTGGGTGGATTGTCTTTAGAAAATCCTCCAGAATAAAGGTATGGGGTTGTTGATGAAACTGAGATGTTTCTGCTGCAAATCTTGTTGTTTCTAATTGATGAAGGGCGGTCTGATGTTGTTGTGCCATAGTAGCACTCTGTTGTTGCAAGGTTGTTGCCATCATCTCTATTGCCCGAGTTATGTTGGGCATATCTACTGGTGGAGGAGGAGTAGGTGGTCTACGTGTCATCTTCTAAGCACATTAAGAAATGGATTAGAAATTACTAAAAATTTCCAACTACATCTTTAAGACAAATTAACTTCAAAGAAATAATCACACGAAACAGGTAAAAACCAATCAAAACTTATCTCTAAAATGTACTTTAGCTACTTAGAATTAAGATAGAAAAGAATCTTGATCTAGTCATGAGTGTGCACCTCACCACTCTATCAAGATTCTTTTCATTCTTAATACTTTCACCTTTATTCATAGCAACTAATTTGACTCCAGCACAAACAAAATTTCAAGAAAACAACTTTGTTAAACATCCTATTCATAGCAACTTTTAGCTAAGTCTTGAAGCTAAACTTAAACAAAAAGCTACACGCAGGAGAAACACAATAAACCCACTACCATCAGGTTATCCTAAGGATGAACTACTCTGATACCATTAAATGTAACACCCCATAAAATAAACATCTAACTATTACAATACATGTTCTACATATTTCTATACAAGCTTATACTTTTTCAAAACTTTCCTAATACATGATTAGGACATATAGAAATACAAATATTTGCAATATAAGTTTCAAAATCAACACCCTAAAGCTCTTCATACCCTTCGACACTTGTAAGATCATCTGCTTGTGTACATAGTACAATCATCGCAGTTCAAACACAACAAGAAAAGCAATGGTAAGCTAGTGAAAATAGAATTTTATAATATACACAATTAAATCAAAAGAGAAAACCAAATTACATGATCAATTTCTCAAATTATTCAATCTTCTTCGAATCTCGAGAATTAAGCAATCACATAGATCTCACATGGATCTACACATCTAGGATATTCAACAAACAAAATAACATTTGACGCCTTCTGAAAGACCCGTATTAAGTAAGTCCTACCAAAGACTAACACTTGATCCAAAGATTGCCAGCGAATCCAACAAAAAGGATTAGGGTAAGTTCAATACAACCCAAGTCGTGCATCTCATATGTCACGGTGTGCATGAACTCCCCCATCAGCTTCTCACCACCTGATATCTTAGTTTATGTCACTTAGATCATCATTGAAGCTCGAAAATCTCTGTTACCATTAAGGCATCAATACTTAATACACATACAAACATAAGTCCATACATTATCCAAAATGTATGAATTGAATTTCACACATTTCATTATACAATATCATTCAAAACGTGATCCACAACATTCAAAAGTCTGTTTAACATAAAAAAACAACACTTAAATATTAAACCATCAAAATATAATATTTCTACAAGTTTAATAATATATAAACAAACAACATAATATATAAACACACAACATCCTTGCAAGAGAAATTGAATACTGAGACCACGTCCCCTCCACATCCAGATCTTCTAACCTAGGGTGCTATTAAAAAATAAATTTAGCTTCCATTACCTTAATTGCTTGCTTTCCAAGCAACTTCTACAATTTTATTCCCCACAGTCTGGATAAACTTCAAGATTTATGGGCCTAATACAAGTTATCCAAACAGAACAAAAATTCAGTATATAGTAAAATAAGTTGAGAGGATTAAACTTTTCAACTGACCCACCAAGATTAATGACTAAATCCTAACAAAAAATAGAGAAAAACGGATCTTTAGAGAAAAAATGAACTTACTCTGTTTGAAAATATGATCAGGTAGAAATGTTCCTTACTCGCCAGCTACAACAACAACGTGGTCCGATCAGATTCTAAAATAGATGAAGATTGGGAGAGCAAATTAAGAGAGAAGGGAGATAAGAGAATATGGAGAGAGAGAAAAGAAAGAAAAAAACCCGTGGTGGGGGGCGGCTTCTCTACACCTTTATTCTTTTTTTTTAACGTTATTATAATTATTATCATTATTATTATCCTTATTTTACTCTTACATTAATGACTAGTAAATTTTTCAATAAATTTTCTATTTATTTCTTTAACTCTACTAATTTAGGTTGCGTCACTTGGTATGGTTTCTAAACTCCTCCTAGAATAAGATTTATTGTAAACTCTATCTCTATTCGGTGGAAGTCCTAAAATATCCTCCAAAAAATAAAGCCCCAAATTATAAATATATCCTTTTGTGTTTTATCCACATCTGTGGCACAAACTAAAAGCATGAAACATTTTACATTTAAGATAAATTGCATTCTCTCTTATTCAACATAAATTCCATTTGATTTTAAATCTTACACTTCAAAAATGTGAAATGTGAGGAAAGGAATCAAGAACTCTTATTAAACATAAAATTCAAATTCCACATATCTTGTGAATTCTCAATTTAGTTCCTATACATAAAAACTTACAAAATGGTCCGTGTATTTTAAATTTCTTTCTTATAATCGATTATTTATATATAATTGATTATATAATATAATATAATTATGGATATCTAAATATTATTTATTTTTTATATCGATAATGTCAAATAATTTATATATTTTTAAACTCAGATATTTAATAATAGAGAACTATATTTTAATTCAGATAATATTTAAGAGTTACACAAAAGTATAAGGATCGTAAACTTGAATATCAATGTACATATTAACAAAATTCACAAAAACATTTACGAGTTGAAAACATAAATTTTATGATTTGTGCGACTTTTATAAATTATAGATATTTGATTCTAGTTATTATTTTTTAGATATTATTTTAATATTAGATTTTATTATCGTATTATATTATAGTGTATTCTGTTTAATATTAGTTAAGAACGTATTTTATAAATTAATTTTGATTTAACTTATTAAAATTTACGATATTTCTAAATTTTTCTGACATCTTTTAGAACTATGCAATTAAATTTTTTTTTATTTTTAATTGAAATATATAAGTTTTTTTTGATAATTTGATATAATTATTTTTTCCCAAAATTAATTGTTACATAAAAAAAACAATATTTTAATTATAAACAACTAAAATTTACATATAAATAAATTATATTTATTTTTAATTATTTTTAAAAACAAAAGTAAATTTTTAATTTTATTTTTTTTATTAATTAAAAAATATAATTTTAATTGCATTCATCAAATTATTGACAAATTTTCATAAATATTCGGTTAATTTTTTCTTCTATTTACACCAATCCAAATAATTTCACTTTTCCAACACTTTTCTTTTAAATCAATATTTTTTACTATGTCAATTTCTCTCCCTAAAGCATAAAACTAATAATATTAACGAAAAATATTATTATTATTATTTTTAAGTTAGTTATTTGAATTTAAATTAATAAATTACATAATATTAATTTTTTTTTAAAATAAATTGTATTTAAAAAATAATTCTTGACTTATTTCCTGAAAACTTTAATCTGAAAATCGGAACCTTGTTTAGTAAAATCAAATGAGTTTAGGATTTTTTCAAAGTGAACCTTTTTTTTGGTATAATAGGCTTCCACCTTGTCTGTTCTTATAATTCTTTATGAATAGGTATAGTCTACCTATGTATCGCTTTTGTTAACATATGTGTTTTGGTCTAGTCCCCCCGTATTTTTGTATTTTTTTTTTCCTTTTTTCTTTTTTCTTTTGTTTAATAATATTTTTTTCATGTGATGGTGAATGACTGTTGTTACTTGAGGTGTCAGCCTAGCTGAGATCTTAAGTGGCATAGTGATACCTAACATGAAAGCTTTTATTTAAAAAAAAAAAATTTAAACTTTCAAATTAAAAATATCATTTTATTAAATAATTTTGTGAGTTTTTAATTTATCAAATATTTAATATTTATTTTCTTGTAACTCATATTATATTATATTATATTTAATACAAAATGCAAAAATTATAATATAATATAACATTAAAAAAAAACTGATCCTCAGGTCAACAAAATAACATGATTCTTAATTAATATGTCATAAATATTAATTAAATTAAGAATCATATTAATTTTATTAAATACTTTCTTATTATAATATTATATTGTAATATAATATAGAATAGAAAATATTGAATAATTCCAAATGAGTAATAATCCTAGTGGCCTTTATATATAATGAGTGGGATATCAAACATTATTCATCTGAGAAGGAAAACAAATCAAAACAGAAAAATAAAATTCTCTAGAAATGGCTTCTCGCTTTTTTCATCATTTTCTTTTCAGTGTTTTGTTCGTTGCTCTGGTTATGAGTGCAGCAGGAGGTAATTGGAATTTTATGGTGAAATTTGGTATATGGTGAGATTTCTTGGAATTTTATGGTGAAATTTGATATAATTTAATGGTGATATAAATGCAGAAGGAGATTCAGAAGCAACATCAGATACTAATGCAATATCACTAGCGAACTGCATAGATATTTGCTATCCAGGTTGCAATGACGCTTGCTTAGGAAGGGGCTTTAAAGAAGGTGTTTGTTTCCAGAATGGATTTAGATATCAGTGTTGTTGCCAGTAATTATTTTATACATAAATAATAGGTTCAAAACTTGTACCAGATTATAATTAAGTTTAATAAAATCTGTGTTTCAATTAAGCTTTTTTAATATTTATTTATTTATATATTTTTTATTTATATAATGTAATTATTAGTGTAAGAAATTATAATTAGTATTTAGACGATTTTTTGTTATTTAATATATAAACTTATTTATTTCATTAACATACTTATTTCTTGTTATTAATATTCTTTTTAAAAGGACTTATTGTTTCAAAACACAACTACGTATTTTTATTATGAATTATTTTATTTCATTGAACCACTTAAAAGGATTAATACAATGATATAAGATGAACTTATAAGAAAAAGATAGAAATAAGTTTAAGTCAATATGAAAAGATTAAATTAGTTTCTATTATTAATTACATAATAGTTTAAAAATAACTAACAATATAAAATAAAGTTAAATAATGTAATATAATTAAATATATTAATTAATATTTAATTAGTATATTAAATTAAAATAAATAATTTTGAAAATTTTATTGAAAAAGTTGATTGTGCAGAATAAGTCAGAAAGGTAGTTTTGTCCAAATTCTTTATTGGTCATAGGGACGGCAATGCGGGATAGACGAAGCGGACTGATCCGTACTCACTACCAAAAAGCGTGGGATGAGCTTAATAATCTAGCCAGTAATTCCATTTCGGCTCGCCACGTATAACTTGCAGCACGTGCGGGCCAACAGTGAGGCAGCTTGGTCTGCTAGTCCACATAAATAAATAAAAAATATTTTATTTTTTCTAGAAAAAAACATACATATCCACTCATTATTGTAATGTGACCTTTATTTTATTTTATTTAAAAAATTGAATTTAATGTACTAGAAAAAAAAAATTTATTTTAATCATCTAAAGGGGTTAATATTAAGAGTGAAAATTTAATTTTAAGTAAAGTCTTATATTTAAAATTTGTTAATAAAAAATAATATAAAAAAAGAGATTTCAATAAGATATTCTATTAAAAAAATAGTCATCTTCTTTCAAATATTTTGGAGCAAAACTTTGTTAAGATACTCTAATACATTTAGATACATGTATAGGAAAATTAGATGCAAAACATAACTTTAATTATTTTTAATTTAAGCCTTCTAACAACACTCATACTTGAATTCATATTTTTATCTTAATTGAATGTATTGAAACAGTGATAAAATTTTAATTTTTCAGCAACAAAAATAGGTTTTTTATGACTAATAAATTTTAAAAAAAAAATCCTTATGTGAACTGGTCCGCAAAGACTCAGTGAAATGAGTCTACACTCCTTACGCGGGGCATGCCAATCTGATTCGCATTTTACGGACCAAACGCAAAATGAGCTAGCCCACATTGTCACCTTGATCATAGAAATGAGGACGAAACGAACATATGTGCAGTGGGTAAACAACATATTATTATTTATTATATTTATTAATTATAATAATTTGGTTTGCTTAATTTAACAATGTCATTAATGAATTTTTTTTTCAAAAAATTAATAAGCGTAAAAAGTACATAATAAAACAAATTTAAAATCACACAATTTGTGTCCCATAAATATTATATATATATATATATATATTATTTTAATGATTTATTCTTATGTGTAGAAACAATATTTTTTTAAAATATTTTTTTTAATCTTTTTTTACATATTTATATTTATATATGTGTGTTGTATATATTTAAGTTTATATTTTTCAATTACTTTAAATTTTATACACACATTCTAATGGATAATTAATAAGGGTGACAAAACGATTAGCCTAATCCATTTTAAACTGACTTACCATTGATCTTCCGAAAACAGTATAAGGCAGGTTGGTCCATCAAGGTTATACGGGCTGAAATTGTTAATCTGTCCCATGTAGGGTGGGTTATTGGGCTGACCCCCCACTTTTTAAGAAATATTTCAAATTTTGTCTTTCTTTGTAATTTTTTTGCTTTGGATCTATTTATATGGTTGTAGTAATTGATATCACATTTTGGACAATAAAGATGTAAGGAAGAGCAATGAAATTGAATCAAACATTAATATTTTAAACAAAGAAGGTTTAATGTCTAACAAAATAAAGTAAATATCAACAATATTTTAATAAATCAAATGGTGTATAAAAAATTAATGTAAATAAAGTTTTATATAAAACATTGACCACCACCAATTTTAATTTCAAACGCATGAGATTTCTCTTTAAAAGTGACAAAAAATAAAGAAGAACGGGCTAGCAGGTTGGTCTGATGGGCTCGAACCACTTTGTCATCTCTAGTATTTAATGTTTAGAGGTTTTTTTTATTTTATCTCAGTTAGTTTAATGACTTTTTCTTTCATTTTTCTTTTATACAATTTCTTTTTAGTTCACCTAATATATATTTCAACTATTTCATATTAAAAATGAATTCATCTTTCATAAATTTAATTCATTTCGTGCATGACAAGGCACCACATACTAATTTGAAACCTGTTCTCGCCAACTGATCTGGATCGGGTCTTGGTGGTGGATTCTAAGCCAACTTTGTTTTTTGCTATTGCTGTTTTGAGATGCTTGAAATCCGGAGAGGGGAGCTCCACCTATTAACAAGACTACAACGATCAAGTCAGTGAAAGCATATAATTATGAGTATAGCGAGTAGTGTATGGAATGACCCTTCCCTTTGTTCAGGGTCTCAAGACCCTTTAATAGTGCTCGTAGATCCTCCGTTTAGGAGGTAACAACCGTAAAGATATTTTGTTAATATATCCCATTTATTTTAGGGGTGTTGGCAGAGCATTATCTCTGACGGTTTATTTTCATCGAAATTAGAGTAAATATATGTGCCTAACAAATTTGGTTTTTTATTTAGTTGTTTTAATATATTTTGCTAGCCATTTGGACCAACTTCTCAATAAATCATTGGGCTTGCTATTGTTTAGACCGAGTTAAATATTTGCCTTTTTAGACTAGGCAAGCCAGAGTAGTATGCTTAAGTGCTCGGGTTAGGCCCCGAGCACGTCCAACTAGTACATAGCCCACAACCTCAAGCTAACCAAGACGAGGCGAAGAGGTTTAATTGTATAGTAGATACATTATTGGATTAGCCCGACCCTTAAGGTTCCGCTAAAACGATATATTGAAGACAACATGACCGAGTTAGTCCGACCTTAGGGTTTGGCTAAACGATATGTATAGTAGATACATTACCATATTAGCCATTCCCTTAAGGTTCTGCTAAAACGATATGTTGAAGACGATGTCATCGAGTTAGTCTGACCTTAGGGTTCGACTAAACGATGTATATAGTAGATTTTCCGAAAAACATTTATTCAAGGGCGACCTCATTAAAAGACCCCCTATAAGGGAAAAAGAGTGTAACCAAATGAAACAAGGAACCGTTAAAATGTCTGAAAACACATTAGAAATAAATTTCTTAACTGTAATAGAACTTGAGGCTTGCCGCATTCCACATTCGTGAGATGTTTCCACCGTCTAGAGTTTCCAGCCGATAAGCTTCGTCGCCCAACACTTCTATGATCCTGTATAGTATAAAAGTTGGTGTTGTATTGCCTTTTACTGTCGAGCAACGATGGGACATAATCATTTTTCATTCTTGACACATGAGTTATGGAAAATTTGTCAAAGTGTTTGATCTTTGTTGAATGTATCTCCTCTTTTTTCTTTTTCCAAAGATTTAAAATTGAATTATACACTATGAATATGTTTACTAGAACAATGATTGTAGACCGTGAACTAGTACACCAGGTAAGTTCCAGGAAAGAGAGGTGGGTCACCAACTGACGCGCTTAAATACCAAGTATTTCCTTTCCAGAACATTCCTAGACATGTACTTTTACACTACTATGCTCTATATCCAGTATAAGAATAATTTCTCTCATGTGAGAGATCATGATAATAATGATGATGAAGCGACATCTCAGTTTCTACTGAACAACGATTGTAGAATGTGATCTAGTACACCAAGTAAATGGACGCGCTTAAATACCAAATCTTTTCTTGCCACACCTTTCCTAGACATGTACTTTTACACTACTACGATCTATATCCAGTAACAAGAATAATTTCTCTCATGTGTGAGATCATCATAATAGTGATGATAATAATATCACAACAGATTTAAGTGATAATAATAATTTATATTATCTTTGGCATAACATGATTAGGGTTGGCAGTGTGGGGTGGACCATGTGGCTAGCTCGCGACCCATTACTAAAAAGTACGGGACGAACTCACTAATCTAGCCTGTTAACCCACTTTGGCCCGCCATGCATAACGTGCAGCCCGCATGGGCCAACAACGAGGTAGGTTGGCCCGTTGGTCCAGATAAATAAAAAATTAATTATTATTTTTTGTAAAAAAAAAATCATACCCCATTCACTCATTATTTAAAAAAAAAATGTACTAAAAAAATGAATGTTTAATTTTAATCATCTAAAGGAATTAGTAGTAATAGTGACACTGGATTTAGTTTTAAGTAAAATCTTATATTTAAAATTTGTTAATAAAAAATAATATTAGAAAGAGATTTCAATAGCATAGTTAAAAAATTAGTCATCTTCATTAAAATATTTTGTACCAAAACTTTGATAAGATACTCTTATACATTTACATACATATAAAGAAAAATGTAGATGCAAAGCAAAACATTAATTATTTTTAATCAAACCTTCTAATAACCCTCATACTTGAATTTATAATTTTATCTTAATTAAATGAATTCAAACACATATAAAAATAATAATTTTTCAGTAATAGAAACAATTTTTTTTATAACTAATAAAATCTTAATTTTTGAAAAAGAAATCTCTTATGCAGGCTAGACCGCAAGCTCGCGGGTTACGTCCTATAAAAGGCGGGTCATTGAATTGAGTCTACACTCCTAACGCGTGGCGAGCTGACCCGACCCCCATTTAACATGACAAGCGTTAGGCGAGCCTATGTGGAATGGGTCAGCCCGCATTGCCACCCTTAAACATAATACAAAATTTAAATATATCTATAATTTTTGGAAGAATATGGTAACAAATTTAAAATATCACAACAGATTTAAATGATAATGATCATTTATGTTATCTTCAAAATAATGTGATAAAAGATTTAAATATATATATTATTTTCATAATAATAAGATAACACATTTAAATAATAACAGTTATATTTGTTATCTTCACAATAGATTTAAATGATAATAATATTTTTGTTATATTCAGAATAACATGATAACAAATTTAAATATATTTGTGATTTTTAGAATAATATTTTAACAAATTTAAAATATCACACCAGATTTAAATTATAATAATCATTTATGTTATCTTTAGAATAATATGATATCAGATTTAAATATATATGTTAATTTCGTAATAATATGATAGCAAATTTAAATCATAACAATTATATTTTATTATGTTCAAAATAATATCACAAAAGATTTAAATGATAATAATCATTTGTGTTATATTCAAACACATATTAAGCTGAAGTAAAAATGAAGGGAGCGGGGAGCAGCAGAGAGTGGGGAGTTGACGGGAGGCAGGGTCGTAAGAGGTCTCACCGGAAACCACCTCTCCAACCTAGTAACTCTAGCAACTCTACAATGTTTTTCTTTTCAAATTTCCCCAACAGGTTTGGAGTGAAAGACATGCTCAAAATCTTCCAAAGGTGGGCAAGGGTGAAAGATGCTTTTATCTCTCGAAGGCTTAACAAGTGGGGCAAAAGATTTTGGTTTGTGAGGTTGTTCGATGTGAAGAATGTGGGAAAACTAGAGCGGGAACTTGACCAAATATACATTGGGAGTCGAAAGCTTTTTGTGAACCTACCGAAGTACCATCGAGTGGATATGTCAAGGGAGGAAGGAAGGACCAGAAGCTCGGTGGGCACGGGGAGGCGTGAGCAGGGGGTGAAGGAGCGGGTTGAAATGGAGGTAAGTAAGTCATACAAAGGAAAGGAGGTATGGGTGGAGAAGGGGGGGAAATCTTTTGTTGATGCAGTTAGAGGACAGGAAAGGTGGGAATGGAAGGAATCAATCCTTACCACAAAGCAACAGTCCCTGCCGTGGATGGAGGGAAGTATGATAGGGCGTTATAGTGATGAGATGGACTTCAAACAGTTGGGAGACGAATTCGTTAGAGGGGGAATGAGCATGGTCAGAGTAAGAGCGATGGGGGACAACTTTGCTCTTTTAACGTCAAGAGGGGGGAGAAGATGGAGGAGTTGATAAACTTAAACAGAGAATGGTTTGATAGTATCTTTGTTAGGATTCAGCCATGGTCAGCAACATTCACGGTGAGCCATAGAGCGGTTTGGGTAAGGTGTTTTGGCCTGCCAATATCCCTATGGAACAGAGAGTGTTTCGCTAGAGTGGTTGGAGACATAGCTACGCTGATTGATATTGACGATGCCACGTTGATGTGGGAAAACCTTGAGTTCGCACGTCTGAAAGTGGGAATTGAGAATAATCGGTTCATAAGGGTGGCAAGGAAGATTAGGATCAATGATCAAAACATAAGGGTTTCTCTTGAGGAGGAACACCCAATGGCAGTAGCAGGCCCATGCAAAGTCTCACATTGCAACTTTGACTCGTCGGACAGTGTCACCTCAACCCAAACCTATGTGGAGGAATCGGCTTTTTCGGTGAAAAGTGATGAGGAGGAGGGAGTTAGAAGGACCATAGAAGAGAGTCAGCCGAAGGGGAAGGTGGTTGGAGGTGGAGAGAAGGAAGGAGGTCAGGCGCAGCGATTGGATGATCGTTTAGGGGAGCTCTCTGCAGAGACCAATACGTGTCAGGGAAAAGGTGTTTATTCTTTCACTAATGAGGATAGTCAAAAGCAAAAGTCATTTGAGGAACCTATTTTTTACAACGTTGCAGTTCAGGCCTGTGAGCGTTCACACATTAGCTATCTTGCACATGCTGAGCTGGCTAGATTAGTAGTGGATATGGAAAGCATGTACACTTAGAACATGTACATGCTAGGTTTGGGCCAGGGTAGGAAGGTAGCCCAAGAAGAAGTGGTGCAGACGGGTATGGGAGTGGGCTTTCCCGGGTCAGGGCCTGGTTTTTCTCTACTGGGTCATGGGTCTGAGCGTGAGACGAGAATTGGGAAGGAAGGAAGACAGGGGGGAGCACGAGGAGAGGAAACGTTTTCTATACAGGAACAGCGGAGCAATTTGAATGTTGTGAAGGATGTTATATATCTGGAGTTGGTTAGTGAGTCGAAGAAGAAGCCGTTGGAGCAAGAAGGGGCGCAAGATGGCAACACCACTTCCGAAACCCAGGACGATGTTATTGGGGTCAGAAATCATCACAGTAGAAGTGAGCAGTTGTTGGGGGGTGGAGAAGGCGATGGGCATGCGGGAAGGGGTGTTATAACCAATCAGCGTCGGAGGAAAATCAAAGGCCTCGTCGATTTGGAAGGCTCTATGTCACACCCAAGGCGATCGGTTAGAATTAGAAACAAATGCCCGCAGAGTGCCTTCTCTTCTCATTCTAGACAAGGTATGCCTGCAGTTTCTCTTTCTGATGGAGATATTGATAACTGTAATCTAAGGTTGCGTGAGTCTGACTCGCCAGAGGAACCTGTTAAGTTGAGGGAGATTAGTAGGAGAGTAGGGATAAGGTGCCGAAAAGACGAACATGAGGTTCTTCAGGAGTATTCGTATCTGGAGGAAAGGGATGTGAAGACCATGAGATGTGCTGAGGAAGGGAAGAAGGGAGGTCTCTTATGATTATTGTCAACTTGAACATAAAAGGTCTAGGGGGTGGTACCAAGTCAAGGTACATGAGGCATATAATAGGAATGGAGGAGGCGGACTTTGTATGTATACAAGAAACAAAGGCTAAGGAAATCTCGGATGCTAGGTGCTTCTCTTTGTGGGGTGAGAATAACGTAGGTTGGATACACAATAAAGGGGAGGAGGGGAGTGGAAGCCTTTTATCCCTGTGGCACAAAGAAGGCTTTAGTTATGAATATCACTTGATGGGGAAAGGTTTTATTGTGGTTGTTGGTCAACATGTAAAATCGTCCTTAGGTGTGTTGTGGCCAATATTTACTCCCCCTGTGCTTTGAACGCAAAGAGGACTCTGTGGGAGGAGCTCTCCAATGTTAAAGCGGCGTCACAAGAACCAATCTGGTGTTGTTGTGGTGACTTCAATGTTGTGAGAAGCAGATCTGAAAGGAAAGAGAGATATTTGGTTTTAATAGCTTCATTGAATCCATGTCATTGTTAGACTTACCTTTGGTTGGCAAGAATTACACGTGGTTTAGACCGGATGGAACAACTAAAAGTAGAATAGATAGAGGGCTAGTCACCGAAGAATGGCTATTGAAGTGGCCCATGAGCAAACAATATGTTCTTCGAAGGGAAGTATCTGATCATTGTGCTCTAGTGATAAAATCTGTGGAGAAGGATTGGGGTCCTAAACCCTTTAGATCGATTGACGCTTGGTTTCTGGAGAGGGGATTCAACACCATGGTTAAGGATAAATGGAAATCCTTCTCAGTCCAGGGGAACAAAATAACAAGATTTAAAGAGAAAATGAAATTGCTCAAGTCTGATTTGAAAGTGTGGAACAGGAGGTATTTGGTAATCTTCATACTAGTAAGAGTAGGATTCTACAGGAACTGGAGGATCTAGACAGTAGAGACTGTAATGGGGGTCTAGAGGAAAGCGAAAGGCTCAACAGAATGGAGCTGACAAGCCGATTGGTAGAAAATGATAAAAAGCTTGAATCACTTATGTGTCAAAAGGCTAGAGCAAGTTGATTTAAGAGTGGAGATTCTTGTACTAGGTTTTTCACTCATCTCTGAGGTGGAGAAGACTTGGGAATGAAGTGAAGGGTGTTCAAATGGGGGACCGATGGTGTGAGGAACCGAGTACTGTCCGGTTGGAGGCGAAAAAGTTGTTCGAAGCTAGGTTCAATGCTACGAAAGATCTAGGGGTGAGGTTGGATGAGATTGAGTTTAAGACTCTAACCTTAATGGATAATGAGGGGCTTGTGGCTGGTTTCACCGAGAAAGAGATTAAGGATGCAGTGTGGCAGTGTGAAGGGTCTAAGAGCCCCGGCCCAGATGGGTTCAATTTCAATTTTATCCAGAAAAGCTGGGACTTTGTAAAAGAGGAGTTAATGGAAGCAATGGCTTCGTTTCATGCGACTGGGAACATCCCAAAGGGCTGCAATGCTTCATTTATTGCGCTTTTCCCGAAGGTGAGAGACCCCTCTAAGCTGGAGCAGTATAGACCCATCTCTTTGGTTGGAGTCATCTATAAAATCATTACAAAGGTGTTGGCTGGTAGATTGAAGAAGGTGTTGCCTGCAATTATAGACGAAAGCCAATCAGCATTCCTTAAGGGTAGAGGGATCTTGGACAGTGTCCTGATGGCTAATGAAGTGGTGGAAGATCTTAGGAAAAAGGGGAGAAGCGGTATCTGCCTAAAAGTGGACTTTGAGAAGGCCTACGACTCGGTTCGATGGGATTTCCTTTATGATATGCTACACAAAATGGGTTTCCACACTGTTTGGATTTCAGGGATCAGAGGTTGCCTGGAATCAGCTACAGTATCAGTTTTAGTTAATGGGAGCCCTACGGAGGAGTTTAAGCCTTCTAGAGGGTTGCGACAGGGTGACCCCCTGGCACCCTTTCTGTTTATAGTGGTAGCTGAAGGACTTGCAGGGTTAGTAAGACAAGTTTTGAAGGTTAATATGCTGACGGGCCTTAAGATAGGAAGGAATGAGGTGGAGATGTGTATTCTACAGTTTGCGGACGACACTCTTTTTCTCTGTGAAGATACCTTTGGAAATGTGTTAACCTTGAAGGCCATTATGAGGGGCTTTGAGTTAGCCTCAGGGTTGAAGATCAACTTCCATAAGTCAAGGTTAGAAGGCATTAATGTACAAAGCAGTAATATAGGGTGTTTCACTAAGACGTTGAATTGAATCCAAATGGAAGTACCTTTCAAATATTTGGGACTGGAGGTGGGAGGGAACCCAAGAAAGAAGCATTTATGGGAACCATTTATAAGAAAGTTGAAAGCAAAACTCAGTGTTTGGAAGGGGAGGTTTTTATCCATGGCAGGGAGGATATGCTTAATTAATTCTGTTATAACCGCTATTCCTTTGTTTTACCTCTCTCTGTTTAGAGTACCGGCTTCGGTGTGTAAAAGGATTATTAGCTTTCAAACAAGATTCTTGTGGGGCTGGGGGAAACTAACCAAGCCAATTGCTTGGGTTAGCTGGAAAGATGTATGCAGACCAAAAGAGGAGGGAGGGTTGGGGTGTAGGGATATACGCCTATTTAATCAAGCTCTCCTAGCCAAATGGAGATGGCGGTGTCTTTCGGAAGAGAATGGAAGATGGAAGAAGCTGTTGGACTCTAAATACAACCTGGGGGTAAAAAGCAGTCAAACACCTGTCAAATATCAATCTTGGTGGTGGAGAGATCTCTCTAAAGTGTGCAAGGATGGTGGAGGAAGAGGGTGGTTTCAGGAAGAGTTAGGTTGGAAAATAGGTTGTGGTGACAAAGCAAAGTTCTGGGAGGAAGTATGGATTGGTAGTGTTGATCGCAAGTCTCTGTTCCCACGCCTATACTCTCTATCTTTAAACCAAGGTAAATTAGTGGGTGAGATGGGTGTATGGGTAGATACGAAGTGGAGGTGGGATTTGAGGTGGAGGAGAGGTAGATTTGAATGGGAATCTTCTCTGGAGAGGGACCTTAATACGCTTCTATCAGGGGTCATTTTGAGAAAGAATGTCCAGGACATCCAGGTATGGGGGAAGGAGGTACCAGGGCTGTTTTCAGTGAGCTCTGCTTATGAGTGTCTATCTAAGCAAGATAGAGGTAACCATGATGAAGTGTATAAGCTCTTGTGGAAGGTGAAGGCTTTTCCAAATGTGTTAGTGACAGCCTGGAGGGTGTTCATGGGAAGACTCCCTACAAGAGTGAGTTTGAGCCGGAGAGGGGTGGTGTTGAACTCAACGGTGTGCCCCTTGTGTCAGCTACAGGAAGAGACTTGTCAACACCTTTTCATGGAGTGTAAATATGCCCAACAGGTATGGTCTCTATGCCTTCAGTGGGTAGGTATTTCATTCGTACAACATTATGATCTTAAGCTGCATTTCCAAAGTTTCCACTTGTTTCAAGTTAGTAACAAGCAGAATAAGATCTGGAAAGGGGTCTGGGCAAATGTCATTAGAAGTATATGGGACCAGAGGAATCTGATTACCTTCCAATAAAGGGTAGTAGATGCAGAGGAGGTATTTCAGAGGGCTCAACTTAAGTCTTGGTTGTGGATGAAGCATAAAGCTCGTTCGTTTTCTTATTCCTTTGTAGATTGGGTTCTCAACCCAATTATCTGCATCAAAGGCTGCTAACGTTTCCTGGAGCTCTTGTGTCTGTGCTGGATATGAAGAAGCTGGTTCTTAAACTCTGGTTGGCCTCATGTGAAGTTTCTGGTTCGGTTGGAACCTGTGTTGGTGATGGATTGAGTCCCTCAGGGGCTAGTTAGTTTTCTCTGGGCAGGGGAAACTGGGTTGTTGTTACTCGTTTCGGGGTTGGTCTCTTATCATGTTAATTGCAAGAACCTGAAGCAGATTGATAAAGGAGAGCAAATAGGTAATGGAAGGGAGCATGCTGGTATGGGTGTGATGTTCTAGTACTATACGAGGGGGTGGTTAGTAGGAGTGATACCACGGGAGTAGTTGTTTCTTTGTGGCAGGGTAAAACATTCTACAGGTTCTGGAGCCACGGTGTGTCTTTAGACCAAGGTAGAGTGCTTTGGAGGGGTAGCTGAGGTTGGAATTGAGCCACGCACTTCAAGGGGTCAGAATCAGCTTGGTTTAGGAGCGTGACGTTGTGGTGAAGAGTAAGCAAGGCGTTAAGCTTGTTTTCGTAATACTGTGGCTGTTTGTAGTGGTTGGCAGGTTTGGGAGGTTGCTGGTTGGACTGGTATAATACATAGGTGAAGGACATGGTTGGTGAAGGTATGAAGGTCTGAAGTAGTAAGTGTTGAGCTGATGCGTTTTCTCTTCTTTTGGTGTTGTTATATTGGTTAAGCCGACAAAGAGTGTGTGTGGAGGCACAACACTGGTGGAGCTTTGTATTACGGGGAAAGGCAGGATGTAGAGTCTGTTGGAGTGGGGTACATAGATGGAAGAACGGGATATCCATTTTGGTGTAGAGGGTGTGGTCAGTAGGGTGCAGATTGGGGCGCTGTTTGGAAAACTAGTGTAAAATGTTATGTGAAATTAGGTGTTGCTGTGCTGCTCTTTGGAATGTTGTTGGGTTTCGGGTGCTGCTATAATTTTGTAGGTATTGTCATGTTGGTGCTTTTACGTGTGTTGGTTGGGGTTATAGCATTTCCTTTTGTAGGATAAGTCATACTTTGGTTATCCATTTTTTTTTTTTGGGGGAGTAACTTTGTGGCTGTTGTATACGGATTGGGATACCCCTTAAGTATCCCTCTTAATTTTATTTATTTATTACTGATCAAAAAAAAAATTGTGTTATATTCAGAATAGCATGATAACAACTTTAAATATATTTGTGATTTTTCAAATAATATGATAAAAATTTTAAAATATCACAACACATTTAAAAAATAATAAACATTTATGTTATCTTCAGAATAATATATTAAAAGATTTAAATATATATATTATTTTCATAATGATATGATAATAGATTTAAATAATAAAAATTATATTTGTTTTCTTCAGAATAATATGACAACATATTTAAATGATATAATCATTTTCTTATCATCAGAATAATATGATAAAAGATTTGAATATAATTGTAATTTTCAAAATAATATAGTAAAAAATTTAAAATATAATAGTTTGCAATTATATTTGTTATCTTCAAAAGAATATCACAACATATTTAAATGATAAAAATGATTTGTTTTATATTCATAATAACATGATAACATATTTAAATATATCTGTAATTTCCAGGACAATATGATTATAAATATAAAATATCATAATAGATTTAAAAGATAATAATCATTTATGTTATCATCAGAAAAATATGAGATCAGATTTAAATATATTTGTTATTTGCATAATTATATGATAACAGATTTAAATAATAAGAATTATATTTGTTATATTCACAATAATATCACAACAAATTTAACTTATAATAATCATTTGTGTTATCTTCAGAAAAATATGAGATCAAATTTAAATATATTTATTATTTGCATAATTATATGATAACATATTTAAATAATAAGAATTATATTTTTTATATTCACAACAATATCACAACAGATTTAAATGATAATAATCATTTGTGTTATCTTGAGAATAACATAATAGCAACTTTAAATATATTTGTGATTTTCATAATAAAATGATAACACATTTATGTAATAAGAATTATATTTGTTATTCTCAGTATAATATCACAACTGATTTAAATGATAATAATCATTATTGTTATCTTTAGAATAACATCATAACAGATTTATATATATATATATATATGAGATTTTCAAAATAATATGATAACAAATTTAAAATATCACAACAGATTTAAATAATAATAAACATTTATGTTATCTTCAAAGTAATATGATAAAAGATATAAATATATATGTTATTTTCATAACAATATGATAACAAATTTGAATAATAACAATTATATTTCTTATCTTATTAAAGGATACCAGAGTTATAGAAGGATCCTAATATTAATTCGGTGTCTTTTTTAATTATCAATTGTTTCTCTTTATAAAGGAGAATTTATTGGGTGTCTTTTCTAATTATCATTTGTTTCTCTTTATAAAGGTGAATAACCTTTATTTTGTCTTTGTGTGTTATGATTCTAGTATTTAATTATTGATTATTTCCCTCTTTGGTTAAACCTAGAATGAGTGTACTACTTGTATATATTAAGACCATTTGTTTTGATTTTTTTGATTTTAATAACAAGAAAAAAGAGATATTCATTCTCATATCCTTTACCTTCCTTTTACTCATTTGTTCATCTTTGTTCTCTTTTATTCATCTCTGTTCTATTTCATAATATGGTATCAGAGCTCCGATTAGAGCTCTGGTTGCTACATTTATCTATGGGTGAAGTTCTTGATCCCTCACAAGATCTTTGTTCACCTTACCATGTTAGTTCGTCAAATAATTCATCCTTGAATAGAGTTTACTCTCTCATTACACAACAAGAGAGGCAAGTTTTTGGTGATCAATCCAAGGCAATGATTGCTACTAGCAAAGAAGGTTATAAAAACAATGCTACGACCTATGGCATGGGTGGTGGATATGGAAGAGAAAGCTATGAAAGAGAATATACTTCCAAAATATGCAGTTGTTGTGGAAAGACAGGGCATACCATTGATACATGCTATAAAAAGCGTGGTTTTCCATCTCATTTCAAATTTAAAAATCAGAACCATCATCAGAGCCGGTTTTATATATTGGAGATCCCACATCGACTAGAGATTAGGACATTTCATTATATATAAGTGGTTGCAAACCTCACCTCATGAGCCGGTTTTATGGGGTTGAGTTAGGCTTAAAGTCCACTTCATAATATGGTACCAGAGCCATTTAAAGCCTATCCTAGCAAATGTTTGTTAGGCTTATCAGGCCACCCGCTATCGGGTCGTTACCATCATATGTTATCCCACGTACGAGCTGTCACTCTCAGCGTGAGGGGGTGTGTTGGAGATCCCACATTGACTAGAGATGAGGACATTTCATTGTATATAAGTGGGTGCAAGCCTTAACCTCATGAGCCGGTTTTATGGGGTTGAGTTAGACTTAAAGTCCACTTCTTAATATGGTATCAGAGCCATTTTCGAGCCTATCCTAGCGAATGTTTGTTGGGCTTATCATGCCACCCGCTATCGAGCTGTTATCGGACCACCCATAATATGTTATCCCACGCACGAGTTGTCACTCTCGGTGTGAGGGGGTGTGTTGGAGATCCCACATCGGCTAGAGATTAAGACATTTCATTATATATATATATATATATATATATATATATAAGTTGGTGCAAACCTCACCTCATGAGCTGGTTTTATGGGGTTGAGTTAGGCTTAAAGTCCACTTCATAATACTTACCAGAAATTTCAAATTAAACCCCTTGAATCTACACACATCATCAATATTGTTAATGTCAGTGCTAGTGATCTATAAACCCTTTGGAATTTTCGATTATGTCATATTTAAAATAAATGTATTGATGTTATGAAGAATAAATTTTCTTTTGTTAAATATAACAAATTTTTTGTTTGTGATGTTTGTCTTTTTGCAAAGCAAAAAAGACTTTCTTTTCCTATTAGTACATCTAAATCAAAAAAATGTTTTGATTTGATGCATGTAGATGTTTGGGGACTATACTCAATACCATCAATTCATGGTCATAAATATTTCTTAACCATAGTTGATGATTATTCGAGGTACACATGGATTTTTCTTTTGAAACAAAAATCTGAAGTTGTTAAGGTTTTGGAAAATTTTGTTATTTTTGTTCAAACACAGTTTGAGACAACAATAAAAATAATAAGAA
>Ga0123342_1003342_pt1 | contig 25785 bp, 16 predicted proteins | sample Turbeawhitnodule_FD_89960 | JGI IMG/M metagenome (GOLD analysis project Ga0123342, IMG submission 89960) | Root nodule microbial communities of legume samples collected from Mexico - Turtle bean Mexico white nodule | ecosystem: Host-associated > Plants > Roots > Nodule | place: Mexico: Nepantla...
TTCCTCTTGAGTTGTTGTTCTACTTGGTTAGCCTTGTGCAACAACTCTTTCATGTCAACATACTCTTGCAGCTCCACAACATCCCTAATATCATGATTCAATCCATTCAAAAATCTTGCCATGTTTGCTTCGTTTTCTTCATTCTTTCCAGCTCTAATCATGGTCACCTCCATCTCTTTAAAATACTCTTCCACACTTCTATTTCCTTGAGTCATTCTTTGAAGTTTGAGTTGCAAATCCCTATTGTAGCTTGCTGGAATATATCTCTTCCTCATAATCCTTTTCATTTATGTCCAAGTGTTCACCATGGGTTCCTCATATTTAATTCTCTCTCTTTGGTATTTATTCCACCAATTTAAAGCATAATCTGAAAATTCAGCTATTGCCAACTTCATCTTCTGCTCTTCATTATACTCATTGCAAGCAAACACATGCTCTACTTTAATTTCCCACTCCAAGTAAGCACCAGGATCACTTTTCCCATTGAATGTGGGAATATTTAATTTTATTCCATCAATTCTCAGAGTTCTTTGTTCTCCCTCATTTTCTCTTCTCCTCCTCCTATCTCCCCCTTTATTTTCTGGATTTACTTGTTGTGCTTGTTCCATTTGATTCAACCTCTCATGGAGTCCATCACTTTGTTGTTTCATTATCCTTTCCAAGTGTTGTGTTAAGACTTGCATCTGTAGTTGAGAAAGTCCACTATCTAACGATTCCCCTGCCATGCTCAAGTAAATAGATTACAAATAACAATAAGTTTGGGCCTCACACCACTTTCTCACGTGTTTACACTCAACACTCGTGTTTCACACAATAAGGCTTTTTTTTTAATGATCAGACTGCCTTTTACCACTCTTTCTCTACTTAAGGTTCTTACAAGAATCAAGCAATCAATAATCCATAATCACTTTCAAAGGTATCAATCAGAATCAATTAAAAATAATAGTAAAGAACAAAATAGTGAAGAACAATTTCACTATCAACAAACAAGCAAGACAATTAAAAAAAACATCAAGCAAAACAATATATAGAGAAAATAAAATATGTAGACAGGACACTTTTAGAACTTTTAACAAACACCAAGTATGCATTGAATAAGAACTATTTTTTTTTTGTTTTCCTCTTGTTCTTTTTTTTCTATTTCTGTTTTCCTCTTCTTCTTCCTTTTTTTTTTTCTTTTTTTCTATTTTTTCTTTTTTTTCTGTTTCTTCTTCTATTTTTTTTTAAAAAATAAAATAAAAATGAACAGTACCCTCGTAACAGTACAACATGAACATTAATGAGGAGAAAAAGAAATAAAAACAGGATGCACAATTATATTATGACTCAAATCTTTGCTCTGAATACCAACTGATATGAATCCAAATAGAAATGACAGTAAAATTGGGAATTTAGGGTTACGGAACGGAATAAATTCAAAACAGTAACAATAGAAACCTGGATTAAAGGAAGGTGCCACAAACAAAGTTTGATAAGCCTAAGGATGATCGCCACAAGAATTGGTGGATTCTTAATAAGATCGCAAGATGCAGGGAAAAACCCTAGCAGAGAAACACTCTCTAATATTGTCAAAATATTCGTCTCATATTCTGAGTTCCAATAGTGTATAAATTACAAGTTTAGCTAGAGGTCTTTTCTTGTTTGTAAGAAAATAAGACGAAACTACAATCCTTATATGTCAAGAAGGATCCCCAATGGTTAAGTTGATACTTTCCATCTGGGTTCTAGGTTCAAATCCTACTTGAGGCAAAAATAATAATATTATTCTATTTTTAAGGATCCAAATATGTTGTGCATGTAATCAACAAAGTCTTTTTAAACTGTGGGCAATTCAACATTTGGGCCTCCAAAATATTAGCCACCTTGTGTTGTAAAGTCTCTTGGGCCTTTTTAAGCCTTCCTCTTGTCATGGGTTCGCCTAAGTCTAGGATGACTTGGTCAAGTTCCTGCTCACTATGCCCTTTAGTTTGGATGTCCTCATCACATTCACTAAGTATAAGAATATGTAGAATAATTTGATTTGAAAGATATTGACATAAGTTTGCATGAAAACAAAATAAAGGAGTAAAAAATTTCAATTAAGAAAATTGGGAATGGGGTTAATCCTTCTCACTTGTCTATAGTTTTGAACATATAACTTTTCATCTTGATTAACATTGATGCACATATAAAAATCATTCATATTGATTTCTCGCATACAAAATTATTAAGAGAGTCTCCTAAATATCAATTCATTGCATATTTATAAAAACTCCTTATCATTACAAACAAATGTTATAAAGCAATTAACACTTCAAATCTGTTTCTAACATTCAAATATGTTAAACATTATCATTTAGGTCAGATGTTTAGAAGTACTTTCTAATCAAATATAAGGATTAAAATCATGAATAGTTTCAAGTTTTGATAATAAAATGATACTACCAATCATCAATCAAGAACTGAATATTATAGATAAATATCACCTCAATATATAAGAGTTTGAACAGATTACTCTCAATCCCAAAGGAAAAAATTAGTCACTCATGTTACAAGCATGAACAACAAGAAAAGAAGATCTAGAGCATTTCTCCTTGACGACTGCCTCCTTTAGAGTTTCCAACCTTTGGCTCCCCTAATGATGTATAGGGTTATGTTTCACGCCTTCTATTTAACTTAATTGGGCTTAAGCTAACTAACATCTTGCTTAAGCGAGATATTGCTTGCTTAAGCAAGTTTCACGAGAAAAAAGCTCAATTTTGTCTTTTCATCTTATCTTTAACTTGATCCATTTTCCTTTAGCCATTTTATCTCCATCTTGCCTTAGATTCCTGAAATTAACACAAACATGAGAATAAATCGTTCTTATTAATCTCATAATAAAAAAATATGTAAAAGGGTTCAAATTTCTAAATTAGAGGTTGAATTATAATTATTTTATCAATTAAAGTCCATAAGTGCCTATCTTTTTTTATGAAATATTACTAAATTATGATGCATATCACATACTTCGTACCATGTTCATAATGGTCCAACTCTTCCTTTTTGTAGTACCACTATATTGTAGTGTGTATGCAAGAGTTACTTGATGCTCAATTTATTCCCTTTCATAGAATCCTTTAGCTGTATATTCATCTCCTCCATCCGATCTCAGGATTTTGATCATCCTCAAACACTTCTAACACATCATTCTTTCTTTTGATCAAGTAAATCCACAATTTTCTTTAAAAATCATCAAAGAATGAAATAAAATATTTTTTACCTCCAACAGACTTAGTTTCAATATGACCACAAACATATGAGTAGACTACTTGTAAATTGTCTTTTGTTTTTTATGAAACATATTGTTGAAAAGAATTTCTTGGTTGCTTAGTCACCATACATTCCTTACAAACTTCTTTAGGTGGAGAAATATGAGGTAAACCTTGTACTATGTTGTTGGTCTTCAAGTTTTTCATATCTCTAAAGTTAAGATGCCCAAAACAATAATGCTAAAGGCAATCCTCCTTCTTTATCATAGTTGCAAAACATTTGTGATCTACTACATTGATTTTAACCTTGAAATTTTGATTCTTGGTTAAAGATGATTTTAAAATCAAATGATGTTGTTTATCATGTACTCGAATAATTTTATCTTCCAATCTTGAAATGTATCCCTCTCTCAAGTAATTGACCAAGATTTATTAAATTACTCTTCATTTCTAGAACAAACTAAACATTTGTAAAAAAGCTTGGCCAATATTCTTTGTTTTAATCACTATCTTTCCAACTCCTTTTGCCACTAAAGCATGACCATAAGCAAACTTCACCTTGTTTTTAGTGGATTCATCAAGACTTGTAAATCAATTTTTCCTTCTTAAATACGTGTCGAGCATCTGTATAAAGATACCAACAATTTTTTTCAAGTCCTTCTACTTGAGTGGTGGTTACCATTAACAACATTTGTTTTAAAGTCATCATCCCCTTCTTTTTGAGTCATTTGAACTTCATCTCTTTTTGGATTTAGTTGCCGATAATACTTGACAATGTGACTCATTTTGTTAATTATAACACTTCACATTTTTAAATAAATTGTGTCCTTTCTTTTTCTAAAAATAAGCTCTCTTACTCTCTTCCATCACATCTTTGTTCTTACCTTTCTTCTTGAAGGTTTCCTTTGGATTTGTTTGTGTTTGGAGAGCTTGCTCAATTTTTTGTTCTTTTCCATGTTCAATCAGCCTCTATTCATGTGACTCTATAAAAACTTGAAGCTTCTTAATACTTAACTCTTCAAAATTATTTTATTCTTTTATAGAGACAACTATGTGACTAAACTTTGTTGGTAAAGTACGCAATACTTTCTCAATAACTTGCAACTCAACCATCTTCTCTCCATGACCATTCATCATGTTCATCATCGTCTGAACATGAGTCATATACTTATTCACCTTCTCTTACTTTTCATTAATAAAAACTCATATTGTCGTTGTAAGATTTGAAGCTTCACATTTCTGGTCTTCATGGCACCTTTATGAATCCTTTTAAGGATCTCCTAGACCTTCTTTGATGTCTATGCTTGCACAATCTTTTCAAAGTTTGTTGTGTTAACATTCTGATGCACTATTCACTTTCGTATCATAGATAAATCTCACTATTCACTACAATAAAATCATTAAATAGCAACCAAATTTAGAGACCAAAAATAATTAGTCATTATATCAACTAAATTAGATACTAATTTAGAGACTAAAAAAATTATTAGTATCTAAAGTGATTTCTATTATTAATAAAAATTAATAAAATAATTTTTAAATTGATAACTAAATTAGCTACCTAGGTTTTAGTTACTAATATTTTCGATTCTAAATTGGTCTTTAAAAGACTAATAGAGATTAATTTAGAATATAAAGTGGTAAGTAGTTAAAACCTTGGTAGCTAAGGGTTAAATACCAATTTAGAGACTATTTTATAAATTTTTATTAATAATAGAAACATACCAATAATTCTTTTAGTTTATAAAATGGTCTCTAATTTAGCAAATAGTAACTAATTATTTTGATCTTTAAAATTAGTTTCAATTTAGTGATTTTCTTATAATGATTAGTGAGTTTGATGCACTGTACACTAAAAAAATTGAAATTGAATTACAACTCACTAAATTTAAGATCATTAAGAATTTATCTACACTACTTGCAAAGCAAGGTGTAAAATAAACTTGAAAAAAAAAACGAGAGATAAAATTAAAAATGCTTAATGAGAAATGTATGGAAAGTGAACATCTTTTTCTATGGATTATATGCGTAATACAATTGATAAATATAAGTGTCTTAACTGGATCACGAATTAATATTAAATGTAAATGGATTTTACTTTTCAATAAATCTCATCATAAAATAAAAAAATGAAAAAAAAAGTGAGTAATTAACAAACGCAACTTTAATCTAAGAATGCAATATTAAATAGTAATAAAGAAGCGCAACTTGAATTTAAGAAAGAAATTAAAGTGTGCATTGTTCTTGTGAAATTCACGCTAGGTATTTAAAGTCAAGAAACCTAACAAAGCTTGTTATTGTTTTTATTTTATTTTTGATGATAAGGTTGCAGGAATATTCCTTGCGATAATTATGAAGGGAAAGTTGAATTAATTAATATTTAGAAAGAATCCATGAAACACTCATTACTTAAACACCGTACCCTTTGTCTGTATGTTGTTTTTGATATTTTGGAAAGAGCATTAGGGTCACTTGACCTTAGATCCACTCAAGGGACAGATTTAGCTTCACTACTCTTGCCTAAAAAAGAAAATCTCCTATGCTCCAACTCACACAATCAACAATATTCATATAAAATTATAATAACATCCACTTATCAAACGCAAATTAATATTTTTTTAGTCAAACTACACGTGGTTCAACTACTCATCCAAACACATCCTTCACGTCTGAACCCAATTTAAACCTTTCAGATCTCCTATATAATCTCAACCTACATCTACACAAAATGGCTGTCACTTTTCGTTAATCTAATACATTTAATTATATTTTTATATATAATTAAATATATTTTTATAAGATTTTTTCTGCGGATTTTCTTATAAAATTTCATGAGAAATATTAATAGAAAAGTTTTATAAAAGCTAAAAAGAGTTGTTATATTCGGTTTGGGAGAAAAGAATATGGTTTGATTTGTGAGGCTGACCTAAATGAAGATAATATAAATTAAAAGGGAGAATATACTACGACATTGAATGAATAGATATCGATATTAATTTAAAATAATATTCCTCTCTTTGTCCTGGAATATTCGTGATGGGACCATATATAATATAGGTGACTTTGACGACAATCCTCATGAAATGCATGTTTCTTTTCTCCCTTAAACTCGTAAATGAAACTAAGTATGCGTTTAAGCAAAACAATACAAAGAAGGCTCCAATTGCAGCTTTTGTTGTCTGTTTTCATTTTTTGTTTGTTTCTGAGACTAGCTCGGTGCTCATCCGGGTAACTGCGTAATTAGTATATAATTTAATTGACTCTTGTTGATGTATCAATCTTTAATTCTCACCCTTTCCTTTTTTATAACAAATAATCGTAGATCACCGTCACGCAAATGGTAGCAACATTAAATTACTTAATGCAGACTATGTATTAAAGTCTTCTTGAGTTTAGTTTTTTTTTTTCTTTCACAAAAAGCATTGAATTCTAAAACCCACCATTTCTTTATCTAAAAATAATAATCACATTAAAATATAACATTTAATGGAGGTTTCAACCCGTATATAAAAGAAAACCTATTAATTTTCTATATTACTTCCACAAAACTACAACAAAATTAACAAAAGACCTCAACTTATAAAGATAAGATAATAGTTTAAACTCCTTATTCAATTTTACATAGTTTTTCTCTCTAATTTAAACTTTATTGCACGTAATAGTTTTACAAAAATAAATTATCACACACTATCAGAATATCTCTCATCTAATTTACAAGTTCCCCTCATACCAACATAAGTCTCCGTTACACATAATAACTTTCCAATAAGATATTATTATCAGCTGTTTAATGTGCACCAGAACCTATATCTTATTTATTTCACCTACAATAATAATCACATCCACCATAAATATACAACAAATACCTACTTATATCCACTACATTAATAACATTGTGTAATCATATAAATTTTAAACAAATGTAACCTTCTATCCACCATAATGTCCTAAACTATTTAATGTGAATATTTATATTTTGTAAATACTTGTTTTTTTTTTCTTTTTTTACGATAACTAAACATGGTTAATCTATGACAATTGAATACTCGTAAGTAAACTATGCATATATTAAAAATATTTTTTGAAAAAAAAGAAAACAAAGATACATTTGTGTGTGTTTTTTTTATCGTGTATTAAATTGCCATTCTCTAGATTCTTGAAACAATTAATCCCCGTATTGTGCAAATGTATTTAGTATTGTACGTATCCATGTGCATGTAATATGTAGGTCTAAAGTTTTCTTCAACTTATGCACAGTGTCGATATAAAAAACAATTTAAATACATATATTTTTAACTTTTTAAAATGTCTTTCTAAAATAAAACCATAATATATTTAAAATTTTAAATAAACAATATTTTTAATATGAAGATTGACATGTTTTCTCAATTTTGAAGTGAGAATAATTATAAATATGCAAATATAACTATGATCCGTTTGACAGGCAATAAATTGTAAAAAAATGGACATTTGTAGAAGTATAAAATTAAATCTAAGGTTCTGGATCATAACTTAAAATAAACTATTTTTTAAGTTTAATAAAAAAAAATTATGACAGTCGCGTTTGAACTACAACATCAGACATTAAATATGTACATTTCTTACAATGGAATTCCATGATTCAGCATATCACTAAACAATAACACTGATCATGGTCTTCCTACATGTAACATTTTTTTAACATTCACTCCTTTGGAGCCCCAAAAGTTAAATCCAGCAATTACGGGACCCATTGAAGCTAAAAGGGTCATGAAAAATCCTTTACATTGTCATTCGATTGCATTGCAAAATCTCCTCCTCCTACTTACATTCATTTTTGCCAAAATAGAAGTTTTTTAAGTTCAAAACTCTGATAACTGCAACATAAATTTGACCTTCGTGTTTGACATAACCCCAAGAAGCGTTGACTGATTGGGAAAAAATAGAATAATGTGTAAATTGCTTTTATCTATGTGTAATTGAACTTTTAAACATAATGCCGATAATTTAGTTTTTGTTGACCGAGTATAAAACAATGTATCAAAAAGATTATACTCACTTAGGCGATTTGTTGGTACTGAAAGAGATTAGTATTCACTTGTTGAAAAGAGGTTATCCATGATCTACATAAGAAAATAAATAATAATATAAACTGGGTAACAAAGTTATCAAAGTTTGAATGATAAAAAAATGGTTGGATCATGGTTTTGGTTAATCTCTCTTTGCTATATATTTGAAATTAACTTTAATGAATTGATTAACTGAATAGAAAAAGAGATGGATTACTTTAATCCATGTGATCAGAAGGAATATTATTGAGTATCCACACCTAACTCGCCATATAATTAGAAAGGTTGGCTGATGGAAAGCTTTGACTTTTTGTTTTTGTTTGTGCATGTACATTTCTTGTGCTTTTAAGGTCATTTTGCGTAAAGCAATGTGTGTCGGTTGATTACAGAGGCAATGCAAAGGGTGCTAGGATAGAAAAATGAGAAAAGAGAGGAGGGTAAAAGAACATTATTTACTATTCAGGGGCAAGTAATCTTCTGAAAGATTCTAGTAATCTTCAATGATTTCCACTTCCAAATAGAAGTACTTTACCTGCTAATTAATTAAAAAAACTTAAGTCTTTTTTTATTATACCTAATAATGTACTGCAACTTTTTGTCTGTTCATATTAAAGAAAACAAATGTTTCCATTTGATTTTACTTGAGTTATTCCTAATCTATTAACAACTCTTCCAAAGGTTAAAGAGACTTAACTTTATTTAAGAAATTATAAATGTAAAGAAAAAAATGAGATGAGGAACTCAGTGAAAATGAAAAAGGAAATTGAATTAATCCGTCCTTAATTATAAACATGTCTTTAGCCATATTTTCCCAAGTAATGACCAAAAAAGTAGTTCAAAGAGAATCAAATTTAGAAGATTCTAGAGCAGAATCCTGCAGTGCAAATAAATGACTTGAATATTTGTGCAAACTTTCAATACCTTTGAGTATTTGGCAATGTCATGTGCAACTCGCAAGGTTATTTTGGCTCACTCCAAAACAAGAAACAAGGGCCAAAACAATTAATGAGAACCATCCGGCAAAACCTAACCGTTGCTGTAATCTTTAATATTCCACAATAGTATTTGGTCATAGCCCAATTAATATCAGACCATTCTTTAAATCAAGGAAGGTCTTCTTCACCAATATCGTAATTCACAGATGCTGAAATTGGCACTTTCACTACTGACACATGTCTGCTTCTCCTTTTGTCCTGTGTAGGTAATGTTCGTTGCATATTCCATTGGATATTCTTAGATCCTCCTTAAGAATAATCAAGCTACAACTACAATCCATTAATTCTAACTCCCACCAAAAGCAATGTAGGTGCTTAGGTGGACCACTGAAATAACGCATCACCAAAACAGTTACACTGGTGTGATTAAAAATTTGCTCCATGTGTAAGAGTATGACTGAGTCAGAGTAGTAGTAACTTTTAATTAGTCACAATCATAGGAAGTACCAATTGAAACATTGATCATGCTTCCAAATTTAAAATTTGAAATTTCAGTTCACCTTCTGTGCAAGGAGATAACATGGTAGACAGCTAAGAGGATGGGGTGGACTTATTTAACATCAAAACTGTCACTCTGTGTATTTAACCTCTGATTTAAATCCCATACAACAGGCGTAAAGATCATTTTAGTACAAAAATAACGTCAGAAGGAAATATCAATGGACTTTCTACAGTAATTTGGTAACAAAACTTGTGCAACATCTTAAAACTTAATAACCAGGGGAAGTAGAGGTGTGTGTAGAGGAGGATGAGGTAGGGGAATTTGAATGGACAGCTCCTTCACTGTGATGAGCCCTTTCATCTGAATTTGAATGTTCAGAATGCTTAGATTTCTTAAACTGTGGCTTCTTAATTGAATCAGCTGATGGTTGTGAAACAGGTGTAGGATGTGTGGCCACTGGTGCATAAACTCCACCAGGTGCTGCAACTGTGATCACTTCTCTCGATGCTGTTGAGGTGGCTACAGCTGCATATTCTGGTGACTGAACAAAAATGTTCCCTACAAGGACAAAAGGCGCTGCTTGTGGACTGGAACTGTTGTGAACCAAGGGACTTGGCCTTCTAGTGTGCAAACGGTATTTCTGTCCAAAACACAGAAAAATTTAGACTATGATTGAAAATATTGAACTGTTGGAACTCAAGAATATTTACTATACCTTCTGAAACAAAAAACTTATTTATTTTGGAATCCCTTAAAACTGGAGGGGAGGGGTTCAGGAAACAAGAACGAACAGTTAACGATTCCACATCGTGGAGACTAGACTAGACAATGGAAATTACACTAGCAAAGACCCCGATTGTGATTCTACCGGCTTAGGCTAATTTTGATAACCAATCTTTGGGAATCCGGATACATATACAACATATATATATACCTAACATACCTGTAAATGGCTTTTGACTTCATCATTTGTGAGGCCATCAACATTCATTAGCTCTCTGATTTGTTTTGGTGTGGCAGCTGCAGAAGACACGAAAATATGCAATTACAGTAACATCCCAAACACATGACATAACAATCAAAACTGATTAAGATACTCACAATCTGCACCCCCAAGTTGCTGAAGGGCATGCAAGAAGCGCTTATGCAAGTCCTGAGACCAGCACCTGCGCTGCTTTCTCTGTCCCTCGTTCAGATTTTTTTCTGGGGTGAGTTCTCCGGCGCTAGAACTCGCAGCAGCTACCCGGGTTGAAGAGGGTGCTTTACACAATGATTCAGCTGCCTTTGCAGCTCTTTCTTCCTTGTGGAATGGGTGGAAAGCACCACCAATACTTCCACTTCTCTTCAATTCCATCCCAGGCACTTTCCTAGTCGCATCCTGGACAATTTGACAAGGAAATTGCATACACACAAAAAGGAAAAATAGTCAATTAATCAATATCGTCTAACAAAGCACAAAACTCACTCAAACAATGGAAAATTCACAATTAAGCTTTAGTCTTCTTACCTCCTCAGCCGGGGGATCTGGATTCCACAACTGAACAGATCTAAGCCAGTCGGATTTCCTCTTATCACTGTCATTATTCTCATTCAAAACGCTTTGCTTGAGAGAATGCTGTTCATTGTCTTCATCATCTTCATCGCAACAAGGGGATGATGATGCCCTTTTCTTGATTGGAATGAACTCCTCCAAAACTGGTCCCTCCGTTGATGTTGTCCGCTCCGAACACTCCGATTGACCATTCAAATTATACTCGCTCGTGGTACCAGACAATTGTTGTTTGCAAGCTTCAATGGCTGCAAACATATAATAAAAGCAACAAAACCAAGAAACGAAAACCCACTCAGAAAACAAACCCAGAAAATAAAGGAGGAAACTTTATAATCTTGAAGAAAACAACAAAAGGGTATGGTTTGTTTGTTTGTTGAGTTACCTTGAGTAACTAGTTCCAAAGAAAGAGGAAGCTCTTTGCAGAACACCTGAATCTTACGGCGTTCTTCTTCCAATGCCTGGATGTAGTCAGGAAATCCCATCTTCAAACGCTGTATTTTCTCAGTGAAGAAATACATTTATGGAAGCCAAGGTGGTGGCGTAGAGAAGAAAAACAGAGAGAAGAAGAGGGAGAAGAGATATATAAGGAAATGGCGTTTTGTGGAAGCAGAGAGGAGCGAAGAGACAGAGCTTCTCATTGAAGAATATGGGATCTTAGAATCAAATTTGGGAATAATAAAATAGACTTGTAAACCAAGCAAGAAAAACAATTGGAAAAACTAAAAAGAAAAAGAAAATTCCCAACAAAGAGGAAGAGTGAGAGAGAAAGAGAGACGGGTCGAGAAAACGAGACATTGAGTTGAAAGAACGGCTCGGGAAAATATCGCGGTCGGGGCGTCGCATACAGAATCTTTGATGCTTTTTATATTGTTTTTTCATTTGTTTTGCTCTCCTCGGGGTAGAGATAAATTGTTTTTAATTTTGAAAAAGAAAGAGAAAATAAAACTGCTGTATTAAATAAAAATATTTTAAAACAAACCCAAAATATTTTAGTTAATTTTATAATCCTTATGTTTGACTTAATCGCACTATTTTTAATTCATAATTTAATATAAGCATTTATAAATTCATATTAAATTATTAAAATAAAATGGTAAAATATTTTCAATAAAATTATTTTTAATTTCTACTGATAAGAGAGAGAGAATGGTATTTTATAGGTTTTTTACTTGTGAACTATTTGTCTCTGTCTATGCACCAATAACTGTTGTGGTTTAAGGATAAGATCAACAACTGTCTCTTGTATCCTTTCTGTTTTTTCTGCTAACCTTTCTATTTTAATATTTGATGGATTATCTTATGAAAGGTAAGTTTGTGTCAAATTATATTAGGTTCTAAATATCGAAACATCCAATCATAAATCATTACATTCAACAAATTAGTTAAATTTTATAATAATTATTTACATTATATAAATAATACTTTAAATTAATTAATAATATAAGGTTATACTTTCCGTTAATATTTTATTAAATTCATAAATTTCACTTGTAAAGGAAATCCTAAATATCGCATTTTAAAATAAAAGTTAATTGATATCAATTATTAAATTACATGTTTATTAATATTAAAATAACTTGAATTTGATATATTATTTAAAAATTGAATTGCTAAATTTAAAAATTAAAAAATATAAGATATAATTTAACTTGTAATTTTTGATAGCATGTCACGATCATCAATGTTATAGGAAAATATAAAAAACATAAGATTTAGTAATTTTATCTAGATGATTAACGGTTACTTGGTTATATTTGAGAATATTTTCGGAAGAAACAATTATTTTTAAAAAATTGACTCACAAATAATTCATAGTCCTTATAAGATATTTTTATGTAATAAGAATGGCAGAGAGTCAAATTTTGAATTTCCTTGTGTTCTTAATTAGTTTTTTATTTTTTTTAATTAGTGTTTTCATTAACCTTCCTTCATGTCTCCCAAATCAAACAAAGACCTATCCAAACCAACTTAGACAAATTAGTCAACCTTTAAAAACACCTCCACACTACTTAAGAGCATCATGAAGGTCGCTACCTCACTCTTCAAATACAACTCCACACCTGTCATTAAACACCACGTCTTCTATTCCACTCTCAATTTTCAATCTTCTCTATACTGTTTTTACCACAACAACCACCACAATTGTTCCCCCTTTTCACTCACCTCTACCCACCCGACCCACTATATGCACCAAAAATCTAATTGTCTTTCTTTCATGGCATTGATCCCTTAGATTGATTATTCTTGGGATTCTTGATTAAATATGGTTATTTTTTATATGAAAGGTGAGACACTTAGTTGATTCAATTGGATGTATAAAAACCACCAACTAAGTGATTGGATTTATTTTATTCGTGCTCTTAAACTTCATTTTGGACCCTCAACATATGTTAACCATCAAGTTGAGTTATTTAAACTTTGACAATGTGACATTGTCACTGAATACCAAACAACTTTTGAAAAACGTTGCAATAGCGTTTTTGACCTTACTCTTAAGATGATACTTAACTATTTCATCTCTGGCCTCATTCCTGAGATTCATCGAGAAATAGTTGTTCTCCCACCTACTTCTATTACCCACGCTTTGGGCTTGACCAAACTTTTGGAATCCAAAATTAATGATTCTAAACATTATCCATCACGACCTTCTTTTCATGTCATTCAAAAACCACCTTAACCTTCTTCCTTTTGGTATCACTTGAATTGTTCATGTTTTTATAGGCTTATTGTATTCCTTAAGCATTTTTACATTTCTTAATTTTGATTTTTAACATAGATTTGTATTTTCTGTAGTAAATAAGAGTTGTAACAAATTTGGTATGAAAATTGTATTTTCATATGAAACTTTTGTATAGACCGTAGGATAATTTGTGTTCACTATGATTTTGTAGAGTTAATCTTTGTTTATGACTTATGGAACTTCAACAAATAAATTTGGATCATAAAGATTGAATGTTCGAACATAAATCATTAAAACTCTTAAAGTAGCTGAATAGGAAGGTGTTAAACGATGTAAAAGCTGAAGACAAACTAATATATGGTCATGTAATAAATTTTCAGTGGGCCCAATTTTTTTTTTACCTTAGGCCCATCCAATTGTAGTGATTCAAAACCTCATAAATAAGAAATATGTGAAGAGAAAACAGTGAATGGGTAGTTAAGAAATTCACATTCATATTTCAATTTATTCAACTTTCAATTTTGACTATTCAAGTTCTTCATTTTCTCTCTTCCTTTTCTTGTGTTTTCTCTTCTATTTTTACACTTTATCTTCTTTTATGCTTTTGATTCTACAACTTTACATTGGAAAGATGATTGAATTTTGAAAATTAGTACAATAAATATGAAACTGTGTTAGACGATATTTTATTAAAGTTCTTTTCTTCTTTGAAATTGTTTTAGAATATTGTTCTCGATTAAGAATTGTTTTTTTTTTAATATACAAATTGATTGGTTATGTGTTTCCTTCATTTAATAAGGAATTCATATATGAGTTTCTTGAATTCAAGGTTGAAGATAACTTGACCATGATTTCTGTTTACTGTTGCATGTTTCTCGAATGAAATTCTCTTTCCTTTATTGCAATTCCTTTTAATTTTTGTTTGTTTTAATTTTGCTTTAACATTTTCAGTTTATGCACTTAATTCAATTCTATTTCAGTTTATTTCAATTGAAATTTTAATTCCAGACATGCTTTATTTTTGTTTCTTGCTTTTATAGTTTTAGTTCATTAGGCAGTCTTTGTTGCATTTTCTTGTTTTTCATTTTAAGAAATTCTATGGTTTCTTTTAAATTTGTGCTGTTTATATTTTCTATCGTTTATAGTTTCTACACTTTACATTTCTGTCGTTTATCTTTCCATTAGACGCTCATTTTCTTTGTTAGTAGAACTATTAGACGGTCTGATAAATAATTGTTAACTAGAGAATCTAATAGTTTTACTTAATTTAACACACAAATTCATATGTGTTTTACTTTTGCTTTAGAATTATATTGCAATTTCATTTTACTTTTTATTCATATATTTCTTGATTCGTCTAGCATAGTTTAGTTTAATTGTCTAATACATGCTCTATTTTTGTTTAGTCTCTATAACTTTAGTTTATGTCCATTTAATTCTAGTTTTTAAACATTTCTAGTTTGGTCTAATTTTGTTACACAATTTCATTTACTTTTCAATTCTATAGTTTAATTGATGGTAGATGATCTAATAGGCAATTTTCATTAGAAGGTATACTTCGTACTCTGTTGTTAACTCTGAACGCCTTTTAATCCCCCAATTTTAATTTGTGAAAGAAAGAATACTAGATGCGATAAACAATTTATCACCCTCCCTATAAAAAAACCTACCTCAGTCCAACTCCAAGATCGTCAGGTCACCAGGTTATGTTACAATTGTGACAAAAGGTTTTCCCTAGGCCACAAATGCACAACCAACCGTTTTTTGCTTTTGTTAGGCAAAGAATCCCCAACATACATTAACTCAAACATCAACCATAACCCTGACCTAGATGATTCCACTCATGCTTATTTATCTTTCCAAGCTTTATCTAGAACTCACTCAGCTCACACCTTTAAGTTTGAAGGCCATATCGCCAACCTCTTAGTTAAATCATAATCGATACTGGGAGTTTCCATAACATCTTGCACCCCCGCCTCGCCCTTCACCTCCAACTTTGTACTATCCCAATTCCACATTTTTCAGTCATGGTTGACAATGGGGGCCAAATCCAATGTTTCTCCCTTTTTTCTAATGCTATAGTTTCTATTTAAAAATACTCACTATCCATTTCTACCTCTTTCCTATTGAAGGAATCAATGTGGTTCTCGACATGGATTGGTTACGTTTTTTGGGCCCTTTGTAGGTTGATTTTTCTACCCATCAACTTTCCTTTACCCATAAAGGCTTTTTTTTATCACCTTACATGGTACAACCAATTTCTTATACAATCATACTTCTTTCACCCATATTTGTCACCATTTACGCACATAGGTCATAACTTTTCTCCCCCTTCTCACTTTTCAACAGATTCTTTCCCCTACCTCCTCCTCGCCCAAACCCACAACCCTCGTATTTCCACACTTTTCAACACATACTACACAATCTTTTCACTCCCTCACGGATTACCACTTGATCAACCACATAATCACCATATTTTTGTCCTTCCCCAATCCACCTCAATCAATATTAAACCTTATGTACCCACATGCCCATAAAGAAATTATGACCTCACTCATCCAAGAGATGCTAGACGAAGGCATCATTTGTCCCAATACTAGCCCATTCTCTTATCTTATCATTTTTTATAAAAAAAAAGGATGGAAAATGACAATTTTGTGTGGATTACAAAGCGTTAAACGTTATTATAGGACCCAACCATTGACGAATTATAGGATGAGCTAACTACAACTAAAGTGTTTACAAAGTTGAATTTATAATTTGGGTACCGCTAGATATGGATAGACCTTGAGGATTGTCGCAAAAATAACTTTTTTAACATTTGATAGGCATTATGAGTTTCTAGTCATATCATTCGGACTCTCCAATCCCCTATATGTTTTAAATGGCCATGAATGACGTCACTACCTTATCGAAACTCATTTCAAAATCATCACCAATCAATAGAGTCTTAAATGAATACTTACTAATGCATGTCACATGCCAGAACAACAAAAGTGGACCACCAAATTGGTAAGATATAACTTTAACATCATCTACCGAACCGACCACCAAAACCAAGTTGTTGATTTTCTTTATCGACCACAAAACAACTCAGTTAACAAAAAACCTTTAGTCCTACTCGAACCTATACCCACCCCCCGCCAAACTTTGCCACATAGTGTGATAGACCATCCAAATCTGTCCACTTCATCACATTTCCCGCATCCTTCAATGCCACTCATTTAGCTAACCAACTTTCTGTTGAGATTTTCATGTTACACGATGTTCCAAAGTCTATTATCTTTGATTGTGACCCTTTGTTCCTCAACCATTTTTGAAAGGGACTTTTTTCACCTACAAGACAATTAAAATTCAGCACCGCCTACCACCCACAAAGCGACAAGCAAACATAAGTCATCATCAGAGGTTTAGAGATTCACCTAAGATGCTTTACCAATGACAACCCACGAACTTGATACAGATACTTCCATCTCACAGAGTTTTGGTACAAGTTGTCTTACCATTTCTCCATCAAAACTACCCCCTTTTAGGCTCTATACAAATGACCTCCACTAACTATACATGATTATGTTCCTAGTACCAGTATTGATCCTAACCTTGATACCATATTACAAGAACGATTACAAATGCTCCTTCAGTTGAATACTACTCTCAAGAAAACCCAATGACAAATGGTGCACTAAGCGAACCAGTCTCGTCACCATCATAATTTCAATGTCGATGACTGGGCCTTTTTCGTCATCATGCACATCATTAAACATCTCTCACATCAAAACCCCACAATAAGCTCTCACGAAAATTTTATGGACCTTACCTATTAAATGTTTGTTCAATGAGGTCGCTTACGAATTGACCCTGCCACCTTTTTCATGGATCCACCCTATTTTTCACATCTCCCTACTAAAACCTTACCATGGTTCGAAACCAACACCCATGTTCCATTACCTTCCATAAAAAGACATTCCATCTCCAACATCACACTCACTACACACGCTTTTTCCAAAATCTAAACAAAACCCCTTAACCTCAGCTACTTTACCCCTTACATTAAACACAAATCCACCCACCTCAACCAGTTCTTTATCATCTAGTGACATGTGCCATGTATAAATGGCTCTCATAAAACTTCTAACCCCATCGCAAGCAACTTCCACTTACAACCAAGCCACATGCAACCCTCGTAACTCACACACGACTGCCAACACATTAAAAATGCCAATTGTAACCCATTTCTCATCCACCCCCATGATCTAGAACATTCCCTTCTTATCACCCAAAACTATTAACCCTCTAACCCAGTCCAAAACACACACAGCGACCCACTTACGTCTGCTCATTCCAAACGACCCAAACAACTTATGAAACACCCTCCCACACATCCCTTCCACAATTCAAACCACACACATTGAACCCTTAACCTCCAACCTATCATACTTTTTTCCACAAAACTCACCATTTCCAAAAACCACATCTACAAACCTTTAAGACAAGGTTAATCCACAAGACGAGACAATTCATAGTAGGCTAGGACCATCAATGAGCAATAGAAAAATATCAAGGCTCATATGGTTTAAAGATATCACCTAGATGATGATTAAATGTCACTTTATCTTACTTGATAATATTTTATATTAAATAAAATAGTTATTTTTTTTGGGATGAACTCAAAAATAATCTAATAATCTAAGGTCTTTATAAGATTTATCCATGTAACAATAATGAGTGAGTAAAAATTTGAATTTCCTTTTTTTTAGTTAGTTCGTTTATTTTTTTTTTCTAACATCATATCAATAGTGATCTTAGATTCTTAATAAGGTATAAGAGATAGTTAGAAAAGAAAATGAAAAATAAAGTAAAAAAAGAAAGAAGAGAAATATAGTAAATTCCATTAGATGGAAAGAGGAGTGGATGGAGTTTGGTTGGAAAGAGAAGAGTGGATGGAGTTGAGATGTAATGCATTGAAATTGGCTTTTGAGGCACTTCAATGGACAACCTTCTTAGCTATGATTAGTCAATCCTTAATTTGGTGAGTGTATTGTGTTGTATTATACACTTCTACAATATCTCATTCATTCCATCTCTATCTCGTGCACCACTTGTACCAGCTGTTCCTGACTTTTCCTGCGTGTGACTTTCTTAAAATATTTAGGAATCATCTCAATCATTTCACATGACTTTCTTTATCTTTTCCTCTAACTCACTTCATATCATCTTAACCTTGCCACGTACCATGTATAATCCAGATAATCTTTTAACAGTTCATTCCATGCATTGTGTTTTGTCGGAGAGAAAGAGAGAAACAAAGAATAATGCCTACATTACATGTAATCTTCCTATATTTTCTTTCCTTCTTTTTGTCTTTTTCCAACTAAACTCTTTAATTTTTATTTTATTTTTCATCTATTCATACTTTATTAATTTATTCATTTCCCTTCCCATCACAGCATATATATGCAATTCGATATCTAATAAATTGTTCAATCAATATCTAAATATTCAATAATTGACTTAAGTTCTTTCCTAAAGCAATTTTAAATTATATACATATATATATTTAAATTTTTTTTTATAGATAAAAGGTATAAAAGTTGAAAATAAATTCTTAAATATAAAATAGCTTTAGTATACTAAATACTATAATATAAATTGCTATCCTTCAATTTTAATGAAAGACAACGCACAATAAAAAAAACCTCATAAATTGTAAGTGAATTAAACGTTTTCAAATAATCAATTATCACATATCCATAACTTTTCATAAAAAAATTTAAGAAAAAAAAATAGTTATTTTTTCAAAAACTATAATTAGTAACCCTAAACCTTAAACTAATTGTACATTTGTAACAAAAAATAGTATATAATTTTTAAAACTTTACTTTTAAGTTGTAAATAAACTAATTTTAACTTATATGAATCTTTTACTTCTAAAATTTTTATGGAAAAAATAACTTAAACTTAAACATAATTATAATTTAATTATAAATTGTAATGTTTTCTTGAGTTGGATATTGAGGTTTTAAGATTAGCCAGAATTACAATTTTATCATTTCGTTTGTAAGGAATGGATATAAATTCTTCCATTGTAGATTTTGGGACGACTGCTTCATAAATACAATTCTTGAATGTATTTAAAAAATATTATTTATGGAATGATCGAAAATGTCAAAAAAACATGTATTAAGTAAAAAAATTCAAAATAACCTCAGAATAATTCCTTTTACCATTTCATTATTAATTACATTTTATTTTTAGTACCATTATTCAACTTCAAATCCAACCCACTCGTTTTTATTTCGTCAATAGTTCATAAATCATTTTTCGAGCTAATTAGTATTTGTATATAGCTTAATCGTATTTGGGTATAGATTTTTTAAATGGTTTAGTTGATAAAGTATCTCATTATTTAATTTTAATTTTTTATTTGGATAAATTGTTTCAATTATTATAAAATAAAAAATACAACAAAAGTTAATTACTATAACTTTTAACCGAATAAATGAACATGAATATGTCAATTAGTCATTAATAGATAGAGATTTTATATTGGAAAAATACTCTCTTTTTTTCATAAAAAATAAATAAAATAAAATAAAATAACGAGACATTTAAAAAGTCCAAATTCTTATACAAAATATTTTCTCTTAATTTTAAATAGAAAATAAAAATTTAATTTGTTATGATAAGTACAAACTCAAGAATTTAATGTAATTTATGCGGCAACCACCTTTCTTGTAATATTGGAAAAATACTGATACCTATTATTGTCAATTTATATTAATTTTGACAACACAATGCAACATTATAAATATAAAGTAACAGTAGTAATAGAAACACATAAACTCGTATGAATCCAAACAACATTAACTAAAGGGCAGAGCATAGTTAAGAAATCCATATTAAGATGCTTCTGTCGTGTTAGAAAAGGGGCATTACAATGAGACAACTGAGAAATTGAAAAGCACATGGTTGAGAGTAATTGAAACAACCTTAGCCTTGCTTAGATGTTGTCTGTTCTTCAATCGAACCAAAAACAGTGAGCAACAAATTAGGAGAATACAATTAAAGGAAGAAAATAAGGGAAATTGGAAGAAAGCATAGCAATCCAGTGGACATGCTTAGTCAGCCTCGGGGATAAGAACAAACTCATTATTGGAATTGCTCACGATGTAAACAATTGTTCCGACAAGGGACTTAGCAACATCATGGGAACACAATGTGACAGTGGTAGTAGGGTAGGGAGAAACGAACCTAGGATTTTCAAATTTGAGTGTTTTCAAATCTAGGGTTAAATTTACTGAATAGAAAATGCTACAAACTGTAATTACAACAAAGGTAAAGGATTTGAGAACAAAGAAAATAATCTCAAAACTTCTACGAGAATAAGGAAACAAAAACAAATGGAAGTGGCATGAAGAAGGAATGAAGATTAAGGCATGATGTTGGGGACGAAAAAGAACAAGGTTAATGTGAAAAAATAAATAACAGTTAAGGACAAACAAGAAAGAAGGGAACTCAACATAAGACACAATAATTAACTTTTTATTTTATTATTTTCTTAATGAAATATTTTACTAAGTATATACTTAATATCCTTATGTACATAATCATTTACATTATCTATGGATAAAATTACAAATACCTACATACAGAATTCAAAAGTATTTCTACTTCATGCTGTTAACATTTTGCATGAATTTAATAATTAGGTAATTAATTTAAATTTATTAGAAATTCTGTAAATACTATGTATTTACATACAGATATAAACTTGTAAGTAATTTTTTATATATAAATTAAAATTTAGCATTAATAATTTTGTTGTAGTGGTTTATCTACTAACATTAATAAAAAAAAGTTATGAAATAATTTTAACCTACGTGACTGGATAAATAATCTTAACAATGTCGATAGTAAAACAATCTCTATCGAGATCGATTAAATTTTTTTCACTTATATTGATTGAAAAAAAGTTTCGTTAACATCACTAAAAGTATATGGTTAGCATAAACTTAAAAAATAGTACATCAACGTTGGTCAATAAAATTTTAATTAACATTTCTCAAAAAATAATCCTAACTTCATCCTAATCCACATTACTCGAAAACAACTCTAACTAATATAAATTAACATTAAATTACGTCAACAAAACAAGTTGAGTTAAATGTATAAAAGAAATGTTAAGTTAAATATCAACAAAAAAAATTGTCCATATTGGAAACAAAATTGTCAATATTATTACGAAGTGGACTTTAAGCCTAACTCAACCCCATAAAACCGGCTCATAAGGTGGTTGAGGTCTGCACCCATTTATATACAATGAAAGGCTCTAATCTCTAGTCGATGTGGGATCTCCAACACACCACTCTCGGCTCTGATACCATATTACGAAGTGGACTTTAAGCCTAACTCAACCCCATAAAACCGGGTCATAAGGTTGAGGTCTGCACCCATTTATATACAATGAAAGGCTGAAGTGGACTTTAAGCCTAACTCAACCCCATAAAACCGGCTCAATGGGGTGAGGTTTGCACCCACGCACAATAGGCCCAACACAAATACTCGCTAGGATAGGCTCGAAATGGCTCTGATACCATATTACGAAGTGGACTTTAAGCCTAACTCAACCCCATAAAACCGGCTCATAGGGTTGAGGTCTGCACCCATTTATATACAATAAAAGGCTCTAATCTCTAGTCGATGTGGGATCTCCAACAAATATTGAAAAAAAAATCCTAACTAATAGAAGTAACACGGTAATATATTAGCAAAAAATAATTTTTGTGATTACGATGTTTTGATCGATTTTAATATGAAAGAAAATCTCGTCACTATTAGTTAAAAAATACGATGTTAAACTAATAACATTCATATTTCAATTAAGCCAATGACATTTTAACTGAAGTATAGTAAACGACACAATCATCAAGGCTGTACCAAATAGACAATATAAAAAAAAAAGATACGCATATTTTTAAAAGTTGAAATGATATCAAGAATTTAAGTTTTATTTTTTAGAAAAAATTAAAATAAAATAATTTTAAATTATCAAATTATTTTAATTATTTTTTTTTATTTTTTTAAAGTCCAAACAACCTATTTTATCTTTTAAAAAATTTAAAATTATTATAAAAAATATTATAGTAGCAACACTCACTAGTGATGACCAACATACAATCACCATTTGAATTCTCATCTATAATAATATATACAAATGAAGGGAACACAAATAAAAGTTTTTTACACGTGTTATTACAGTTAATGAATATGAATATTCTTCGTCTGATGTGGTGCATCAAATGGAACGCACGAAATTGTAATGGAGAAAGGGAGGTTCTGATGAACCCTAATTACAAATGAAAAAGAGACAATGACTTAAGCATAAAAGAGAGAAAAGCAGAGAAAAGAAAATACAAAAGAAATTCTTATTTACTTGTGTATTAGAGAGTAAAATACATGGTGTCTATATAAGAAAAGACTAAGACCTAGCTGAAACAGAAAAGGAAAGTTGGGTCAAACAAACAAAGTTCAATAACTTAAAACAGAAAAACTAAATATGTTAACACCCCCCTCAAGCTGGGGAGTAGATATTTGTCAGGCCCAACTTGGATTTGAGAGTAGAGAACTGTCCAGAAGCAAGGGACTTGGTGAATATGTCAACAACTTGCATAGCAGAAGTAATGGGCAACAGTTTGAGGAGACAATCAATTTCAATGTGCTTGGTGCGTTCATGAAAGACTTGATTGGACGCTATTTGAAGGGCATATTTGTTGTCACAGTACAGGGTTGCAGGCTGGGAGAGAGGAAGATGTAAATCCTGAAGGAGGTAAGACAACCATTGTAGCTCACATGTGGTGGCGGCAAAGGCTCTATACTCGACTTCGGAGGAGCTACGGGAGATAGTTGACTGCTTCTTTAATTTCCATGATATTAGGGAGTTTCCTAAGTAGATGAAATATCTAGTGACAGATTTGTGTGTCGTAGGACATGTTGCCCAATCAGAGTCACTAAAACCATAGAGGTGAAGGGAACTAGTATGAGAAAAATATATTCCTTCCCCAGGGGTGCCCTTAAGGTAACGCAAAAGACGTGAGACAGCTTGTTGATGATGAGTTGTGGGTGTAGATATGAATTGGCTTAAATTGTGGACAACAAAGGCGCGATGTCAGGTCGCGTGTTGGTTAAGTAGATTAGACGTCCAAGGAGTCTTCTGTATTGGGAAGTTGCATTAGGATCAAGAGGGGAGCCTTGATCGGGAGAGAGACGGGAGGTATGAGTCATAGGAGTGGCCACAGGTGCAAATTCAAGCATGCCAGTTTCATGAAGAAGATCAAGAGTATACTTGTGTTGACTTAAATGAAGACTAGAACTGATGCAGGTGGTGATAATTCTCGTAGAGATGCAATGTTGGATGCAGGAGTGGAGACACTATTTGTTGGAAGATCAGAGGATAATGAGGTTGGTGGAGGGACAGTATTAGTTGAAGGAGTAGAGGCACATGGCTCGACAGGAGGTGCAGTATTAGAAAAAAATAAAAAGCAGAATTATATGGGTTAGAAATAGGGAGAGATAAAGTGTTAGGGTCCTTAGGCAAGCCACTGTCCAATTTATATGGAAGTGGTTTTCATGAAAGATTACATGTCTTGATATCTCTATGCTATGAAACTTTAAATTTAAGATGCGGGAAGCTAAGAAAAATATCTTTGATAGATCTATCATCTAATTTTTTCCTATGTGCAGTAATGGTACTAGCATAACAGAGATAACCAAACACTTTTAAAAAGGAAATGTCATACGGTTTTCCAAACAACTTTTCATGAGGAGTGATGTTATTAAGTAATGGAGTAGGAATAACATTTATTAAGAAAAAACAACATGATTTACAGCAAATTCCCAAAAAATAGGAGGAAAATTTGTTTGAAAAAGTAAAGCCCGGGTTACATTTAGTATGTGCTGAAGTTTACGTTCTACTATGCCATTTTGTTATGGTGTTTCAACACAAGATTTTTTATTTATAAATTCCCTTTGAAGCATAAAAATTTGACATAACAAACTCAACACCATTGTCAGTATGAATCGTTTTGATATTAGTTTTGAAATGATTTTGAACGAAAACAGTGAAGTTAATGATGTGCTGACGCATTTCAGATTTGTTATGCAGCAGAATAACCCAAGTATAACGTGACTAACCATCAACAATAGTCAAGAAATAATGAAAACCTTGCATAGAAATTATGGAACATGGTCCCCCAAATATCAAAGTGTATAAGATAAAAAATAGCAGAGATAACAATATTACTTAAAGTGAAAGGAAGTTTTCTCTGTTTTGCACGACTACAAGTTTGCTTAAGACATGTAATCTTTCAAGTGAAGGGTATCCTAGTCTATAATGTCAAAGTGTTTTGTCCGTGATATTACAATCAATAAAAAGAGCAAAACAATGCGGTTTAGAATGGCTAGAAGCAGGCAAGGTAGTGACAAGGTACAATCCAGTGGTGGCTTTAACTGTACCAATCCTCTCTTGGGTGAGATTGTCTTGTATAATGTAGTGAGTTGAAGTGAAAGTTAAAGTGCATTTAAGTTGGTGTGTGAGTTTAGAAACATATATTAAGTTTAATTGAAAATGAGGCACATATAACACATCAAACAAATAAAACTTATCAGAAAAACGTACTAAACCAGAATATGTGGCATAAACAGTTTGACCATTTGGACGACTAATTAAGACAGGTTTAATTTTAGTATAAGTAGTAAAAACGTTCAAATTGTGACAAACATGATCTGTGGCACCATAATCAATAATCCAAGATTCTTTTATAGCAGATAGTGAAGAGAGAA